>Ga0307431_1001657_pt1 | contig 12584 bp, 8 predicted proteins | sample SalMarWE160170MG_FD_202155 | JGI IMG/M metagenome (GOLD analysis project Ga0307431, IMG submission 202155) | Salt marsh sediment microbial communities from the Plum Island Ecosystem LTER, Massachusetts, United States - WE1603-170 | ecosystem: Environmental > Aquatic > Marine > Intertidal zone >...
AGATCGGAGTTTCTCTCAGGACAGGGGGCTCCTTTGTTACCGAGATTGGCATAAAAGGAGATCCACCTGATGAGCGGCAACGAAGTCGTCACCTTGATCTCCTGCTCATTGCCCTCCCTCTCGGCAATGAGCCCGCCGATCTGCTTGAACACCAGCTTATCGGTTTCCCTCGGGTTTATACTTTTCGGCAGTGCACAGGCCACCATAAGCAGACACACCGCAATAAGGGCAACGGAATCCCTCAGACTGAACCTGGATCGAATAAATTCGATCGTCCTCTCAAGCCCAAATCCAACAAGGATAAACGAGGGCAGGATGAAGAGGGCAAAAAATCGATTAAACATCGTCCATGTCTGCAATACATGGATATAGAGCAGGATCAAGGCCGAGGCGGAGCAAACGGCGAGATACCGTATGCGCTGATCTTGCCTTGCCTTGGCCCGGATTCCAGCAAAACCGATGAGAAATAACAGGAAAAAGGGATAAAAATAGGCAGTGATGGTATATTTTACAATAGTGCCGAGCGCCACGAGCCATGTCATGTTCCTCGCCTTGTGGAGAAAAGCAGGCATGGTGCCACCCAACGGTTGGTTCATCAATTCCGACATTTCAGCTCGTAAATTCCTATACTGGATAAAGGGAGCTGATGCTCTGGCCTTGATCTCATTGATACGGAGCAGATCATCACCACCTGTGTTAAAGATCATCAATCCGGCAATACCCAGGAGTATGGCCGCTGCGATGGGGGCGGCAAAGAACAAGAGTCTCTCTGTTTTCCGCTCTTCCCCTGAAAAAACGAGGTAGATAAAGGTTACCGCGATGAAAAGAACTCCCTCAACCCGTGCCCATGCTGCCATAAGCAGCGAAATGCTGCTCAAGATGAGAAAGAGTCTGCTTCTCTTGCCCATCTGGGCCACGAAGAAATAGAGGCCGAAGACCAAAAAAAACCAGTACACAGGATCTCGCACCACATCCACGCTCTTATCCACAAATACGGGAATGAGGGCAAAGGCTAGACACGCCGCAAGGGCAATCCGCTTTCTGAAAAATTGGCTCAAAAGTAAGTAGAGGGGGGCCAATGTGAGGGTGCCGAACAGGAGCGACACCGATTTGGCCGCAATGACCCAATCCCTTAGGACGGCGTGTGCGCCGGCTATAAAGATCGAGTAATTCGATAGATACCCTATGCCACAGCCGAGAAGAGAGTCCCACTGGCCATAGTAGATTGCCCTCGCCTGGTGGATGTATAACACGCCATCTTGATTGATAATAGCGGTGAGAAAAAATGAGACCAGCCTGAGCCCGAAGGCAAGGCAGAGAACCAAGATAGCGAACTTGTCCTTCACCCTCTTTCAACCCCCCAGAAGATCATGAGCCCCAAAATCCCGCCCAATCCGTTCAGCACCATATCAGACTAGGTAAAATGTATGAGCGGCAGCAATCCCTCAGCACGAAACCGGAAATGGATTAACTCCGCCATATCCCACGGGCCCGGTCAATCACCAGCGGCAGGCAGGGAGTAGCAACAAGGAGGACAACGAGATACCCATAGACGGCCAGCCACCTGCAATTAAAATAGGGAGAGATACGCTCCCGTATGGAAGAAGCGTTATTCAATGAAGATATGAAGCTGGTTCAGGTTCACCCCTAATACGCTATAGTCCTTCTTCAAGGAATTCATGGCTTCCCGGTCCATATTCACTATCCTAGATGAAAATAACCGATAATGGTATGCTACCAGCTTACGGCTTACTCCATCCTTCCGGGCTCTGAACGCTCATAGGTAGGGACAAGCTCCTTTAAAAGAGAGAAGATCTTTGCGGAATCCTTATTCTCTCGTGCCAGGGAGATCAGTTTCTCAACTTTTTTAAGATACTCTTTGTCTATCTCTTGGCTCTTTTTTGCAGAAAAGATCTTCTGGTGGCGGGTTGCGGATGTTCCCTCTTCAGCTGTGAGAAGCTCTTCAAAAAGCTTCTCCCCTGCCCTTTTTCCTGAGATCACAATGGGGATATCTTTGTCCGGCTCCAATCCCGATAGCCTGATTAATTCCTCTGCAATCTTATAAATGGATATAGGCTCGCCCATATCCAGCACAAACACATCATTGCCATTGCCCATAGCGCCTGACTGCAACACCAGCTGCACTGACTCCGGGATGGTCATAAAATACCGCTTCATCTCGTGATCAGTTAAGGTAAGGGGGCCTCCCTTTTTTATCTGTTCCTGAAAGATAGGCACCACACTGCCTCTACTTCCCAAGACATTTCCGAATCGAACAGAAATAAATGAGGTTGTATGATTTGGTAACCCCAGCACCAAATTCTCCGCCACCCTCTTTGTTGCCCCCATTACACTCGTGGGATTCACTGCCTTATCGGTCGAGATATTAATGAATCTCTTTACCCCTAACTCAGATGAGATCTTCGCTACCACCATTGTTCCATAGATATTATTGAGTATCGCCTCCCTCGGATTTGCCTCCATCAATGGCACATGTTTATAAGCGGCTGCGTGAAACACAATATCAATGCTGTTTCCTTTAAAAAGCACCCTTACCTTTTCCTCATCCCGTATGTCCCCGACAACAGGCAGTAACGGAAGGCTGGGATAGTTTTCCTTAATCTCTCTGTCTATATTGAAAAGCTCCGTCTCCCCCATATCAAGCATTATGAGCTTGGCTGGATTAAATCTGGCAATTTGCCGACATAACTCCGAACCGATTGAACCACCGGCTCCCGTCACCAATATCGCCTTAAGCCTAATATACGAAGAAACCTGCCCCATATCGATCTGTACCGGCTCGCGTCCCAACAGGTCCTCAATGGAGATGTCTCGTATGTCTCTGAGTGTAACTTTTCCGTTAATCAGGTCAGAGAGGCCCGGCAGCACCTTCACGTCTCTTATGTTGGTTTTTCTCACGTATGCCATTATTTCCCTGATCTCTTTCGAGGTAGCAGATGGAATCGCAATGACGACTTCTTTCACATTCAGGTCTTTTACAAGTTTTGGTATATTCTCTTTTCTGCCTAATACCTTTATACCATGTATGAAGACACTCTTTTTCCGAGGATTATCATCAATAAAGCCAACCGGCAAATAGCTATATTTTTTTGATCGCAGCATATCCCGCGCCAGCTGTTCGCCTGCGGAGCCGGCACCAACAACCAGTGTCTCCAGTCCTTTTTTTCTATTTGAGTCCGAATAATAGAGACGAAACAGTGTGCGAATACCGCCAATAAAAAAGAAGGTGAGGAAAAAATCGATAAATATAACGGAACGGGGAAACTCGAAGAAGACTTTCATATCCCGAAAAACTAAGGCAACCACAGCAATCAAAGGGGAAGTTAAGGCAGCTGCCTTAGCCATAGCTAAAACCTCCTCAATTGAAATATAGCGGAAAGAGATCTGATAGAGACGAAATATCCAGAACACCATGATCTTAACCGGAACAATAATCATCGCAATGAAGGAGATTTGATAGAGATACTTCGCTCCGATTTCTTCAAATGAGCCTAATCGAATCAAATAAGCAAGGCAAAGGGAGAGAATAACCAAAACTGCATCTATGCTGATAGCGAGCGGTTTTTTATACTGCCGTGCAGCAGAAAATAGCCTGTCTAGTTGTTTTCTCATATACTCATAACTACTCGATATGCCTTCTTTACTGCTTTCTATACTACTATTCTTCATCTGACACCACATGAAAAAAAGAGCATGCAGCGGAAGAGAAAGCGGGTTGGCAAAATGGGGTTATTATCAGCTCTTGGAGATCTCTCCGATGATGCGCTCGAGGCCGGCATTTGTCATTGCCGCCCCCGAAGGCGAGCAGAGCCCGCGGTTGAACAAATCTTCGGCCACCTCGCGGGCTTACTGCTCATGTATTGAGACCTTTGAATTTTTCGTATAATTAGTGAACTGGCCTTGAAATGACAATTTCTGACAAAAATGATATAGTAAGTTTTATATTACACATGAGCAGGTGTATACTGAATACAGATACTGTCAGATTAAATATTACTCTCCCAAAGGAATTATATGATTCATCGGCTCTTTGGATAAAGACGAAATGAACAATATAGACAAGGCTATGGAAATACATCTGGCACTATACAAATAACCCGCATTTTTCTCCCCTCTACAACAACCTGGTTATTCTTGACCGGACAACATAATCAGTCGAAACAAATCCCACAAAGAAAATCACCAATAGAATAAGAACCGCCAAAATCCCAAAAGGCCTTGCTGACAATATGCATAATCCAACAACAAGCTGTAAGATGCCATATCCCCCTGAAACCTTCCAGTGATCTATTCCCATCTCATTAGCGAGGATTTGGTAAAGATGCCTCCTGTGTGGTTTAAGCAGATTTTCCTCATCTCTTATGCGAATAGCCATCGTGGTCAATTCATCCGCATAAAATGGAAACAGGAAACCTGCCAGACAAACAAAATCTAAAAGGCTTTTTGAAAGTACTATAACCATGGACGCAAAAACAAACCCAAGCAAAATACTGCCCACATCACCCATGAAAACTTTTGCCTTTGGCATATTAAAGGGAAGAAATCCAAGGCAGGAAAAAGCGATACCAATTGATAAAACCGAAAAACTACTATCTCCTCCTGAAAGGACGTTAAATGCAGCCAAGATACCAAAGCCGACTATCCCTGTTATCGCGGCAATTCCATTAATCCCATCCATAAAATTATACCAATTGGCAGTTGCTACTATGAATACACCCAGGAAGAAAAACAAGAATGTTGAAGGCTGAAAACTGAAAGACGATAACCAGACAAGAATCAGGGCAGCTATAAATTGCAATGGGAGGCGGATCTTTGGTGAGAGATCAAATGTATCACCCCATAAACTCAACAAGGCAAGAAATGTAGCGGGAACCCAGAATGAAGAAGGTATTTTTAAAAATGACGATACAACAATAAAAGCGGCCATGATTCCAATCCCGCCGCCTTTCGGAGTTGGGCTTCCGTGAGAACTCCGATCAGTTGGTTTATCCAGTAAACCGAAAATATATCCCCATTTATGAATTACCCAAGCCCCAACTCCCCCTAATATTAAGCTTATCAGATAAAGAGCATTGTCAAATTTCAGCATAAGTTCACAACTCTCCTGACCGCCTCATTTCTTTAATCGTTTCTTCCCAACCGGTCTTTAGATCATATTGTGGCACAAACCCCAATTCTTTTTGAATGAGGCTGCCGTCAACAGCAATATCTTCTGTATATTTCTCAATCATCGCCCTTATAGCCGGGGGTTTTAAACCCATTGAACGGCCAGCCTTTTCTATTATACCTGCCAAGATACGCGATAATCCTACAGGCAGCGACAATCGCGGCGGCTTGCGTCCAAGGGCAGAGCAAATAGATTGAATAATATCTTTCAAGGTATGAAATGCACCATCAGTTACGTTAAAGATACGACCTGCTGCGGCAGGATGAGAAACAGCCAGCACAGCCGCACAACCTACATCTTTATCATAAACCAGGGTCCGGCGATTGATACCTCTTCCGACAGGGATGAAACGATGACGCGCCAAAGCACGCGTCAGGTGTTCGTAGTTTCCCTTGATGCGAGAACCGTAGACCGCACCCAGGCGCAACACGGTTCCCAATGGTTGACCGTCGGCCCCTCTTGCATTCAAGACAATCTGCTCGGCGACACGTTTTGTCTGAGCATAAAAAGTGTCTGGATGAGTTGGTGACATCTCATTTACTACGCGACCATCTAAGGGCCCATACACCGCAATCGTACTGAACACGACAATGCGCTTCACGCCCGCCTGAATCGCAGCGTCAACTACCGTCTCTGTTCCTCCAATATTTACGCGCTCGTATTTTTCCCGCAGTTCAGGCGGCGGGTTGACAATGTGCAGGAGCGCCGCCATATGAACGACGGCATCCACGCCTCGCATTGCGGATTGGACCGCCACTTGATCAGTGACATCGCCAATCAACACTTCTACGCTTTGCGGGAACATGCCCGCGGCAGAAGCATCAAACGAGAAAGAACGGATATGGAAACCCATTTGATCCAAAGCGTGAACGACCCGCGGTCCAACCGCGCCCGACGCTCCGGTAACAAAAACGAATGTATTGATATCTGACAAATGTACTCTATCTTCCTAATTGAGAAACAAGCGTTTCTAGCAACTCATGATACTGATTGGTAACACTCTCACGCGCGTAGTGGCGAACAACATGGTCTCGCCCGGCTATGCCCATTTTCTGCCATTCTGTCTGGTTCTGGTATACCTGCATAATCATTTCTGCCATCACTTCAGCCGATCCCGGCAATACAATAGCTCCACACGAAGCCTCACTCACCAAGCGTGCCAGATCAGAATTCTTGTCCGTGACAGCCAATACAGGCCGTGCACACGCCATAATTCGATACACTTTCGAAGGTACGGCTTCGAAACCAGTCTCAATTGCTTGCGGTACGAGGCATAGATCGGATGCAGCATAAGCCTGCCCCATCAGCGAATATTGCTGATACGGCAAAAAGACAAAGTTTCCAAGATTATGCCGCGCGATTCTCTGCCGGAGGGATTCACGGAGAATGCCGTCTCCCATCATCAAGAAACAAATTCCACCCTCCTCCCTCAATATTTTGGCGGCGTCAATGAAATGCTCCAGCCCCTGAGCCGGTCCCATATTGCCTGCATAACTGACGATAAATCTGCTATATAGGTTGTGTTTACGACTAAAATCATTGTCTTTGGGTAAAGGTACAAAATCGCGTACATCAACAAAATTTGGGATCACATGCACTTTTTCGTTCGAAACACCCTTCTCCAAGAGTTGCTCGCGCATGCGCGATGCGATCACCGTCACTGCTGCCGCTCTAGAATAGACAAATTTTTCTATGCGATACAGAAGATCAATGAAGAAACGATTTCGTAATGCTCCCAGCCGAATGGCGATATCAGGATAGATTTCCTGAACATTGTAAATATATGGCGCTCGGTACAGCATGCCAAGTAACCAAGCACAGAGTCCAATTGTCAAAGGTGGGGACGGTGCAATAATAACGGACGGGCGAGGCAGGATCGTCAGTCCAGCTATAACACTTATGATATGGAAAAATGCCCATCCCAGAAGTCGCCACAATATAGATTGTGCTTTGGGGGGCATGAAGATGTGATAAACGGTTATGCCGTGATAGTCACTCTGGTAAAGTATTTTCCCCCATTTTGGCCGTAATGGCTGATATGTCTCGTTTTCCAAATTCCGGTTGTAATGCGGTATCGTCGAGATCACTGTCACCCGATGGCCATGATACTTGTCCAGATCAACAGCAAGCTCACCCATAATCTGAGCTGTCGATACGCTATCCGGCGGAAAAACAAGAGACAGCAACAATACTTCAGCCATACATTCTATCAGTTCAGTTGTAACCCGAAGACAATCCTGATTTCAAACCACTTAATGCTTTTGCCATACCACCCGATTGATGTAATCCGTATAGCTGAGGATGATCCGGACGACTTTTTCCGAAACATTGGGCACATCATAATCTCTAACCAGGCGAAGGGATCGCTCAACGCCCCGTGGCTGACCTTCAAGAACAGCGAGCCCCTCCTGCACCCTTGCCCAATCCAAACCAACCATCATTACCGCTCCCTCCTCCATTCCTTCCGGCCGCTCATGGACCTGGCGGATATTGAGCGCCGGAAAATTCAGGATGGAAGATTCTTCGGTGATGGTACCACTGTCCGACAAGACTGCCTGGGCGTTCATCTGAAGCTTCCCGTAATCGGTAAAGCCAAAAGGCTTGTGCAGCTCCACTAACGAAGGCAGTTCGATTCCTTCTTTTTCGATGCGCTTTCTCGTGCGGGGATGAGTGGTGATGATAACGCGCTTGCCATAAGCGTAAGACAGACCCTCCAGTACACCGACCAAGCCCCGAACGTTGGCATCTTCATCCACATTCTCTTCTCGGTGACAGCTCAAAATAAAATAATCGAGCGGCTTCAATCCCAGGGTGTCAAGCACCGGCGATTTTTCAATCTTCGGCAGGTAGTGATGCAGGACTTCGTACATGGGGCTTCCGGTTTTGATCACCCGATCCGGCGGCAACCCCTCGCGCAGAAGATATTCGCGACCAATGGCGCTGTAAGGCATATTGATGTCGCTGATATGATCAACGATTTTACGATTGATCTCCTCCGGCACGCGCTGATCGAAACAGCGGTTTCCCGCTTCCATATGAAAGACGGGAATCTTGCGCCGCTTTGCCGGATAGGCAACCAGGCAACTGTTTGTGTCGCCGAGAATCAGAATTGCCTCGGGTTTTTCCGCGGCCAGCACCTTGTCCACCTTCGCGATGACGAGGCCGACCGTTTCCGCCGGTGTCTTCCCGGCTGCCTCCAGAAAGTGATCCGGCGCCCTCATCTCTAGATCATCGAAAAACACCTGGTTTAATTCATAATCATAATTCTGCCCCGTATGAACAAGAACATGACGGGTATACCGCTCCAGCGCAGCGATGACCCGGCTCAAGCGGATGATCTCCGGCCGGGTGCCGACGATTGTCATGACTTTCATTGAAGCTCCTTCCGCGTCTTTCATACCGTCATTCCAAAGGCATCCGGAATATCAGGGTCAAAAATCTCATCCGACCAAAAGAGCACAATTAAATCGTTCTGGCCCACGTTCTCGATGGAGTGGGTGTATCCCGGCGGGATATCAACCACGAGGAACTCCTGGCCGGAAACCGGGTATTCGATCACATCGCCGCCCAGAATGTGGCGAAACCTAATTACCGCCTCCCCTTCCATGACGACAAACTTCTCCACCTTGGTGTCATGATAATGATTGCCCCTCGTAAATCCCGGCCGGGTGCGCGATACGAAAATCTGGCCGATGCGCGGCGATTTCAGAAGCTCGGCCAGCTCGCCCCGGGGATCGGCCCTCTGGGTCAATGCATAGGCAAAAGAATCTGTGGGAAGACAGGAAAGATACGTCGAATAGAGGGCACGGACAAAAGGATCGCCGATGTCCGGCAGGAAAAGATTGACCCGGCTCTCCCGGAAACCCCGGATCGTTTCCGCCAAAGCACCCAAAGAGATTCGATATGTCGGCTTTGCAAAGCAATATCTGCCTTCTAAATCAGGCGTGCGGCCATCCATAATGCCGATGAACGCGCGGACAACATCATCAATATAAGCCAATTCAATTTCTCTCGCCGGATCGGAGATTTCGATGGGCATATCGCGGGCGATATGGTTACAGAAAGTGGCAACTACTGAATTGTAGCTGGGACGGCACCACTTACCAAAGACACCGTGCAGGCGAAAGACAAAGACCGCGGCCCCAGTTTCCCTACCAAGGTCGAACACGGTCTCTTCCGCAAGGCGCTTGGAGATCCCATAGGGATTCTCTAATGCAGCCTGTATGGAAGAAGAAAGGACGAAAATCGGTTTGTTATTGATCTGTCTCAATTTATTACAGATCTGGCGTGTCAGGCCCAAGTTTCCTTCCGTGAACTCCTCAATCCGCTCCGGCCTATTCACCCCGGCCAGGTGATAAATCATATCTGCGATAAGCAACCCCTCGTCCAGGGCACTTAGCGGTGAATCGATATCGTACTCGATGACCTCTACACCGGCCCTTCGTTTGAGCGCAACGACAAGATTCTTTCCGATAAAGCCCTTCGCGCCGGTAACCAAAACTGTCTTCATAGCAGCCTTATTCAATTCCCCAACACGATTTTTCTTGTCCTATAGCCAAGCCTCTATCATGCCTCGATTTTCTCCCCTTGCAGAGCCCGTTGAATAATATCCAACTTGAGAAGCAGCCTGGTCATCCCTTTTACATCGAGACGCTCCGTATTATGGGAATTGTAATCCTCCTTGAGCGAAATCTCTTCCTCTCCTTCAACGAAGTAGCAGGCATAATTCAAATCGCGCACATCGGCGGGGATGCGGTAGTAATGACCCATATCCTCGGCCTTGGCCATCTCCTCGCGATTCAGAAGCGTTTCATACAGCTTCTCCCCGTGGCGGGTACCGATGATGCGGATTTCATTTTTCGCACCAAAGAGCTTCAGCATCGCCTCAGCCAGTGTTGCAATCGTAGCCGCCGGAGCTTTCTGAACGAACATATCTCCGGGATTCCCATTCCGGAAGGCATACAGAACGAGATCCAAGGCATCCTCAATCGTCATCATGAAACGCGTCATGTTCGGATCAGTCAGGGTTAAGGACGCGCCTTGCTGAATCTGTCGCAGAAAGAGAGGAATCACTGAACCACGCGATGCCATCACATTCCCGTAACGGGTCCCACAAAAGATAGTCTTTTTGTCCCCATAGATGCGTGCCTTGGCGACCATCAGCTTTTCCATCAGCGCCTTGGACATGCCCATCGCATTGATCGGATAAACAGCCTTGTCGGTGCTCAATACGATCAGGTTTTTTACCCCGCTGGCCATCGCCGCATTCATCACGTTTTCTGCGCCGAGAGCATTTGTCCGAATCGCCTCGAGGGGGAAAAACTCGCACGACGGCACCTGCTTGAGCGCCGCCGCATGGAATACATAATCCACGCCCTGCATGGCGGGCAAAAGGCTGTCATGATTCCGGACATCGCCAATAAAGAACTTTACCTTCGGGTTTGAAAGCGCAATCCGTTGATCTTCCTGTTTTTTCTCATCACGGCTGAAGACACGAATCTCCTTGATTTCCGTATTAAGGAAACGCCGCAGAACAGCATTGCCAAAACTACCGGTGCCGCCGATGATGAGGAGAGTTTTATATTTAAACATCCATTTCCTCCTGACTACTATTACTTATCATAGCCACCGCATGCTAAAAAATACACTGATTCTGTTCCCAGCCCGTGAGCTTTATCTGAAGATGCGAAGTGCACAGCCAATAGGGGCTGGGCGAAGAAAATACTTGTCCATATTCAAGATTTTGGAGGCATCAGGCTGTAAATCCCTGGCCAATGAACGGATTTCATCATCAGACTTGTAATGTTGGTATTGGTGAGAGCCAAAAGAATCAAAGGTATTTAAGCTCGTGTTCCGGAATCGCCGTTTCATTCGCGCCCATGCATATTCACCATCAAGAAACGGCACATCCCCTTGCACACAGAAACCAGACCTCTCAAGAAAAGTTCCAAGCACAGGAACCAGCCGCAACACAGCCATAAGGCGTGCGTAAGCCAAGATTACCCTAAAAGGCATTCGAGAAAGAAGCTCCCGCAGTGGCTTATAGATTATGTGAAACCGAACCCAGCGCACCAGCCCTCGATCATTGAGCGGGTAGCAGTTGAAAACAAGTTCACCGCCAAAACCCACCAGTTGATACAGAGCATGAGCGGTTTTTTCAACCGATGGTGTATGCTGGATCACATTATGACAATAGACGATGCCATCAATACATTGATCCAGCAGCGGGGGCGCATCAATGGAACACTGGATCACATCAACATTTTTGAACCCTTTAAGATTTCTCTGCACAACATCATCTACCGAATGAGAGAGGTCCATCATGATAACATGGGTTGCACCATATTCCAAGAACCATCGAGTTTGAGCACCGCTCCCCCCTCCCGCATCAACAATCAACTTGTCTTTGAAAACATCCTCAGAACCAAAGGTATTGGCCACGGTATGAGAAAGCCAGTTTACATGAAATTCATTGAAATTGAAATAGTTCCATTCATCCCCGAATGACTTCACGCTCTTAGTAGGAACAAAATCGACAAAACGAGGAATCCCGTTGAAAATTGGGTAATGCTTACCTGAAGAGGCAAGTAGTTCGCCAGACAAAATATTTCCATCTGCATCGTAAATTGCATCGAGAAGTTGCAACGGTGCCTTTGTAATCGGCTCGCAAAGGTAATCGAGAAGATAGGGGGTCATGGAATTATCCTTGTATTGAAAGCTTCAAAAAGCTGCTCCTATTGTTTTTTTCGTTAAAGAACGTGGATTTTACGTGTATAAAATTACGGTGCTCATCTATTTCGGGAAATAACCATATGCCAAATTCGGGGAAAAATTCAAAGTTCTCTCTGTGGCATCCACAACAAAGGCTGAGAATAAACCAAGCCCTTCACTCCCTCATCAATGGGGGGACGAGGAAGAGTCTTTTTCATATAAAGGTACGACAGAATGCTCTGTACGGCAAATCCTCGCCAGAAAACCAAATGTCTCATCTGCACACCGTTTCCACGAATATTGCTGTACACGATCAAATGCCGCATGCGCTGCTTTTGCTCGTAAATCAGGATGGTCAATCAGTTTGCGAAGTGCCCGGGCAATGTCATCTGGACTCTCAGGGTCAAAATAGACGCCGGCGTCCCCCAAGACTTCAGGCATGGGACCCATCTGGGAGCAGGCCATCGGTAAACCGGCTGCCATATATTCCATGAGAATATTAGGCAAGTTCTCACAACTTGATGCAAATACCCCGATATCCGCAGCTTTGTAAAACGTGTGAAGATCCTCATACGGTACTGCACCACGGTAATTGATAAAGTCACCTTCTGGGTCAACACGCTTCAAGGTTTCTTTCAGGCGGTTCATCCCCCCGGCAGGCGGTCCAACCAGTTCCAGTTTAACA
>Ga0307431_1001658_pt1 | contig 12582 bp, 8 predicted proteins | sample SalMarWE160170MG_FD_202155 | JGI IMG/M metagenome (GOLD analysis project Ga0307431, IMG submission 202155) | Salt marsh sediment microbial communities from the Plum Island Ecosystem LTER, Massachusetts, United States - WE1603-170 | ecosystem: Environmental > Aquatic > Marine > Intertidal zone >...
AGGGGGGCACGGGCAAGTCCTGTGACATTTCGATGGCAGGGGCTAACAGCGACCAATAGCTGGCAGCGATCATCACGCCGGATGCGAAACCGAGCATGCCATTCAGCAGCTTACGGCTGACCTCTTTTGTGAAGAATACGCCGGCAGCCCCCAACGCTGTCACAGCCCAGGTGAATAATGTCCCAAATAGTGCTTGAATGATGGGGGAATAACCCTCGAAAAAGGCGATCATTGTGTCCTTGTTCCTTTCTTCCTTGTCTATTCCGTCCGATTATAGCATATTGTTAGGTAAATGCAAATAAATATTTATTTATAACTAAATTAATGCCCTTTTGGGTTCAAGGTAAAATGGAAGCATGGAAAACTCGCAAGAGAAGTTATCTGTTATCGTCCATGCCATCCGACATCGAGCCGACTTGATCGGTGAGACCCAGGTTTACCGCATGTTCAACGGCTTTTATGAAGGCATCCCTGACCTGGTCATTGACCGCTATGGTCCAGCGCTGGTTATTTTTAATCATACCGAATCTGGGGCATTGGAGGGAATAACCGATGAAATTGCAGGTTGGGCGCTGGAGTATTTAGAAGGGGTAGGTGCTGTCCTGCTTAAAAAGCGACAACATCCGGTTGAAGATATAAGAAACGGCGTCCTGATCGCGGGTGAATCTCTCCCAGAAACGGTTATTGAATATGGGGTGCATTACGCCCTTGACCTGAAGATGAATCAGGATGCGAGTTTTTACCCCGATACGCGCGAACTACGCCGATGGCTGCGGACCAATGGAGCAGGAAAGCGCATGTTGAACACTTTTGCCTACACCGGCAGCCTGGGTATGGCGGCGGGCGCGGGCAGCGCAGCGCAGGTGGTGCAAACCGACCTCAACCGGCGGTTTCTCAGCCTTGCCGAGCGCTCATGGCAGCTCAACGAACTGGCGCAGGATAAATGTGAGATTATCGCGGGAGATTTCTTTCGGGTGGCGGCTCGGCTGCGGCATGCTGATGCATTATTTGACCTGGTGATCCTGGACCCGCCATTTTTCTCCACCACGGACGCCGGCAAGGTGGACCTGGAAGGGGGGATGACCCGTTTGATCAACAAGGTGCGTCCCCTGATCGCGCATGAAGGGATTCTGGTCGTCGTCAACAATGCGCTGTATGTCTCCGGAGAATCCTACATAGCAGAATTGGATTCCCTGTGTGAAATCCCTTACCTTGAATTTGAGGGCATAATACCTATCCCGCCAGATGTAACCGGTTATCCTGAAACGGTAGTGGACGCACCGCCGGTGGACCCTGCGCCCTTCAACCACCCCACCAAGATCGCCCTGCTGCGCGCCTTTAGGAAAGACGAGCGCAAATAGACGAGTTAAAAATCTTCATCAAAATTTGATACAAGCTTCTATATTAAAATCGTAGGGGCGACCCACGGGTCGCCCGCAATTGGACCTCATATTAATTCCACTATTGATCTCACTTCACAATCTGAAACACCGCCCCCTCCCATGACGCCAGCGTCCGCTTGCGCATGTGGCCGTCTTCGATCACCGCACCCCCGCCGCCCAGCAAGTCTTCGAGCTGCGTGCCGTCAGGCATGTGCCCTCCCAAGGGGATATTCAAATCCCAATGGCTGCCGTTGGCGTTCAAGGCGATCAGCATCTTGGCGCTTTCCAAATGGCGCAGGTAAGCCAGGTGCCGCCCCTCAGCATACAGGGACACGTACTCCCCCGTACGCAGGACGGGGTGGGCATGGCGCAGGTGGGTATAAGTCTTGACCGCATTTCGCAGGTCATGGTCCCAGCGGGACTCATCCCAGGGGAATGCCCCCCGATTTTCCGGCTCCCGCCCGCCAGTCAGACCGATCTCGTTGCCGTAATAAATGCAGGGTGCACCCGGATAGGTCATCTGGAACAGGGTTGCCAGGCGAAAGGCGCCTTTGTTTCCGCTGACCATGGTCAGGAAGCGCGGCGTGTCGTGGCTGTCCATCAGGTTGAGCTGCGCCAGCGCGTTCTGGCGCGGATAAATCTCCAGCAGTTTCTTGGTGCGCTGAGCGAACCCTTGGGCATCCAGCGCGGGCACCTCCGGCAGGCCCATCATGCCTGAGATCATAGTCTCATCACGGCTCTCAGCACCGAAGAAACCAATGCAGGCGGCAGTGAACTGGTAGTTCATCACACCGTCGAACATGTCACCCTGGAGCCAGTCCTGGGCTTCGGAAGGGATCTCGCCCACCAGGTAGGCATCTTCATTGGGCAGCTTGGTGGCGGTGCGGAACTGGCGCCAGAAGGATTCGTCCTTGATCTCGAAGGGCACGTCCAGCCGCCAGCCGTCCGTCCCCTGTTCGATCCAGTATTTGGCGACCTCGAACAAGAAGGAGCGCACCTGGGGGTTGTCCGTGTTGAATTGGGGCAGGGCGGGCAGGTTCCACCAGCAGGAATAATTGGGTTTGCCCTGATAGGCGTTCATGGGGAAGCCGTAGACATCGAACCAATCCAGGTAGGGGGATTTTTCGCCGTTTTCCAGGATATGGTTGAATTGAAAAAAGCCCCGGCTGGCATGATTGAACACGCCGTCCAGGACGATGCGGATATTACGGCGGTGGGCTTCTTCCAGCAGTTTGAAGAATACTGCGTTGCTGCCGAGGATGGGGTCCACGTGGTAATAGTCGTAGGTGTGATAGCGGTGGTTGGCGGCTGAGGTGAAGATGGGGTTGAAGTAGATGGCGTTGATTCCCAGGTCCTGCAGGTAGTCCAGTTTTTCATAGACGCCCAGCAGGTCGCCGCCCTTAAAACCGGTGCGCGTTAGGGGGGAATCCCAGGGTTCGAGGTAGGTGGGTTTTTCGAGGGAATCGGATTTGGCGAAGCGGTCGGGAAAAATTTGGTAAAAGACGGCGTTCTTAACCCAGTCGGGGGTATGCGTCAGTCCGGTCATCAGGGAGCTCCTTGTTTTTTTGATTGCGGCTTTCATTTTACCATTTTAGGGTGCGAGGGGGGATGGGGGTTAAGGGGTTTTTATGCGAGACGATATTCCGGGTCGGTCTGCCATTCTTGCGGATTGGTTTCGATGTAGTCCAATACCCGCTGGAAATCCGTTTCATCACGGATGACATGTTCATAATAATTCCGGTGCCAGATCATACGATTTTCAAATCTTCTCATTTTGTGAATTTTCTTGGTGACACTCGATTTGAATGACCCCACAATAGCTCCGAGTGAATGCGGCTTTACACCGTGTGGGTAATCTTTACTTTCACCTCGTATGGGCGAGGCATGCCTCGCCCGTACGGAATAGGTATCAATGACAATCACGCCATGCACGTGATTGGGCATGATCACGACATGCTCATTGGTGACATTTGAAAAATGCTTGGGAATTTCCCGCCAGGTCTCTTCAACGATCTTGCCGATGTCACTCAAGATAACGCAGCCATCTGTGATATTCCCGAAGATGCACAAATGCCGATGGGCCACGACCGTAACGAAATACGCGCCGTGTTGGGCGTAATCATAATCAGGCAGGCGGATGGAGCGCCGTTGAGGCAGGTTTTGGTTGTGTCCCATGGAGAGATTATAAACGGATTTGTGTTGATTAATGTGGTTGTTTTTGTTATGGGGTTGTCGTTTGTGATTGTGAATCGGCGGGCGACCCACGGGTCGCCCCTACGGGTGAATTGACAGTCGGGTGCCTGGGGGTTAAGCTTAAGCTTGGGAATGGCGAGGTCCCGGTGGGCCTCCCGGTCTTCAAAATCGGTGTCGGGTCGCGTGGCGAGCCGTGGTGGGTTCGACTCCCATCCATTCCCGTTCGCATTTGGTGATCATCAAGCGATGGTCGCCTTTATGACAAAAAGGGGCTAGGCTTTGCGCCCACCGGTGATTTTTACGGCAACGAACCGGAGGTGAAGTTGGGGATTAGAGGGGAATGATTTGCTGTCACGTAGGTTCGTGCGTGACGAAGTTAAGACATATGTTATTATTTTAAACAAGTAGGTCATGTGTAGCGGCTCAACAGAGCCGCCCACGTGACAAAATCAGAATAAGACCTAATTGAGAAAAATCTGATATTTAATTTTTGATATAAAGCCAATCGAGGAAATTGAAATTGGGAGGAATTATCAATGAATTTCTTTTAGTGATAACTTAATATAAAAGAAAACATTAATATGCGCTCCTGTCAGGTAATGGAAAAAAGGTTTTAACATAGATTCTCAAATAAAGGAAAATGACTGATGTAAAATTTTAATTACTTGTGTTTGATGTGGTTTATTGGTAAAAAACAATAGAATGACTTAAAAAAGTCTTGTTTTTGTTAGAATAGTAAGAATTTAGAATGAGAAATTTTAGTACTAAGTCTACGAATGAAAAAATTACGTGATTATATAACGTCTAAAGAAATCATTACAAAGCATCAATATTTGAGATGTGGATATCACTACTATGAAATTAAGAGGGGTGATGATCATGAATTTTTTGAGTTCTTAAGAGAACGAGTGAAAGATTCCTATGTGGATGCAAGGTATTTGGCGAAAGTTCTTAAGAATGAGGGTTTTCCAGGCGTAGCTCAACTTTTAGAGGATACATTCCCAAGTGAAAAAGCCCAATTTGGTGTCAGAACTGGGGAGTTTGGAGAAGTAGTAACAGAAATTCTATTTGAAGATGTTTTCGATTTATTAATTCCAGTAAAAAAGTTGCGTTATAAAACGAATAGAGATAAAGCATCTTTCGGTATAGATGTCATTGCGTTTAAATTGGCTGATAATGAAGCAGATGACGAAATCGTTTTCTCAGAGATTAAAGCATCTAAAAATAAAACTTATGGCATTGATGAAGTGATCCAAGAAACAGATGAATTAGCAGCCCATTCTGATAAAGGAAGGCAGAAGATACGAACAACGATTCGATTTATCAGTCAAAGGCTATTTGAAGATAAACAGTATGAATTAGATAATCGTATCAGCAAATTTCTAGAGAAGAGTCCCGATCAGCAAACCACAACGTCTTATTATCCTTGTCTGATAAGAGATACTGAAACCTGGGGGCATGATGCTCTTGATAACAAATGTTTTGTCAATACTCCACTTGGAAGAACATTGGTTTGTGTGTGTGCTTTAGAAAGTCTTCAGAAAGCAATAGAAGAGGCATATAAAATAAACGAAGCATTCAATAATGATGTGGCGGAAATACCAGAATGAATGGTGAATATTTTCAAGAACTTCTTCAAGATTTAGAAATACTATTAGCTTCTGATTCGTTCCGAGAAATTCAGAGTGATTTAATGGGGGAGAATTTACTTTCTCAGCTTACAACACAATTTGATCCAAATAATAAAATTGATGTAAATCAAGCGATTTCAGTAGCATATCGTATTGAGCAAATTGCTATTCGCTTATGGGAAAACAGCAATGATGGTGATTTCAGTACGGAAGCCATTGATGCGTTTGAAAAAGCAGCTAAGTTATTTGAGTATCTTGCTGATCTTAAGCAGATAAATGATGCTGAAATAGCACGCTCTTTACACTTCCATAGTGCAGTAAACTTTTCTTTAGGAGAATTTCAAGCAAACGCGGTTGTTATTGCAAGAAAAGCCCTCGGAAAATTTGAGTTTGATGATACTGTTGGTGGAAAACTTGATAAATGCTCCTTTCTATTACTTCAAAAACGTATTCTTCAAATTCAGAATGAATGTAAAAATTTAAACGACCTGAAACAGAACCTTGATACTCAACAAGAAGGGGACATAGTCAATGACAATTTTTTAGAACGATTAGAAGATATTGCAAATCTTCTATCATCTGAAGCCATCCTATCTTTCTCACGGTATCTACAGAGTGGGTTGTATGAAGATTTAGAAAGAGCCAAATCAAAAATCAGCTCTTCAATGGGAATATTCAATGAAATTCGCGATCCTGAAAATTATATTTTCACAAAATTAATTTCTCTTCTATTTCGTCAAATACATTTTGCTAGTGTGTGGCACCAATTAGGTGATTTGCAGGATTTTCGCGGAAATCCAATACTCACCAGATATTTACGCATCTTAACAAATTCAAAAAAACCAATATACGAGTTATGGAGATCACAAATTGGATGTCTAAATCATGTGTTAAAACAATCACCTGCAACAGTAATTAGCATGCCAACAAGTGCAGGTAAAACCCGAATAGCAGAACTTAAAATTGTGCATACACTAGCCGCCGATCAAGATGAAAAAGCAAAATGCATTTATATTGCTCCTTACAAAGCATTAGCAGCACAAATTGAAAATTCATTGCTGGATTACTTCACAGATGTTGGTTATCGTGTCTCCTCTATTTTTGGGAGTTATGAAAGTACTGATGTGGATGATTTACTGATAGAGTATTCTGATGTTTTAGTGATGACACCTGAAAAACTAGATTATCTTTATCGACAACAACCAGAATTATTTACCGATGTTAAGTTGTTAGTTATTGATGAAGGGCATTTGCTAGATAATGATGAAAGAGGTTTACGCCTCGAAATTCTACTTTATCGTTTAAAAACCAAGTTTGGTTTTCAGATGCTTTTTATCTCAGCAGTGATACCAAATGGAAGTGAAATTGCCGAATGGCTTGGAAAAGGGAAAATCAATGAGCTTGAAAGAAAATGGAAACCAACAAAGTTACGTCAAGGAATATTCTATTGGGATAAAAATTGGCGAGGTCGGATTCGCTACATTGATGAAGAAATCGAAATATATACCAGTATTCAACGAGAAATTATACAGACTCATCATAAAAACAATCCCAATATACTTTTAAAAAACCCAAGATGGTACCCAGAAACGAAATATGAAATTGCTATTGAACTAGCCACTCGATATTCAGTTGCTACCCCAACAATAATATTCACTGCTGTTCGTTCTCATGTGGACAGTATTGCAAAATCATTGAGTAAAAAACTAAAAAGTGATGTTTTTGATTTAAATGAATCACATAACGATAATCGAGAAACCTTAGCTAAACGCATTGAGGATACTTTAGGTAGGAATTTCCCACTGGCAAAGTTTGTTAGGCAGGGATTTGCTTACCATCACGGATTAGTTCCCGATGATATTCGGTTGGACATCGAAGAGGCATTTAAGAAAGGTTATTTGTCCATACTGATTGCTACACCTACATTGGCTCAAGGTGTCAATCTTCCTGTGAAGTTGATGTTAGTTGCTCATTTGAATCGTGGGGAGAATTTTCCATTTCTTGTTCGGGATTTCCGAAATATTGCTGGACGGGTAGGAAGAGCATTGAGGGAAACAGAAGGGCAAGTGATCCTAATACAGAAAACGCAATTCAGTAATGTGATTGAACAAAACTATAAATTCTTACAAGATAGCCAGATGGAACCAGTCAGAAGTGTACTATTGAAACTCTACGAGCGATTATTGTCCCACCATTTTGGTATGAACCTTAAAGAGTATTTACAACATGGATTTGAACATGATGAATTTCCAAATGAAGAAAATCCTTCTGATAGTTTAGAACTGGAATTTCAGACTCAATTGCTTTCGATTATCTATGAAGATTTAGTACAGAATGCCGATGAAGAAGATGATATTTCCGAGTTGCTTGATAATCTTTTGTTCGGTTCTCAGTGCCGACAAAAGCATATCCCCACGCAACCATTCAAGAAATATGTTCAAAAACAAATAGCTATGATTTTTACCCGATTGGAAAATCCTACTCGTCGGGCAGTCTATTATCGTACTGGGCTTTCAATATCGAGTTGTGAAAAACTTGAATTAAGAATTCGAGAAAAGTTGGCTGAAGATACATTCATAGAACTTCGTGATAGTCAAAACAAGTTAGATAAAGATAAACTTCAGAGTATTTTTGAACTCGTGGAAATTCCATTAAAGACAAGGAGTGGTTTTGGTATTAGCAAAGAAAATTTGAATATGGCTATGCTACTTTGGATAAAACATCACACAATTATTGAAATTTGTCAGATGATTGAAAATCCTTTTTTTGAAAATCCACTAAGTGTTTCAGATTTGATATATAAACATTTTATTACAAATGCTCCATGGGCATTAAATTCCGTAATAAAAATTTTGTCTTTTTTGAAGGATGAAGAACAAATTACTTTCGATTCAGAATTGAGTTTTTTACCAGCCTATTTAAAGTTTGGTGTTGATTCGCCAATTGCCACGTATATGCTGGGATTAAATGTAGGTGACAGAGTAACAGCTAAGGCCTTTTCGGAGTATTATGAACAAAATGTTGACCGTAATATACCTTCAATGCAAAAATATTTCTATTGGATGTCTGATTTAACACAAGATGAATTATCCTTGATTATTGAAGACGAAAAAATACGCAATGAAATTACTACTCAAATTAGCAAGTATAAAGATAAGGCCCGTCCTTCAGAATTCTTTGCAAATCCTGAACGAATTGATTTCCAAACATTTATTGTTGGTGTTCAATTTGGAAACAAATTAGAGGTTGCTAATGAGTTAGATGTGGGTGAGAAGCTAATCTTGGAACGAGACGCTTCAAATGAATATGATTATTATGCTCTCAAGATTCTTAATTCTAAACATCAAGAATTAGGTTTTATAAGACGTTCCAAAGCTTTCATATTATCAACACTAATAGATGAAGGACATCAATTTTCTGCTCAAGTGATACGAATTTATCCGGTTTCCAGAGAATTACGCAGGAGGTTCCTGATCCAAGTTAAATATGATTATTACTAGTAAGAAATTTTGTAGACATGTCTTTCTTAAAGATTTCGATAATCTAAAGTTGTGATCTAGATATTATTATTGATTAGCAATAGTTAATCTTGAGGGCCTCTTTCCATTATTGGTAAGAAAAATCCCCGTTATCTTGAAATAATAGTAATTAATAAACATCCTTTTTAAGGAAATAATCTTTAGCCTAACTTATTAAGAACTGGGTAAAAACAATAGGTGTCCCGCAGGTTAAGCTGCGGAGCAGCCTCACCATGCATGACCTACACACCGGCTATAAAATTCAGTGCTATAATCATCACGTTAAATCAACCTATCAAAGGAGCACAATGCAACTTTCAAACAAAATCAAAGACATATTCGTCGAGCAAAAGACCATCCAACTGGCGACGGCGTCCGCTGAGGGCGTGCCCAACGTGTGCCACATTGGCTGCAAGTATCTGCGTGAGGATGGCAAACTTATTATTATTGATAATTACATGAAAAAGACTCGCTCTAACGTCCTGGAAAATCCCCACGTTTCGGTCCTGCTCAGGGATGAAAACGGGTCTTACCAACTCAAGGGCACCTGTGCCTATGTGGCTGAGGGGGCAGCCTATGAGGTGGCGAGAAAATGGATGAAGGCGAAGGGCGATAAATATCCCGCCAAGGGCGCGCTGATCATCGAGGTGACGGAAGTATACGATTCTACGCCTGGGGACTGTGCTGGGGAGAAGATCGCTTAGTTTACAGTTCTATTCAGGAAAAATCTAATATAAAGTCGTGCAAAGTGTCCCCAGAGGGCATTTTGTATTTAAAGGGCTCAGCCCTCCAGTATGATATCCAGGCTGTGCAGCAGGCTTAGCGCTTCAGGCAGAGAGAAGCGTGTCTTGTGCAGGGTGTTGTGCGCGGCGTTGATGGCGTAGCCCTGGGCGCTTGTGAAATCCGCTTCGCTCAGGTCGCAGCCCGTGAAGGTGCAGTTCTCGAAGCGGCATTTGCGCCACACGCTTTCCGCAAAATGGCAGTTCTCGAAGGTGCAACTGTGAAAAGTGACTTCTTCCACCTGGACGGCGGGATCGTGGACGTCCTTGAAGGTTCGTTCCGCATAGGAGGGCTGGTCAAAAGGGGACACGGTTTTCCTTCCAGCGGATTTATCGCCAGTAAAAGTTGGTTAAGTAAGAATAATCTGTTCCGGTTAAGATGTGCTCATCCAGCAGGATGAGCTTCTCGCCCGTGGTCAGGTCGCTCAGGTAGACGCTGATCCGATACTTGCCCTCCTCGGTCAGGTCGGTCAGGAACAGCAGGATCTGATCCCCGTCCGGCGACCAGGTGAAGCGCGGTTCCAGCGAAGCGCTGACGCCCTCCAGCTTCCCGAAGTCATAAAGAATGCCATTTTCCAGATTCCATAAATAGGTCTGCAGGCGCTCAGAGCGCTCATAATACTCACTGTACACGTTATATAAGATGAAGAGCATGTCCCCATTCGGGGAGAAGGCGTAGGAGTCCACCTCGGGGTAGATTTCGAAGCCGGATTCAGCGGGGAAGTAGAGTGTCCGCTGGGTGCCGAGTCCGCCGGTCGTCTCCATCATCAGGAGGTAGGGGATGTGATAATAATTCTCCGCTTTGGCTGCGTCTGGGTTGAGGAAGGCTATCAGGCTCCCATCGGGGGAGAAAACGGGCTGTTTGACGCCAGTCAGCGCTTCCAGCTCGCCCCCGTCCGTCTGCTTGTAGACCCCCTGGGACTGGCAGAAGTCCTTTCCGCTGCAGGACCCAGCTTCGAAGACCAGGGTGTCGTCCCTGTTGGTGGGGAACAGGGTAAAAGCATCCCCGGTATCCGCTTGGAGGGGGGTGGTTTCATCCAGATAGATGATCTCGGACTCGTCCTCGTTCCAATAGGCGCCCTGCCCCCCATAATAAAGGAAAGTCTCGCTGACCAGGTTGGCTGTCCCCTCATTCAGGTTGACTTCAAACAGATACGGACCGTGGTTGACCAGCAGGCGCGTTCCATCGGCGCTGACGTCCTGCAGGTCATAGCCCTCGCCCAGCACCTGGGTCAGGGTTTGTGTACCGACGTGATAAGTGTACACGCCGGCTGGCGTGACCACACCATCGCTGGACTGCGCCCTGCCGAAGAAAACGCAGCCGCCGGTTTCGCAATCTGGGTTGGTCACCTGGGGCTCGGGAACGGCTGAGGTCCCGGTAGGGGTGGGGGATGCGTCCACCGCAGCGACCTGACCTGCGCCGCCTTCCTGGATGAAGGTCCACGTCTGATAGAGCGCTCGCAGGGCGAGGACGTTCTTGAGCTTGTATCCAGCTTCGCTGAGGTGAAAGCCCTCGCGCTCGGGGTCGATGCCGTAGTTGTCAAGGTACTGCGCCGCCCGCCAGAAGTTGACCAGGGGAAGCTGGTATTCATAAGCCAGACGCACGATGATGGGATTAATGATGTGGGTGCCGTCGCGCATTTCGGAGGAATCCGCCTTGGTGAGCAGGATGGGCACCGAGCCTTTGGCAATGACGGTGTCGAGGATCTGGCGCAGGTATACCTCATAGCGGTCAATGGTATCCGGGTCCAGCCAGGTTTCTAGGGTGACCAGGACATAGGCGGGGTTGTTGATGCGGAATTCGCAGGTGAGAGGTGTCTCGCCCGGCTTGCATTCCTCGGGGTCGGCTTGCAGGCTGTTGAGGATGGAGGCGGCGGTGAAGCCGCCGCGTGCGGTGACCGCCCAGCGGTCGAAGGACTCGTCAAAATAATTGATGGCATTCCACAGCTGGCTTTCAGCTGGGTCGGGTTCGAGTGCACCCCTGCCGAAGGGTCCCATGAAAACGAAGGGGATGGCTTGGCAGTCGCCAATAACGGAGAAGCTGTGGGGGTCGCGCCCCTGGCGCTGCCCCTCTGCGTAGATATCCAGCACACGCTTGTGGATGGCTTTGGGGGAGATGGGTGCCTGACGCCAGTCGCTGAGGGTGGGCGCGGGCGTGAAAGTGGGGGAAGGGGACGGCGCTTGGGTTTCGCTTGCTCCACCTGTTTCCTGAGAGGGTTCCTCTGTTATGGCTGCGTTTGTCTCGGATTCCGTTGGTTGAGATGAGGCTGTGGTTTTCTCTGGCTTCGTGTTTGCAACCGTTGGCTGGGTGGCGGCGGGCTGGCAGGCTGTGAGGATCAGGAAGGCGGTCAGGATGATAAAGGCGGCTGTGCGCCTAATTTTTTGAATGCGGTGCATGAAGCGAATCTCCGTGTTTGGGTCATTAACGTAGTGTCATTTTACGCATGGGCAGGTGGGATGTCAATCAACGCCTTATCCGTCAGCTTCGCTGAACAGGCGAAAAAAACAGATCGTAAAAAGACCAAATCAAATTCTCAAATTCGGGCGAGGCACGCCTCGCCCCTACGAAGAATTTAAAGTTTAGAGGTTGACTGAGTAAATTTTTATGTTCTCACCTTTTTATATTCTTTGACGCTGGAGAAACGTTTTCTTGAATTTGTCCCATCCTTCAGTTTCGCCGATAAGGATAATTGTAAATGCCTCCCAATTATATGTGTAGGGGCGACCCACGGGTCGCCCGCCTGATAACTCGATAATATGTTACTATCCAACCATGTTTAAAACCTAAACTTACGAATATCAAAAAAGAAGACAATTTCAATAACGGTATTTCGGGTTTATACCATAGTTGGTCTTATCCTTTGTTTTATGGTTTAATTAACCACGTTTGTTATAGCATTTAAATAATACAACTCATTAATTGAATTGGATAAGGTATGAACCAAGAAACACCGCAACATTTACCCGTTGATTTAGCGGTGATCACCCAGCACGTCAAACAGGTCTTTGACATCGAAAGCGTGACCACCGGCGGCGCGAAGCAGGGATACCATGCTAAATACACCGGACGGCTGACGAT
>Ga0307431_1001662_pt1 | contig 12552 bp, 8 predicted proteins | sample SalMarWE160170MG_FD_202155 | JGI IMG/M metagenome (GOLD analysis project Ga0307431, IMG submission 202155) | Salt marsh sediment microbial communities from the Plum Island Ecosystem LTER, Massachusetts, United States - WE1603-170 | ecosystem: Environmental > Aquatic > Marine > Intertidal zone >...
CGGTTTGGCTGAGGAGCATCCGGTAGAGGCTGATTTGGTTATGGGTGTGCCTGATTCAGCTACGGCGGCTGGTGTTGGTTATGCCTTCAGGTCAGGTATACCTTTGGGCGAGGGACTAATTAAGAACCGCTATGTAGGGCGTACCTTTATTGAGCCTGACCAGAGAATCAGGGACCTCGGGGTTAAACTGAAATTTAATCCCCTGCCCCAGATGCTGGATGGCAAGCGGGTGGTGGTAATTGATGATAGCATCGTTCGGGGAACCACTACTCCTCAGGTAGTGAGGTTGCTGAGGAAGACGGGGGCTAAAGAGGTACATATGCGTATCTGTGCTCCACCCATCCGCTATCCCTGTTTCTTTGGTGTGGATATGGCTACCCGCCGCGAGCTAATTGCCGCTCACAAGACTGTAGACGAGGTCAGGGACTTTATTGAGGCTGATTCATTGGGCTATCTGAGTATTGATGGATTGATTAAAGCTGTGGCTCTGCCTAAAGATATGTTTTGTATGGCTTGTTTCACCGGTGACTACCCCATACCGGTTCAGCTTGAGATGGACAAGCTGGCGCTGGAGGAGATGCCGGCTGGTCAGCAAATCCCCCTTGACATAAAGTAGCGCTAAGTTAAAATACTCAGTCATTTATTAATCATCATTTGTCTCTGCCCCAGTGGTCAATTTTCTGTATTCTTTTTAACCCTATCCCCTTTATCCCCTTCCCCTTATCAAGGGGAAGGGGAAGATAATTTATTTAGAGGGGCTAGGCCCCTCTAAAACTCCCTTGATTACTCCTCAAGAAGAGTCAAAGAGAGGCGAAGCCTCTCTTACATAATTATATCCCCCTCTCCTTTGAAGGAGAGGGGGATAAAGGGGGTGAGGTTGATAAACAGTTTCATAATTTGCAGTTGAAACTGTTTTTTTGATAATCTAAGGGGGGAAGAAGTGATAGCAAAGCAAGAGAAAAAGATTACAAATGCTTTTGATGCTGAACCTTTAAAATAGCAATTGTTAATCTGCTTGGGAGGTTAAAGCCAATTACAGAGTCCTATGCTGCGGCTGGCGTTAATATTGATGTGGCGGCTAAAGCCAAAGAGCTGATTGGCAAGCATGCCCGGTCTACCCTCCGTCCCGAGGTGTTGAGCGGCGTTGGCTTCTTTGGCGGGCTTTTTGAGTTTAAAGGGTTTAAGCAGCCGGTTCTGGTGTCCAGCGTTGATGGCGTCGGCACCAAGCTGAAGATTGCTTCGGCTTTAGCCCGACACAATACCATTGGCATTGATATCGTTAATCACTGTGTTAATGACATACTTACCTGCGGCGCTGAGCCGCTCTTTTTTTTGGACTACATTGCTATGGGTAGGCTGGTGCCCGAGCAGGTGGAGGCTATTGCTCAGGGTTTAGCCAGTGCTTGCCGCCAGGTTGGCTGTGCTCTTATTGGGGGTGAAACGGCTGAGATGCCGGGACTGTATGCCGGGGAGGATTACGACCTGGTTGGTTTCATAATTGGTGTCGTGGAGAAGAAGAGGATTATCATGGGGAAGACGATTGTGGTTGGTGATACCATTATTGGCTTACCCTCAAGCGGACTTCATACCAATGGTTATTCGCTGGTGCGTAAAATTTTTGGTGAAACTAAGCAGGCTTTAGACAAGTATTACCCTGAGCTGGGTCGAACCCTGGGGGATGAGCTTCTGGAGCCCCACCGGTGTTATTATCATCAGTTAAAGCCACTACTGCCTCTGATTAAGGGTATGGCCCATATTACCGGCGGTGGCTTGATTGATAATGTGCCCAGGGTCTTACCTCAGGGTTTAGCAGCAAAATTTGATAGCCAAGCGTGGATTGTGCCCCCTATTTTCCAGCTTATTCAACAGCGGGGTAATATATCTCAAAACGAGATATACCGCGTGTTTAATATGGGCATCGGCATGGTCGTCATTTGCTCGCCGGAAAATGTTGACCAGCTCACTGAAGCCCTACCCGAGGCTAAGATTATCGGCGAGGTGGCGAAGCAGACGGGAAAGACAAGAGTAATTATCAAATAGTGGAGGAGTTTATGCGAGCTATTATCAGTGTGTCGGACAAGGCAGGAGTAACTGATTTTGCCCAGGGCTTGAGCCAGCTGGGATTTGATCTCTTTAGCACTGGTGGTACCAGGAGGGCACTGGCCGAAGCTGGGGTGCCGGTAAAGAGCGTCTCTGAGATTACTGGCTTTCCTGAGATTCTTGATGGCAGGGTGAAGACCCTGCACCCGGTTATTCATGGCGGCATCCTGGCTAGACGTAACCTGCCTGCCCATATGGAGGAATTGGCTAAGAATAAGATTGAGATTATTGACCTGGTGGCGGTTAACCTCTACCCCTTTGTCCAGACGGTAGCCAAAGAAGGGGTTACCCTTGATGATGCGCTGGAAAATATTGATATTGGTGGGCCAACCCTGATTCGGGCCGCCGCCAAGAATTTCCCCAGCGTCATCGTGGTCGTCGCCCCGGCTGACTATCAGCCAGTCCTGGAGAAATTGAAGGCGGGAGGCATAGACCTCGCCGGGCGTAAAAGGCTGGCACAGAAGGCTTTCCAGCACGTGGCTATTTACGATACTGCTATTTCGCAATACCTGAGGCAGGATACCGAAGGTTTCCCCGAGGAGATGACTATAGCCTTGAAGAAGCGCTACGGACTTCGTTATGGTGAGAACCCTCATCAGCAAGCTGCCTTCTATGCCGAGCCGGTGGTAGGGGCCAGACAAGAGACCGGCATCACCTGGGCCAAACAGCTAGGGGGTAAGGAGCTCTCATTTAACAATATCCTGGATGCTGATGCTGCCTGGGGCGTGGTAACTGACTTTTCGGCACCCACGGTAGCTGTTATCAAACACACCAACCCCTGCGGTCTGGCCAGTCATAGCGATATTACTGAGGCTTATCGGCGGGCTTTAAGCGGTGACCCGGTGGCTGCCTTTGGTGGCATTGTCGCTGCCAATAGAGCCATTGACCTGGCTACCGCTGAGGAAATTAGTAAAACCTTTTACGAGATAGTTATTGCCCCTGAGTATAAAGCCGAAGCCCTGGAATTATTAAAGCGTAAAAAGAATTTACGAATTCTGGTCGCCGAGCTACCGCCAGATTATGGTCAAGCCGGTAGCGGCTACCTTGACTTTCGCCGGGTAAAGGGCGGATTGCTGGTCCAGACCTCAGATTCCTTAGCTGAGGCTAGCGTCAGTGTAAAAACGGTGACCAAACGTGAGCCAACTCAAGCCGAGATAGAAGACCTGCTCTTTGCCTGGCGGGCCGTTAAGCATGTGAAGTCGAATGCTATTATATTGGTTAAGGATAAGACGCTTTTAGGCATGGGAGCCGGGCAGCCCAGCCGGATTGTCAGTGCTCAGATTGCTAAGGAAAAGGCTGGAGACAAGACAAGGGGTAGTGTTCTGGCTTCGGATGCTATGTTCCCATTCCCTGATGTGGTAGAGGCGGCAGCGGCTGGTGGGGTAACGGCTATTATCCAGCCCGGCGGCTCAATAAGGGATGAAGACTCAATTAAGGCGGCTGATAAGCACAATATAGCTATGGTTTTTACCGGCGTCAGGCATTTCCGGCATTAATCAAAAATGGGGAAGGATGAAGGGGCTCAGCCCCTTTAAAGAAACTATTTCTCCTTCCAAAAAGCAAAGGAGAGTTAAAGAGAGGCGAATACGGGGTCCCCGCAAAAACAAAGTTTTTGTGGGGTAAAAAGCCTCTCTTATATAACCAATTCCCCCTCTCCTTGGAAGGAGAGGGGGATACAGGGGGTGAGGTTGATAAGTAACCTCCTCATAATGCTTAACCTTAAACAAAGGGACAAAGGCTATGACTAATGTAGTTTTAGTGTCCGATATGCTCCGGGGTTTTCTGGAAGAGGGTTACCCTCTGTATTGTGGGGCTCGAGCTCGCCGCATCATCCCCAATGTGCAGGCTCTTCTGGAGCATGAGCTGGCTGAGGGTTCCGCAGTATTCTTCCTTTGTGATTCTCATACCCCCGATGACCCTGAGTTCAAGATGTTTCCTCCACACTCCATTGTCGGCACCGCTGAGGCAGAGGTCATTCCCGAATTAGCCCGGTATGAGGGTGAAATAATACCCAAAAGGACCTTTAGCTCATTTTTTGATACCTCACTTGATGAGAAGCTGAGCCAGCTCAAGCCAGAGAAGTTGATTGTTTGTGGGGTGTGTACTCACATCTGCGTATTATACGCTGTGGCTGATGCCAGAATTCGCAGTTATGAGGTGGAGGTGCCGGTTGACTGCGTTGCCTCCTTTGATGAGAAGGCTCACCACTTCGCCCTGGAATATATGGAGAAGGTACTGGGGGCAAAACTTACCAGCTTCAGGATTAGCCAGGTTAAGCCACCTGAATTTGAACCATCTGAGGCTGTCCTGTCCGGGGAGACGGCTGATATTTACTTTGCCCGCACCGTGGACATATTGCGTCACGAGAAGCTTAACCCGGTAGCTACTCTGGAGGTATTCTCCAGCCGAGCCGGGGTACTCTGTGGTATGGAAGAGGTCAAGGCACTACTTTCCCGGGTCTTACCTCAGGGTAATCGTGAGGTATGGGCACTGGCTGAGGGTGAGGAGATGAAGGAAAAGGAGGTGGTATTGCGTATCACCGCTCCTTATCAGAGCTACGGAATGTATGAAACCGCCATAGACGGTATGCTAGCCCAGTCCAGTGGTTGGGCAACAGCCGCCCGGGAGTGTGTAGCAGCCGCTCAGGGGATACCCATCATTAGCTTTGGTGCCCGCCATGTTCACCCCTCAGTGGCTGGGATAATGGAGTATGCCGCTATTGTAGGTGGTTGCGCTGGCTGCTCCAGTATAGCTGGTGCCAAACTGGCTGGCATTGAACCAATGGGAACGATACCCCATGCCCTGATTATAGTTATGGGTGATACGGTTAAAGCTACGGTAGCTTTTGATAAGTATATGCCCCCCGAGGTGCCCAGGGTGTCTTTGGTTGATACCTTTAAGGATGAGGCTGAGGAGAGCCTGCTGGTGGCTCAGGCGCTGGGTGAGAAGCTTGATAGTGTACGGCTTGATACCCCAGGCGAGCGGGGTCGGGTTACTGCCGACCTGGTCAAGGAGGTGAGAGCCCGATTAGATTTAGCCGGTTTCAACAAGGTGAAGATTTTTGTCAGCGGTGGCATTGACCCTGAGCGAATTAGATACTTTATTGAGAATGGGGCACCGATTGATGGCTTTGGCGTCGGCAGCTATATCAGTGGGGCTAAACCTGTTGACTTTACCGCTGACCTCCACGAGGTAGAAGGCAAACCAATCGCTAAAAGGGGCCGACTCCCGGGTATTACCCCCAACCCCCGCCTCAAGCGCGTGATGTAAGGCAGATTGTTTTCTACCTCACCCCCATTATACCCCACTCCTTCAAAGGAGAGGGGGATAAAGTATTGTTAAGAGAGGCTACGCCTCTCTTAAACTTTCCTTATCCCCGAGGTCTGGGGAGTTTAAGAGGGGCTAATGCCCCTCTTAAAACAAATCTTCCCCTTCCCCTTAGCAAGGGGAAGGGGATAAAGGGGATAGGGTTACCAATTATCAAAAGGAGAAAGGGAAATAGGTTTTGGTGGGGTGAAGCCCCATCAATCTACCCGCTCAAATTTCAGGCGTAGAACCTGCTTAGTATCCTCGGTAACCTTTACCCGGTCGTCTATGCGCCAGCCAACGACCCACAGGATATGGTGGGGAGAGCAGACCAGGGGGATTCGCCCTCGCCAGGCTTGGGGGATTTTGGCATCAATCATAAATTCGTTTAGCTTCTTGGGCTGGCTCATACCCAATGGCTGGAACCGGTCACCCGTCTTACGACTTCGCACTGTTATTTTATCGCCGGTTTTATCACGGTCAAAGTAGGCGGTAAAGAGATTATTTATTAACCTCACCCCCTTAGTCCCCCTCTCCTTCAAAGGAGAGGGGGAGATGTAGGTTTTGAAGGGACTCCGTCCCTTCAAGCTTCCCTCGATGTAACCACCGGCGTCATCTTTCATAGCTTCTGGTGGTATGATGGTTGCCTCTACGCGCCAGCCGGGGAGCATTGTTTTGCCCGGCAACTTTAGTGGTAGCTCACCCCCCAGAGTGGGGAAGGGGGATAGAGCCGATGGGTCTTGACCTATCAGGTAACTATTGTACTCTACGGAGAAGGTTAAACCTCCGGGCAGGCTGAGCTTTTTCCCTGCCGGCTTGGTCAGGGCGTCCATTATTTCTTCAATATGGCGCATCTCAATATCCTTAACATTACCCAGCAGCTTTTCTATAGACATCCGTAGCAGGTGTCGCTTAAGGGCAGAGGGCAACTCAAGAAGCCGTTTTTTATCTAAAATAATGGTGTTTTCCTGTCTCAGGGCAATCTCAGCCCATAATTGGCTGCCCTCTTTATCCATAAAAGCCAGGTCATCACTGGCAATCTCAGCGGTGCGGAGCAAGGCTTCGGTTACCTGTGGGTTATAGCTCTTAAGCAGGGGCAGGAGCTGATGTCGGATTCTATTTCTTAACGGCGATAACGACAGGTTGGAAGCATCAATCCTGGGCCTAAGCTGGTGGTGGTGGCAGTAGCCGGTGGTTTCCTCCCGGCTTACCGGTAGCAGGGGTCTGATTATAGTCAGGCTACTGCCTGAAGATTGCCACTCGGCGCGGGGCCGTAGTCCCCGAAGCCCTCTGGTGCCTGTCCCTCGAACTAGATGCATCAGTATCGTCTCTATATGGTCATCCATGGTATGCCCTACTGCTGCCTGACTGGCTCCGATAGCCTCGGCTACTTGGGCGAGGAAGGTATATCGCACCTCACGGGCTGCCTCCTCTAATGAAAGGTGTTTATCTTTTTGATGGGCTTTTACGTCACGATGGTCTATGGTGGCTGAGATACCGAGGCGGCGGGCTAGGTTGGAAACATACCGAGCATCAGCCTCAGCCTCAGCCCCTCGTAGTTGATGGTTAAGATGAGCCACATGCAGTCTTATCCCCATCTCCTCCTTGAGTTTAACCAGGATATGGAGCAGGCAGACTGAATCTGGTCCCCCCGATACTGCCACCAGCAGGCAGGACTGACTTGATACCAGGTGATGTTCCCGGATGAAGTGCAAAACCCGCTGTTCCAGCGATTCTTGATGTCCTTGCCTCTTTGTCATCGGTCGTATCCAGTTTATTTAGCCAGTGTTTAAGATGAGCTTGGTGCGATGTATTAACTGTGGGTGGTGAGTAAAACCTAGGGCTAGGCTAACCTGCTCCGGTCTTCCCGAACCACTGCTGTCGCAGCGTAACCTCATACCTACAGTACAATAGGGACGGTGGCAATCAACGAGCCACAGGTCATCAATTAAAGCCCTCAGGTCGTAGTTTCGGGGGCCGGTATCCCTTTGGTGTTGCCACGGCAGGTGCTCGGCTGAGAGCAGGCTGGTAATAGCTGATTCTATCTCTTGGGGCTCCCTTTCCACTTCCACTTCAACCTTGTATTCGGCGTAGCGAACCTGTGATTGTAGAGATGGCAGGGTTAAGGCTATTTGATTTACTTGCTGTATTTCAATGCCCGGTGGCAATTGCTGGTTTACCGCCGCCGTGAAGAAATGTGATGAAGCCCATTTGGTGGTATAGATATCCATTAGCTCAGCTTCGCTGGTTACCCCTATGGGTAGGGGTGCCGCTAGTGATATTCGGGGACGGGGGCTAAATCCTTCGGAGTAGGCTAGAGGTATCCTGGCTCGATGAAGCGCTCTTTGCCACAGGCGTATCAAATCGAGGTGGGAGATAAACTTTACCTCTTGTCCCCGATTGAACTTAACCCTCAGGCGGTGCATGCTCCTTCTTCTTTTCCTTGGTCAATAGAATTTCTTCTATTTTTAGCCCTCGCATCTTGGTTATCACCAGCTTTAAGCCTTTATACTTTAGCTGTTCGCCTCGTCTTGGTATGTGGCCTAAAAGGTCAAGAATGAAGCCAGCTACAGTTTCATAGTCGCCCTCGGGTAACTCCAGTTCCATCTCTTCGTTAGCTTCTTCAATGCGCATGCTGCCATCAATCTGGAAGGTGTACTCATTGATGGCTTCATATTCCTTTTCCACACCGGCGAGCTCATCCCCTACCTGACCGACAATCTCCTCAACCAGTCGGCTAAGGCTGACTATGCCCGCAGTGCCGCCGTACTCATCGAAAACTACCGCCATTCGGTAGTTTTTATCCCTCATCTCGGTAAACAGCTCGTTAATATGCTTGGTCTCAGGGGCAAAGTAGGACGGACGGATGAGGTCATCAATGACACTCTGGTTATCAATGGTGTCCTTAGCCAGACCCATGAGCACGTCCTTCACTGAGAGGATACCGACAACATTATCCATGTTTTCCTGATATACCGGGAAGCGGGAGATTGGGGACTGAGCATAGACAGCCAGAAAATCGGCTACTGTTGAGCCTTGCTCGATAGAGACAACCTCGGGACGCGGTACCATAACCTCACGGACCGGTCGGTCACCAAAGTCAAAGACCTTGTGTAGCATCTCAGCCTCTGTCTTCTCTACTGTCCCCTCCTTATGTCCCACTGATATCATGGTGCGAATCTCCTCCTCGCTGACCAGGGACCGGGCTACTGGTTTGCCTCCGGCCAATCGACTAAGTCTTGAGGCTATTGAGCTTAAGGCTAGCACCGCCGGGGTAAATGCCCGCGACGTTACCTCTACGAATCGTGCCAGTTTTATCGATAGCCGTTCCGCATTATGGACGGCGATAATCTTGGGAGTGGTTTCACAGAATATGAGGAGAATGATGGCTACGCCTATAGTGGCGATAAGAATGCCCCACTTCCCCCAGACAGAGACGGCTAGAATCGTGCCCAGGACTGCGGCAGCGGTATTGACTAGGTTGTTACCGGTCAGGATGGTGGATAGCAGATTTTCCGGTCGTTGCATCATTTTGGCTACCCGCTCGGCACCGGGTACCTTGGTGTTAACCATTTGCTCAACCCTTATCCTACGCAAGGAAGTAAAGGCGGTTTCCGAGCTGGAAAAGAAGGCTGATAGTACCAGACAAACAATGAAAAGTGCTAGGTATAGCGCGTTAATACCTTCCATATATCATCACCCCACTGTTAAATATATTTAACACCTCCTAATTTAGTTTCCCTATTATAATCATCATAGCATTGGCTAATAGGGGTGTCAAAGGAGAGTTAAAGGGAGGCGAAGCCTCCCTTATATAACCACTTCCCCCTCTCCTTTGAAGGAGAGGGGGATAAAGGGGGTGAGGTAGATAAACAATCTCTATAACAATGTCTACGTTGTTTTGTTCGGAAACATCTATGCTATAATTCTATGGATATGAAAATCTTGGGTATTGAGACCTCTTGTGATGAGACTGCAGCCGCGGTGGTAGAGGATGGGGTTAGAATTCTGTCCAACCAGATTGCCTCGCAGGTGGAAATCCATGCCCGCTACGGGGGGATTGTCCCTGAAGTAGCCTCCAGGCAACACATTCTAGCCATCATCCCCATTGTTGACCAAGCTATGGCTGAGGCCGGGGTTAACTGGGGTGATTTGGATGGCATTGCCGTCACCATTGGCCCTGGTCTGGCTGGCTCACTGCTGGTAGGGGTAAATGTGGCTAAGGCGATTGCCCTGGCTCGTGGGTTACCCCTTACCGGGGTTAATCACCTGGAGGGTCATATCTACGCTAACTGGCTGATTAACCGTGATACTGAGCTGGCTCCTCTTTTCCCCCTGGTGTGCCTCATTGTTTCCGGGGGGCATAGCGATTTGGTGTTAATGAGGGAGCACGGGGATTATGTGGTGGTGGGGCGGACACGGGATGATGCTGCTGGCGAAGCCTTTGATAAAGCCGCCAGGATACTAGGTTTGGGCTACCCCGGCGGTCCGGCTATTGAGCAGGCGGCTAAAGGCGGCGTCGCTTCTATAAAGCTACCTCGTGCCTGGCTGAAAGGGACCAGCGATTTCAGTTTCAGCGGTGTCAAGACAGCCCTGCTGCGATTGGTGGAGGGGGGTAGAATTTCATCCCCGGCTGATGCTGCCGCCAGCTTTCAGGAGGCGGTGGTTGACGTCTTGGTCACCAAAACCGTAGCCGTGGCTAAAGAGCATCGGGTAAAGCAGATTTTACTGGCCGGCGGGGTAGCCTCAAATGGGTTGCTTCGTCACTGGCTGGTGGGAAATTCACCCATTCCGGTTCTGGTCCCTGAGCCGGTATTATGCACCGATAATGCGGCTATGATTGCGGCTTGTGGCTACTACCGGTTCCAAGCCGGCAAGGTAGACGGCTTAGATTTAGACGTGATTCCCAGCCTCAGGCTGGCTTAGACGGCATTGGCTACACCTGCCTTGAGTGCACAGGGTATTATAGATGTGGATTAGCCCCTGTTGCCGCTGGGCTGAGTTAACCAGACTACTGCTTACCCCAAGCTGAGCCTTCATGTGCCTTTCTATTGTATTTGCTGTCAGCTTGGGGTAGTGACGATAAAGGGCAAGGCTCTTTTTCTCAAGTTCTGGCTGGGAGGTAAGTTTACCCCAGGCCAGGGTAAAGGGCAGGAGCACATTGATGATAATATCAGCCGCTCGACTGCTACCGAGAAGGGTTGGGTTTCTCAGCCTGTTGGCTAGGCCAAAATCAAAGTGGCTGGCCCAATAACCATTGGTGGTAACCAGTAACCCCTTTTCTAATCTATAGCGGCTTTGGCTGACTGGCACCTCCTTGACTATATTGATTAACCTGTTAAATATCCCCCCTGGCCTATAGCGGAGTATGAGGTAACTCATAGCGGCTAGGCGGCGAATAGGGGAGTTGTTTGGTCTGACCCTGAATAGTTGCCAGTTGTCCCGGGACATTGCCTCGCCCAGGTGGGAAGAGGTCCGTAGCCGCTCCAATTTATATATCCATTTGTCATTATTTTCCTGGTGTCTATCCTGGCGCTGTGAAGGGAGTAGTCCAGCCGTACCCAATAATAGAGCCTGTTGCCGGCTAAGACACTCTTCGTCCGATAGTTTGTTTCTGGTTATAGACTCGAGGCTCTGAAGTGGCACCCGGCGAGCTAGCTCCAGGAAGGCAAGTTTATTCCTGGCGTAACCCAGGGCTCCCATTATCCCCTGGTAGAGGCATTGGCTGGCCTCCATTTGGGCTAGGTCGGCATGAAACTTGGTCGCCTTGGTTAAGAATCGTTCCTCCCCGGTGCTATCCAGGAATTCGGCTATAATGCCTGGGGTCAGGCGTTCTGGGGCTTTAACACCGGGCTTACTTGAGGTAACCGGAGGCTCTGCTCCACTAAGCCGCTGGTTAATCGGGTCTTTTATGTACTTATGCAGGGCTAGGGTAGGAATACTGTCCCCGTTTTGGAGTTTGGTGGTCGCCTCAGTGTCATGCCACATCACCACGTGCAGAATCACCCGATTATATACGGGGTTCTGGTGGTGTCGGTGGGCTCGCCAACCGCTGGATTTAACGTGAACTTCTATATCCCCCTTTATTAACCCTCGGTTGGTGGCAATAACCGCATCCCGAAAATCAGCCCCTGGCTCATCATTAATCCTTCCCGGGTAAATTATCTTTATCGGTTCACCACCTTCGGTGGTCAGCTCGGTTCTGTGCCCCAACAAGCGCTGCCAGAGGTTAACAATTTGACTCTCGGGGAGATTATTTATCAACCTACCACCTTTAGATAATTTATTGGTTTTTATTAGGTAACCCTCCCCCTTTATCCCCCTCCCTTATTAAGGGAGGGGGAAATGGTTATATAAGGGAGGCGAAGCCTCCCTTTGACTCTCCTTAATAAGAGGAAGATAATTTTTATAGCGGGCTTTGCCCCCTCTATAACTATCCCCGTTTATTCAACACGATACCGTGTATAGATAATGTAACAAAAGCGGTTCCTCAGATTAAACCGCCCATTTAAAGCTTTTATTGTATTATACACGGAATCGTGTATAATGTCAAGGTTGTTTAGGCTTAGCCTCGTATTCAAATTGGGCTCGTTCAGCAATAATGGAGAGCAGGGTAGCTGAGGTACCGCGGGGTCGATACATCCCGGTTTCCCATTCGCTTATCGTTTGCTGGCGAGTGCCTAGTTCGTCGGCTAGCTCACGCTGGGTCAGACCTAAATGGCGCCTTAAGGACTGGATGCGCTGGCTGTCCCATTGTTGTCGATCCACTCTATACCGGCCTCTCATAGCTAAATTCTACACGATTTAGTGTAGAATGTCAAAGTGAGTTGCTTTTAATTTCAAAAATCTGGTAGTATATAAAAACAAGCATTTTATAGAGAAAAATAGGCTAATTTTAGCCCCATAATGCCTCTTAGTTATTGGCATTAACTGTAGATAATCATTTGTTGAGTTGATACCTATGTCTGCTTGGGCTATTATATAGTGGTTAGCAGTCTCAGGGGAAGAGTGCTAATAAATTGAGTGCTAATAAATTAAGGAGGATTGGAATGGCGGTTAAGCTTAAACCATTGGCTGACCGGGTATTGGTCAAACCTATTGAGAGAGAGGAGGTGACCAAAGGCGGGATTGTTTTGCCTGATACCG
>Ga0307431_1001664_pt1 | contig 12546 bp, 9 predicted proteins | sample SalMarWE160170MG_FD_202155 | JGI IMG/M metagenome (GOLD analysis project Ga0307431, IMG submission 202155) | Salt marsh sediment microbial communities from the Plum Island Ecosystem LTER, Massachusetts, United States - WE1603-170 | ecosystem: Environmental > Aquatic > Marine > Intertidal zone >...
TGAGACGCCCTTTGTTTCCATATATGACAATAGATAGTATGTTTGTCACATAATGTCAACTTAAAAATACTAATAACCCTATTTTACATGCAATTTACCACGTAATATGAGGCGTACACCCCCTTCGCAATCTGGACATATTTCCCAAAAGGAAAAATATATCACAGGTAGCAAAATCAATGTGTTTGCACTATCCAATCCTTCAACTTGCACCCTTTTCCTAGACCGTTCCGATATTGATAGTCGTGCCCTTACTTCTGAACTAAATGCTAGTCCATAAGAAATCCGCCATTGATATCCAAAATTTCTCCGGTGATGTAATCGGCTGATTCTGAGGCCAAGAAGGCTACCGCGTTAGCTACGTCTGCTGCTGTACCCAGCCTACCTTTTGGTATATTTGCAATGAAGTTAGCTTTAACCTCAGAGTCCCACGTCTCCGCCATACCGGCGTCAATTACTCCTGGAGCTACGGCATTTACCGTAATACCATATGGGGACATGTGATAGGCGAAATTCTTAGTCAATTGCATTACTGCTGCTTTTGATACACAATAAGTAAGGCCGGAGTGTGTCCGCCCCAACTTTCCAGCAATAGATCCTATGTTAATGATCCTACCCCACCCTTGTTTTTTCATGAGCTTGCTAGCTTCTCGGCTGAAAAAAAACACTCCTTTTAAGTTAACTGCCATGATACGATCCCACTCCTCTTCAGTGATCTCCTCAATAGGCGTATACGCAATTATACCCGCATTGTTGATCAGAATATCTAGGCGCCCATATTCTTGTATTGTTCTCTCAATCACTTTCTTCACCTGGACTTCATTTGCGACATCGGCCTTGACAGCAATAGCCCTTCCGCCTGAGTCATTAATTTTTTGGGCGATATCAAGGCTAAGATTACCTTCAATATCGGCTACTACAATCGAAGCTCCGTTAGCTGCAAAGGTAAAACAAATAGTGCAGCCAATGCCTCTTGCCCCACCAGTGATAAGAGCAACCTTTTCTTCCAAGCCAAATAAAGTGGTTGCTTCATTTCCTATAACCAAATGCTTATCTCCTGCTTTAATGTTCATCACAACTAACTCCCTTTAAATAATAGGAATGGAATCCCTGGGAAACTCTCGATTTTAATGTTTTTCTACCGAATCCATATTAATTAAGTTTTTTAGTAGCTTTACTCGAACGTAATACTCTTTCACATCCAATAGAAAATGCATTTTTCTGGTGGCCACTCTTGGTGCGACCTTCTCTCACTGCATTCATTTCTGTTCTCTAAATATAAGGATATCTCCTCTTCAGAGCCCACTTATTTAGGCCTAATTTCAATTAATCGTTATCAACAGACCTGGTAAAAACAACACAAGCTGGGGAAAAGGCTTAATATTGTCTACAACAACATTTGTTAAATTATTACAAATTTTTGCTCTATCTCTCATAGTAAGTTACGAGATTACAGATTTTCTTGATAGCAGCTAATTAAATATATCCATAGGCAATCCACCCTCCGTCAACTGGCAGGGTTACCCCTGTTATGTAATCGGCCTGCTTTGATAAAAGAAAAAGAGCAGCATTGGCTACTGATTCAACATCACCTAATTTTCTTTGTGGTATCCGATCAATAAGCACTTTCTCATCAATCTTTTTTTGCTTTATTAATTCAGTTATCATATCTGTTTTAATATATCCGGGTGCAACAGAATTGACAGTAATATTCCATCTTGCCCATTCACTTGCTAATACCTTGGTGAGATGAATAACGCCTGCCTTCGCGGTACAGTACATAGCTCTTTGAGGGAAGGCATTGAGGCCAGCAATTGAAGCAATATTAAGGATTTTACCACCACCGGTGTTTTTCATCTGCTTGGCAGCAAATTTACTGCAAAAAAATACGCCAGTGAGATCTATACCAATTCCTTTTTCCCAATCCTCTTTTGATAGTTCTTCTGATTGAGCAACATTAGCAACTCCAGCGTTATTGACTACTATATCAACTCTGCCATATTTATTTATTAAAGTCCGAAACATTCTTTCTACTTGTTCTTCATGGGATACATCAGCAATAATCGCTATAGCTTTGGAACCTATATCTTCTATTTGAATGGCAGCTTTTTGAGCGCTTTCCTCCTCAACATCGTTTATGACGACTACCTCAGCACCTTCTCTGGCTAATGCCTCAGCAATACAATACCCGATGCCTCTTCCTGCACCTGTCACTAGAGCAATTTCGTTCTCAAATCGTTTTTCATTAGACATCTTTCTCCTTCTTTTAGTTGTTAATATAACTCCAAAAACCGTGATTGAAGTTTTCCCTTATAGGGTTCCTTGATAATAAGCCCTCAAGCTGAGTAGTTTTGCTCAAATACACCAAAAGGTCTTTCTACAAAATCATCAAGTTCACATGACTTCAAATTCCTTTATTATATATATTCATCCTTATATAGTTCTCTTATTTTGCTTTTGTTGAATTTCCCTATGCTTGTTTTTGGGATTTCATCAACAAACTTCACTCTATCTGGGAGTTGCCACTTAGCAAACTTTCCCCTAAGGTGATTGATAATATCCTCTTCGGTAACCTTGCCCTTGTATCCATCTCTTAAAACCACTAAGGGAAGAGGCCTCTCTTCCCATTTAGGATGAGGTACTCCACTTACAGCAGCTTCCAATACCGCTGAGTGGCACATAATTTCATTTTCCATGTCAACAGAAGATATCCATTCCCCACCGCTCTTTATTACATCTTTGATCCTATCAACAATCTTTATATACCCCTCAGGGTCAATAGTGGTGATATCGCCACTTTTCCAGTATCCGTCATCCGTAAATCGATCCGAAGCCTCAGGGGCATTATAGTAATTACTTATTAACCAAGGTCCTTTCATTAAGAACTCTCCCGCTGACTCACCATCATGAGGAAGTTCTTTACCCGCTTCATCAACTATTTTAACATCACAACCAATAACCTCGAGTCCCTGCTTCCTCTGTAGCTCCCATTTTTCTTTCTCAGACATCCTATCTTCTAACCACGGTTTTGGCTTATTCATAGTGGACCATGCAGCATTTTCGGTTGTTCCCGAGGTATGATAGACTTTAGCGCCAGTTAGTTCATAAAAGCCTTTTAGCATCGACAACGGTGGTTCACTAGCACCAGCACAGAAAGTGACACGACTTAGATTAGGCTTTTCTTTCATATTTCTTATATATTCGTATATCGGCATCCAAGCAGCCGTAGCAGCAAGGCCAATTGTTACTTTTTCTTGAACCATTAGATCAATAATTGATCCTATTTCTATTCCTGTATATCTTCCTGGGAGAACAAGTTTTGAACCAGCTATAAAAACGGCAATATGATTACACCATCCTAGGGCATGATACAGAGGAACTATCTGTAAAAGGCAAGAACCAGGAGTTAACTCTAAAGTGATAGCAGCTGTGGCACCCATGAGATAAGAAGCCCTGTGGGAATAGAAAACACCCTTCGGTCTTCCAGTAGTGCCTGAAGTATAACAAACACTGTAAGTAGATTTTTCATCAATCATTGACCAATCATATTCCTGATTTGCCTCCCTCAATAGTTCTTCATAACTATATATCGGGGATAGTTCTGTTCTAATTTCAGTTAACTTCTTATTCGTTAAAATAACATACCCCTTGGCCGGCTTAAACTCAGATGCCATAGACTCTGCAACAGATATCAATGACTCATCAACAAATATTAATTCCATCCCGCAATGTTTAGCTATGTAAATGAGGTCTGGTGGTGCCAGCCTTATATTCATTTCTACATGGGCAGCCCCAATTCCCGGAATTCCGAAGTATAGCTCTATATATCGGTATGAATTCCAATCAAGCACTCCCACTTTATCTCCAGGTTTAATTCCCAAACTTTCTAAAGCATTGGCAAGCCTTTGTATCCTCTTATACGCATCCTTATAAGTATATCGGAATAACCCATCAGGCATTCTAGAGACGATTTCTTGGCCAGCAAAATTCCTCACTGCATGCCTTAGAATAGTAGTCACATTAAGTTGATACTCATCCTGTGAACCAGAAGGGAATCCCTTTATAATTTTCATAAGTGTCTTCCTTTATTTTTAAGACTCCACCTTTTGCGGATTTTCCGTAATGAATATAACTTCAAAAACCTAAAATAGGTTGTTCCAAATATTAAAGTTAAAGATAGTCAAAGTTTAATGTCAGATCTTCTTAATATCAATATTCTCCAGCTCTATAAGATCTTCAAACTAATTTTGGTCAGATCCTTTGATGTTAAATTCATCAATATAGTCGATTTTAGTTATTCTTAAGTCTAAGATACTTTTGAAATAAAAAGTATTAAACCCCAGGGCAAGCCCTGAAGCCAGTTTTAAGCGGCACCTCCGCCGCAAGCGGACGTAGTATTAAGAATAATAATAAAGCTTTCTTCAACAACACATTCGATGCTCATTACTTTGGTTGGTGACAATCAATGGGTTGAAAGCATGCTTCTTAAATTACCTCATCATGTGCTATATTAGTAACAAAACAACACTCAATGAGGTTTGTTCCTATAAGAAAGAAACCTAATTCCGAATACTGAGATATTCGCTTCCGCTATTCAGGCTGAAATATCCAGAACCCGTCAAGAGAGATATTTTCACAGACTCCATACACCGCCGTTAAAAAACTATTCGCAATCCTTATAACCTAGACCTTACATCATCGTCCGAGTCATATTATGGCTTCTTGTTTCTTTTCAGCTATCAGTCCAACTGTTCTATTCGTGGTTTCTCTCCTGAGGGAATTACAGTATCGTGCCAGGTTTGCGGCCGCAATAACTGACCCGTTATATATAAATAACGCCAAAGTTTTTCCCCTGTATTTGTATGTGGCCCATGAAGAGCATCTGCCTTAACATAAAGGCTGTCGCCAGGTTCTGCTTCATATTCTTCCTCTTCAACTCGAAACGTTCCTTTACCCTCTAAAACATAAAAAATCTCGTCGCAGTTATGTTTATGCTCGGGCGCGGAGTTCCCTGGTTCCACTTCAGCTAGCGCCAGCCTAAATTGTTGAATTCCAGTGTTTTCGTTATCAATTATGCTTCTCATAATAAACATATCTCTCGGACTTGTAGAAAACTTCACCGATTTAAAGTACTCCCCTTTTTTAAAGAAAATATTCATTTTTCAGTTTCCTTTCTTTTTAGCTTAGTTAATTTGTAAAATATACATCCTCTCGTCTTCTTTGTGACCAAGTACCTGATGAATTCTTTCCTGATCATAAAATTTCATTAATATAGACAATTTTGTTTGTTCTTAAGGCAAAGACATTTTCGTAAAAAATTCTTCCCGGGCCTGAGATAGAGCTGTTCTTCCTTGTTAGATATATCCATAAACTTTTAGTCAAAATCTCATCCTTAGCCCTTCTCTCTATCCTTTGCTTTTAGATCGATCAGTCAAAAAAATTATAAAATAACTGGTCTTAGCTCTATAGCTTCTGAATGGTATGTGGATCAGAAATTACTGCCAACTGTAAAAATGGCAAAATCCTAATATGGCGCTCAAAATCTTGTGCGCAAATATCTAAGACTGTCAATCTAAAAATTACTCTCTTAGGATATCTATATTTAATGAAACTTTAGGTGGAGGGGCGGTTAAGAACCGCCCCCAACCTTTTTGTTTAAGCACTCCTCTGCGTCTTAGCTGCCTTGCTCCACTCTTCAATCCACTGGTCGAAGGTGTAACCCTCCGGCTTTTGAACACTGACGGAGGGGAGGATGTATACCGGATTAATGGTGACGAAATCATAGGGATTGTTATGGGTAGTCAAGCCCACGAAAAAATTACATTCCATCTTGTTGTCTTTGCGGTAGCCGCGATATCCGGATAATGATGGGACATTGATATTCCTAAGAGCCCAAATAATCTCCTCTGTGGTGGGCCATTTGCCGGTAAACTCATAGAACTTCTCAATCGCCAATTTGTAAGCCGCGAGGCTGAACCACGCGTGATCGCATACATGGTTCGGGTATTCTTTATATTTTTCCCAAAAAACCTTTTTAAACTCGTTTAATAAGGGCCAGCTGTCAGTATAGTCTATGAAGAGAGTGCCGTGACCCATTACCATGCCTTCGGGGGTGAATTCTTTCTTCAGAGTGACATAGTTTGGGCCGCCTGCCGAGGTGATGGCTCCCTTGTATTTTTTGAACAAATCCCTTCCGGCAGCCTGCTTCAGGAATATGGATGCGTCAGCACCCCAAAAACTAGTCATAATGAGATCCGGGCGTTTAGCCTCCAAGGCTCCTATGGCCGCAGTAAAATCCGTTTCGCCAAATTTCGTGAAGATGCCTTCCTCGAATTTCACGTTGGGGTTGTACATGGAGAGAACCCGTTTAAAGGCGTCCCAAGCGTTTCTTCCATAGGAGTAGTCGTTGTTGAGCCCCGCAACTTTCTTGATGTTGGGGAATACCTTGGCGGTAATGTACGCAGCCGAAATTATTTCGCATTCATTATCCACGCTTCTGAAGGTGTATGTGGGATGGAATAGAGTTTCGTTGAGGCCTTTCTGGGTGGTTCCGTCCCAGCTCAAGAAGAGCTTTTTGAGACTTTCGGCCTGTTTTGCAAGGGCCAAACCGTTACCTGTGGAGATCGTACCAAAAATCACGTCGCATTTGTTTTTCATAGTCAGCTTCTTGAATTTTTCCACAGTCTCCTTAGCCTTATAGGATTCCTCCTCGATTAGCAATTCGACTTTTCGGCCCAGAATACCTCCAGCGTTATTTACCTGGTCAGCCCAAATTTTTGCGGTCCGGATTCCTGCTACTCCAGGCACCGCTGCCACACCGGACTGGAATGCTATGATCCCCATCTTGACCGGGCCTTTGGGGAGACCCTTGGCAGGAACTGCATCCACTCTTCTGCTTCCGAAAGCCACAGCAGCTCCTGCCCCCACAACTCCAGCTCCAGCCATTCTAAGAAATTCCCTTCTATTTTGTTTTTTCATGATAAATACCTCCTTTTTGAATTTTAAAGTAAATAAATCCTGTAAGCCTTCCAACCTGAAAGGCTCCCCCTATTTATCTCAATCGTCCTTCTCTAAAGGCCGTTAGATATTCAGTGCAGAATTCGTCTTTGCCGACAACCGTTAGAGTTAGGCGCTTGGATTCCTCTCTGACAAAGCTTCCCGCATTAACCTCTATATAATTAGCCCCGGCCAGCGCCTTTGCCTCATTCATCACTGGACTTACCCATCTTTTTCGAAAAAAGGGCATTTAGGACGAGGGAACAAAAGACTCCCTTCCTATCTCTCGGCAAATATCATATACCCAACCTTTCCACGGAAGTGACGGTCAGCCAATGAATCCATCGCCTTTTGACCTCGTCGTATTCGTTAATCTACCTTATAATAATCCTGAATTTCGCAAGTGTAGGCATAAAAGTTCTCATGACAATTTTATTAATAGTTACGAAAAACTGTGATTATCAACTCTTTTCCAAATAATAGACATAGACTAAACCAGACTGCTTAACAGGCCTTCTCCATAGAGATATGCTCAAAAATAGTCAAAAATATGATTTTTTCGTCATTTTACTCTTGAATTTCCTCGGTTCCCGTTTATACAAGGATTAAACACCTTCTTTTTTTTGGCCAATTTTTACCCTTAAGAAGCTAAGTTTTTATTTTTTCTCAGTAATACTTTCGAAATTCGGGCTTTTATAGAATTTGCAACCTGAGGATAATAATCCAAATTAGCATGAGGCATGCTCAACGCATTAATATACTCCATCTGGAAGTCTTCCTCTGCCGCTAATTCTACATAATGTACTTTCCGGGCTATTTCATCTGCTTTCAATCTTTCCTCTTGAGATTTCAAAGCCATTCTTGCGCCCGAGCCAGCTGTATTTCCTACGAAAGTTACTGCAGATAACGCCACTTCTGGAAGCATGCCTATTGTTTCGGCACTTGCTGGGTTTATAAAGCTACCAAAAGCACCGGCAATGATTATTTTTTTTATATCTCTTTCCACAACCCCGAGTTTATTCATCATAATGCGCCAGCCTGTCTGTATTGCCGCTTTGGCTTTTTGCACCTCTCTAATATCTTTTTGAGTTATAACTATATCATCTTTCCCATTTGCAGTTTCATGCTTCCAAGCGACTACAAAACCCTGTTCAGTTACTCTTGGGTGCTCATGGAACATTTCTCCAGCAGTATCTATTATTCCAACCCTAAGCATTTCCGCTATGGCGTCAACTATTCCTGAACCGCATATTCCTCGTGGTTTAGCATCATCAATGGTTTCAAAGCTAACATCCTTATCAATCTTCATACTACTTATAGCACCCGTAGCAGCTCTCATCCCCTGTTTAATATGCGCTCCTTCAAAAGCAGGGCCAGAGGCCGTAGAACAGATAAATATGTTATCTCGGTATCCAAAAGCAATCTCCGTATTGGTACCTAGATCTATTAGCATATGTAGATCATCTTTCTCATAGATTCTCGTAGCCAAAATACATGCAATAGCATCTCCGCCAACAAAACCAGCTATATTGGGCAATACATGAATGTTTCCTTTGGGATGTATCTTTATGCCCATTTCTGCAGCATCAACGTTCAATGAATGGGCTATTGCAGGAGGATATGGGCTAAACGGAATGTATTCGGGGTTTACACCTAAAAATAAATGATGCATTGCTGTATTTCCGACTATACTTACTTCATAAATTTTCTCCCTATGAATATCTGTTATATCGCATGCCTTCTCTATTAAGGAGTTAATAGCTTCTACAATAGCTTCTTGTAATTCTTTTATCCCGTCTTTTTCCATTGCATGAGATATGCGGGAAATCACATCCTCTCCAAATGATATCTGAGGATTAATCATACCACTTGCATGGAGTAACTCTCCGGTTGACAGATCAACTAAAAAACCAGCAACCTTTGTTGTGCCGATGTCTACTGCAAATCCATATAAAGCTGGGCTGTCTCCTGCTTCAATATCTACGATCTTTTCTCCAATTATTGTTGCCGTAATTTTCCAGCCTCCATCTCTCAAAACATCTGGTAGCTTCTTAGCAACCCCATAATCAATTTTAAGCTCTAATCCAACCTGCTTAATTTTTTTCAAGAGTCTTATATCATCTGCTGTTGGATCATCCAGTGTTGATTTCGCCAATTCAATGTAAGCTTTCTTTATGTGTGCATCAATAATTAATGGAGGCTCAATACCCATAACCACCAATTTTTGGATCCCAGTTCTACTGCTAATAGGAATTTTAACAACAACATCTCCGGTTACCTTTGCCCTGCAAGCAAGCCTAAAACCCATTCGTAATTTTTCATTTGTGAGATGCTTTTTTTCTTCTTCACTAATAGGGCTTAAATTCTCACTGCCTTCCACTATTATAACCTGGCATCTACCACATAAGGCTTCCCCCCCACATTCCGATGCCAAATCTATATTACCTCTAAGAGCTGCATCTAATATTGTGGACTCAAAAACTATACTCACATGCTTACCCTCAGGTAGAAATTTAACATTCATAATCCTCAGCTGGACCCCCTTAGAGCTAATCGAATTCGTAAAATTGATAATATATCCGCTTGGAATCCTTCGCATAAAGTCATAAAATCTGGTCTAAGGCTCCTTCTCTCCCTCTTAGAAAAAAATAAAATATTTGGTTCAATTATGTATTTCAGTGCTCTCATTCATGCTAACGCTGTCAGTATTAAGAAGACAGTAATTCTTTTTATCATTTCAGTATCTCAATACAGTTCTCTCACCATTCGAATTCAATTCCCAATTTAGTAAGCTCTTTCTTGGCTGCATAATAGCTATCAATATGCTCTTTATTTGGCTTAAGCGTATTCAGATCATACAGCTCTTCAAATGCTTTCCCTTTGAGTAGGCGATACCTGTCTTTGGTTGGAACATCATAAGTCGGACTGTATCGGGGAACCAAATCATTTATTATAATCTTATTGGCTTCTTCTCGGGACATTTGGCTTTTCACCATAGCGTTGGCAATCTCACTACAAAATTCAATTTGCAAGGGTGTAAGCAGATTAGGCCTATAAGGTCGTATTGGCCGTATTACATCAATATGTGCGGCACTTGCAACCGCCATAATAGTTTGTGCTGCCAGTTCCATCCAAGTATGCTCACTCTCTGGTTCTGGACCGGGAGCTACAAAACAAAACAAAGGTGATTTTATGTTTCTGGCCATCGAGATCAAATTCATACTACGAGGCCAAAGGCATTCGGTTAAACTAAATTTTTCAGCATCTACTGGTAGTGAAGAGGCAATGCTGTTGTAATCGACACGATATGTCAAGTAAACAGCTATGGACATCGCTGTACCTATTATAGCGCTTTCAGTTGGGCCTCCTCCAAAGCCATACATGATTGTTGAAGTATCGCTATTTACAAAAGCACCATATTCTGTAGTAGCAATAGTAACCGCTAGGAGGTTGCTCTCAATCTTTAACTCTGGTATTGGAGTGATCTCTATTGCATCTGTCTTCCTTATTCCGTTGTCAGGATCCAGAGCTGCTATATTTACAGCAGGATCTGGAGATACTGGGTAGTATAAAATATGCATACCAGGTCTACCAGCTCTTGCAATTGCCTTCCTAATCGATGAAACCGAATATTTCGTTCCGAGAGTCTCATGCACCATGCCTTGCATCTGTCTGCCGCCATGCTCCCCATAGAAGTTAAAGCCCTCTATCATATCCAGCGACTGAACCTCTGCCATTGCTTGATATAATTTGGGGCCGACCTCATCAGTACATGAAAAATGCCCTGCCATGGTTTTAACCTCATTAAAGGAGTCAACATTTCTGTGTGACAGCGTGAACCTATCTCTATTTTCCCCTAGGATTATATTATCCCTCCCTTGACCAATCGCTTTCTCTATTTCCTCCCTATCAAACTTAACAACCCTCTTGGTTCCTATATTAAATACGCCATGCTCACTTAAGAGCATCATTGCCGCTTCAAAACACCTATCAGCCATCTCAACATCAGCAATGGCTACCATCGGGTCATATTTAATGTTAAATTCTTCTACTAGTTTTACCGCTCTGCTCCATATTCGTAGGTCCCATTTTTTTTCATCCGTTATCTTTTCCCCTGAATAGCTTCTGTCAAGAATGTCAAAAAGATTAATCATTTGATTCCTCCTTTCTTCTTTTTAATGACTTCTTTAGCACTTTCCACAGCTTCTTCTGAGTCCTCCCCAAACCCATGCGCACCTATTTGTGCAGCAAACTCACGGGTGACTGGACCCCCTCCAATCATCACTTTGAAGGGGAGACCTCGATCTTTGACTTCTTCTATCAAATCTCTTTGCTTAGATCTTGCAACACTCAAGAGTGCTGAAGCCGCGATTATATCAGCATTCACTTGCTCTGCCTTACTTATGAATTGGTCAACCGAGACATTTTTGCCTAAGTTGTATACCTTAAATCCAGCGGTTTTCAATCTCATCGCCACAATACTCAGTCCAACATCATGTAAATCTCCTTCCACCGTTCCTATCACAACTGTTCCTAATGTTTGCTTTTCAACTTTATCTTTTGGTAAGTGTGGCTCAATGATATCCGCTGCTGCTTGCATGCAATCCGCAGCCATTACCAGATGAGGTAGAAACAGCTCGCCAGTATGGAATTTTTCTCCTATCTCAAACATGGTATCTGACATTTCCTTTATCGCCTTAAAAAAATCTGCCTTTTCATCCACGAGCTTTTGTGCAGCCTTTTTAGCACTCTCCTCGTCATATGCTATGATGGCATCATTCAGTTCCTGAAAAATTTTTACCTTGCTAGCCATAATAATAACCCCCTTAAATATAGTTTTAGATATAACTCAAGAGCCAGATTACTGACCCAATTCGCTTTTCGGGCTGTTATACACGGCTTTATATACTTTCGCAGGCTCGTGCTTTATTATATCGTAGATATCGAGTATCATTTTACCTTTTTCCGGCACTCTTCCGCCCAATTTCTAATCAATTATCCGCTCGATTAGAAAACAATTTATATTAAATTTTTCATCTTTCTGTAGAAAGCACTAACAAAAATACCTAAGCCATTGGCAGACCCTTTCAAATTGCCAAACGGTTATAGTGATTCAACCAATAGCTTCTTGGTGATGTCTTCAAAAGTTTGCCCTGACTTTACATCATCCTTCGACTGGATCCAAAATTTATAAGTTAAATCTAAATATTCTAAAGTCATGGCCTCCCTTATAGCTTTTGAGATAGCATAATCTTCCGTCACTTTTGCCAAGGTCATCATGCCAAATTAAAAATAATTAAATCAAATAATATCCAGCCTTAATCCAAAACTCTAATTAAGATTAGATATCATCATAATTACCTCTCGGACCAGAAATTTTCTTTGGATTGGATACTCAACTAGGGTTTCGCATAAAGTTACACTATCTGGCTTCTCATGCCTTACTGTTTTTATTATACTTTCAAAATCGGGATTCGGTTCTCTCTCCATTCTCAAGTCTTTCTTTTCTTTTTTTGTAAATCACTTGGTAAAACTATTTTAATTAGATCG
>Ga0307431_1001666_pt1 | contig 12544 bp, 8 predicted proteins | sample SalMarWE160170MG_FD_202155 | JGI IMG/M metagenome (GOLD analysis project Ga0307431, IMG submission 202155) | Salt marsh sediment microbial communities from the Plum Island Ecosystem LTER, Massachusetts, United States - WE1603-170 | ecosystem: Environmental > Aquatic > Marine > Intertidal zone >...
CACTGGATCTGAGGCATTGGCGAATCGTCCGGCATGGTTAATTTGAAGACCGGCAAGGCTCTTTTCTCCCTTTATCGTACGGGCAAGTTTCTCAAGGCCGCTTAAGTATCGATTGTGATCACACCTAATAGTCCGTGGCGATCCGCTACCATTTGGTGTAATACTCGCATTTTCAACCATGATCATCGCTGCTCCGCTTTTGGCCATCTCTTTGTAGTAATGAAGCAATAGAGGTGATATCTTTCCCCCCATAGCTGCATAGCCCAGATATAAAGGTGCCATTGTAATACGATTTTTCAACCTAAGACCATCCAGTTTCGAAGGTTTAAATAAGTTTTTATAAACAGGCTTTTTCATTTTTCATCTCCATTCGCTGTATCTTGTGATAGATAATCATAGGAATTTATGTAATATTTGATACATAATTTCAAGTATCATATAATTTCTTTCAACGCAATTTCGTGTTTTTTATTCACCCACAAACAAAAGGAGGCTCATTATGTAAGTATCACAACGACTGAGTGATATCTTGGGAAGATCAGCGATGTAGAAGCCTTGAAATGGATCGATACTCTGTATGCCTAACCGAGAGGAATCAGGATGAACGGATAGTTTTTTTCACCCTGATGATCCCTGAGATATCTATCAGCAGTGGAAACATCATCCACCTCAAAAACCTTTGGATATTCAACCTGATTGTGCTAAAACTACCAATACGTACAAAGGCTTAAGGAAAATTTATGGGTTTTATCAATTCTGACCTATAATGAGAGGAGGTCATTATGAGTCCGGCTGCCATTAGTGGAATAGAAAGGCCAATGGAAAAGGTTTTCAGTGATGATTATGTGTTTACTATTCCAAATTATCAGCGTCCTTATGCATGGACCACTGAGGAGGCAAGTGAATTGTTTGATGATCTGCTTATTGCTATAGAAAACGGGATTAGGCCCATTGAAGAGCTCAACCCATATTTTCTTGGAAGCGTTGTCCTCATTAAAGGTGGCACACCGGATTCACAGATAGTTGATGGGCAACAAAGGTTGGTAACTTTGATCATATTGTTGTCGGCAATTCGCTCCCTTGTGGGCGAGGAGGACGCCAGTGACATAACAAAGATGCTTTATGAAAAAAAGAGTCGAATAAGACGTACCCCCAGTCGCTACCGCCTAACGGTCAGGCAACGGGATAAGGACTTCTTCCGTAAATACATTCAGAATGAAGGTGGCATTGACGAACTGGAGGGGTTAAATGAAATCTTGTCAGACAGTTGCAAAAATATGCGCGAAAACGCTCTTCTTTTTCTTTCCAAACTGAGAGATCTAACTGAAGAGCAGTGTGTTTTCCTGGCCAGTTATGTAGCGATGCAATGCTATCTGGTTGTTGTTTCCACTCCTGACCTTGACTCTGCATACAGGATATTCTCAGTGCTCAATGACAGGGGCCTTGAATTATCCCTGACAGACATACTTAAAGCAGAGATAGTTGGAAAAATCGGAGAAAGGGACGAAGCGGAATATACAGAGGAATGGGAAGACATTGAGGAACAGCTTGGCCGTGATGCCTTTTCGGACTTGTTCGCTCACATCAGGATGATTTATGCCAAGAAGAAGCTGCGGAGCACTGTCCTTCAGGAGTTCAGGACATTTGTCAATCCCACAGAGAGGCCCAAAAGATTCATTGATGATGTATTACGCCCAATGGGTGAGTCTTTTGACCAGATCCTTACAGCAGGCTTTGAAGGAACTTCAAGAGTGGACATGATAAACAAGTACCTAAGGTACCTGAAGAGGATTGACAATTTTAATTGGCAGCCACCGGCGATCCTATATCTGGCTCGCAATAGAAATAATACAAAGTCACTGTTGAAGTTTTTTAAGAAACTGGAAAGACTTGCCGCAGGCATGATGATTTTCAGGGCTGATATCAATTATCGCATTGAACGCTATGGAAGATTAATCGAAGCGATTGAGAATAGAGATGATCTTTTTGGTGATGATTCACCTCTTCAGCTTACCTCGGATGAGCAAAGGCAGATAATCTTGACTCTTGAAGGTGACATCTATAATATTGTGAAGATAAGGCTGCCGGTCCTTCTCAGGCTTGATGAAGCTCTGTCAGAAGGAGAAGCCAGGTATGATTTTCCCGTCATTTCTGTAGAACACGTCCTGCCGCAATTACCACCCAAAGACAGTAAATGGCTGAAATGGTGGCAAGATGAGGATGAGCGGGAAGAGAATCTTCATCGATTGGGAAACCTAGTCCTGTTATCGAGGCGAAAGAACAGCCAGGCGCAGAACTATGAATTTGAGAGAAAAAAGACTGAATATTTCCAACGAAAAGGGGTAAGCTCTTTTGCATTGACGACCCAGGTTCTGAATGAAACCAAGTGGACACCAGAAATAGTTGAGCAGCGTCAGGAACAATTAGTGAACAAGCTTAAAGAGATCTGGGATCTCACTATGCCTATTAGGAGGCTTCGCCGTCGTATAGAAATATAATTTGATTTAAACCACCAAAATCTAATGAAACGTTGACGGGTGATTTCTGAGATAGCCAACCAGAAGGTGAAAATATCATCCACTTCAAAAACCTGGAATATGTCTGACATTCTATATTATATAGCCCGGACTGAAAAATTTGCTATTATGTCCCTTAAATTCGTGTGATATCGTCCCCCTAAGCACAGATGGATATGCACCTGTCCGCACCCTATCCGCACCCTGCAAAAATGAAAAAGCCATAACATCTTGATATTATGGCTGGTTTCTATTCATGGTGGCGATGCAGGGAATCGAACCCCGGACACTGCGGATATGAGCCGCATGCTCTGACCGTCTGAGCTACATCGCCAGGATACATCTTAAGATTTTTTTTAATATAGTTTACAGCAGCCTTTTTAATTTTGGAATTGGATCCTCTAACACCTTACTTTTATTTAATCAAGTTATAAAAATGCTTCGCGATTTAATGCAACCTAAAAACTGCACACAAATTTTAAAAGGCCTAAGTAATTATAACTATATTATACTGTTAGCATATAGAGTGTATGTTTCGTGGTGCATCATATTGCTGAGTATGAAAATAAAAGAAATTTTTAAAATTTGTGCCCTTCGGGATTGCCTCTTTGACCGAATCTTCTGTGTTGCAGGGCGTTTGCAGTAGCTTACTACGGCTGCACACCTTGCGCCTTGAAGCTGCGGCCAAATAGGCAATTGCAGATTTTAGGTGCAAATTTAAGATATGGATTATCCGGGAACGGATCCCTCCGCCTCAATAGCAAATTCTTCCAGATTGCCCGGCAGATTGCCGAATACAATCATAAACGGCAGCCCTTGACCGGGTTTAACCTGAATATTCGAATTATTATCGCCAAGGCGATTTGACAATCGTTTTTTAATAGCTGGAAGCTCTAAATTAGAAAGTTCAATATCTGACAGAAAGTTTCCGCAAAAAACCGTCTCTTTCTGAACAAGAATTTTCCCTTTTGCATAGAGTTTCCCGGTTACCCTGATATAACTGCGGGCATCTGAATACCCGTTTTTAATTTTACCGGTTATCATAAAAAGCTTTCCTGCTTTGACATTTTTAACAAACGCACTATCAATATCCAAAGTGTCTATCTTGAGGTTGCCGGCAGGGTCTGAAATTTGAGGTTTAAAATAATCACTGACAAAAGGAATCTCAATATTCATAAAGTCGAGCAAAACATAAACGCCGTAACAACCGCCTCCCAAGAGCACAAAGATCAGCAAAACAATTAACGGTTTGCTGATCCGTTTTTCCATAGCAGGCGTTGCTTTGGCCACCGCCGGTTGCACATCGGCAATCTCCTCTTCTGACAGATCTTCCTGATCGGTATCCTCAATAGCAAATTCCTGATCTATCTCTTCTGGTTCAGAAAAATCGACGGTTTCGGGTTTATCTGCCGTCGCTTCAATCTCATCAAGTTCAATCCCTGATGTCTCTTCCGGCAAAGCAAAATCGACAGGTTCCGCTTCCTTTTCAGTCTCCTCTTCTTCTCCTTCAAACATCTTCTCTATATCTGATAAATCAACCTCTTCCAACTCTTCAGGTTCGACACTCGCCTCAATATCTTCAGGCGCTTTTTCAATCTCGGGTTCGATCCCCGTATCCAATTCAAGCTCAACTTCTTCCGGTTCCGGCTCTTCTTTCTCCTCAGTTACCGGATCTTCTAAATCGATCAATTGCTCTATATCCGACAGATCGAGTTCATCCGGTTCCTCGAGTTTGGCTTCCGCCTCCACATCCTCTGATGGTTTTTCAGGCTCGGGCTCCAGATCCAGATCCAGTTCGAAATCTTCAATAGCCTCATCAGCATCGCCTTCTTTTTCCGAGATTTCTTCCTCTGAAAATAACTTATCCATGTCCGGCAAATCGAGTTCACCGGAACCTGAGTCATCCAATTGGCCGGTTTCAAAATCTTCAGTCTCTTGTTCCAATTCAAGGTCCGATATAATGTCATCCGGTTTTTCAGCTTCTTTTGGGGGCACAGGTGGATAGGCCATAAAAATTTCTTTGCATTTTGAGCATCGAACTTTGGAGCCCTCCGGTTTTAGAAGACTTTCATCTAAATTGAAACTGGCGTTACATGCCTTACAGGTAATAATCATGGTATACCCCACCGCTTATAATTTAAGGTGATAAATTCCCGCTAAATTCCTATAATTTTCATTATAATCAAGACCATAGCCCACAAGGAATCCTTCAGCCACTTTATGGCAGACATAGTCGATTTTAATATTTTCACTACGGCGTTCGCGTTTGTCAAGCAGGGCACAAACTTTAACAGTTTCTGGATTAAACGTTTTTAAATAATCAATGATAAAAGATAAAGTCAAGCCTGTATCGACGATATCTTCTACAAGCAATACATCTTTATTACTAACATCAATCTCAATTTCTTTTGTCAAACGGATGTTCCCTGATGATGAAACGTCGGAGCCGTAGCTGCAGACACGTATGAAATCAAGTTTAACCGGAATAGTAAGATGCCGCACAAGATCAGATAAAAAGACAAACGCACCTTTTAAGATCCCGATGAGAATAAGTTCACGATCCTGATAGTCAGATGAAATCCTGCGCGCAACCCGGGCTACCATATTGTCGATATCATTTTTATTTAAAACAGGAATAAGTTCAGGCATAATCAGAAATTATAAATATTCAGAACCTCCTTCGGCAGCGAAGTTGTTGGCTTGTTATTTTCCCGCTCAACCCCTTTTCACTCAACGAGTTGACCCTGACTCGACTTTAGGCATTTTAGTCGCTCTTGTCAATAAATTTAATTCCTTACAGGCCGACCTCTGACAGCTGTTCAATCAGTTTTTTTTGCTTTTTGTTAAGCTTTACCGGCATGTTTACATGAATATATACATAAAGATCACCCTTGTCTTTACCATGCATATGGGGAAGTCCGTGTCCTGCAAGACGCATCTTGGTTTTATGTTTTGTTCCAGAAGGTATTTTCAAGCTTAACTCTTTTTTGACGAGTGTGGGAACAGAAATACTCGTTCCGAGGAGAGCCTCGCTCAGTTTTATCTCTCTACGCATATAAAGATCATACCCTTTAGAATCATAAACTTTATCACCAAGCACGTTGGACTGGATATACAAATCTCCGGGAGGCCCGCCATATGGGTCTGGATCACCCTTACCCGCAACACGAAGTTTCTTCCCGGATATCATTCCTTTTGGAATCTTTACCGTAATCTTTTCACTACGCCCCTGATGTTGGTATGATACTGTTTTACTTGTTCCTGTTGCCACCTCCTCTAATGTTAACGGCAGCTCATACACCAGGTCCGCTCCTTTTGAACGAGCCTTCTGTTGCCTCTGATAACTGTCAAACGGGGTTCCCCCTCCGAAGGAAAATCGCATGCCGTTACCACGGCCGGAAAAACCTCGGGCTTTTCCAAACAACTCGCTGAATATATTGTCAAAGTCAAACCCCTTAAAGATATCTTCCTGTGAAAAACGCTGCTGGAATCCTGTGGCACCAAACGTATCATACTGTTTGCGTTTCTCCTTATCGCTCAGAACAGCATATGCTTCACTTATTTTTTTAAATTTTTCTTCAGCGCTTTTATTCCCTTTTGTATGGTCAGGATGGTACTTCATTGCGAGCTTCCGATAAGACTTCTTCATATCTTCTTCAGAAGCGTTTTTATTTACTCCGAGTATTTTATAATAATCTGTTTCAGACATCTCCAAATTACCTCAATTTTATAGTAAACTTTTATGACACTTCAAGATAAGTTGAAAATCATTAGGTGTCAAGGATCATTCGATTTTTTGATTTCCGGCCCCCTATGAATATTTCTCAGCAGCTTTGAGGGAAATCATAATCACAGAAAGCGCAGCAGGTGTGATTCCATCTATGCGGGAAGCCTGGCCAAGTGAAGAAGGCATTATGGCAGAAAGTTTTTCTTTGAGTTCATTTGAAAGTCCGTGAACCTTTGTGAAATCAAAATCTTCAGGTATTTTCATCCGTTCCAGGTTCTTGAACTTTTCGATTTCCTTGAGCTGTCGCTTGATATACCCTTCGTATTTGATCTCTATTTCCACCTGTCGTGCAACAGATTCACTGATGTTGAAAGGGCTTTTGGCCAGCTCTTGTGCGTTATGGTAATCGAGTTCTGCCCTTTTTAGAAGCTGATCCAGATATATGCCGCTTTTTAACGGTCTTGTCCCTTGATTGACCAAATAATCGTTTATCTTTTTGGCAGGCTTTATCACGGTTCCTTTTATTCTTTTAATCTCTTTGGCAATCTGCTTTTTTCGTTCATTTACATCTTTTAATGTATCATGATCGATTAGGCCAAATTCATGACCGGTTTCCATTAACCTCAAATCCGCATTATCCTCCCGCAACATAAGCCTGTATTCCGCTCGCGACGTAAACATGCGATACGGTTCGCGTGTGCCCCTTGTAACAAGATCATCTATCATGACCGCCATGTAAGCCTGGGACCTGTCGAGAATGAACGCCGGCCTTCCCTGGATCTTGCAAGCGGCATTAATTCCTGACCATATCCCCTGGGCAGCTGCTTCTTCATAACCCGATGTTCCGTTAATCTGACCGGCCATATAAAGTCCTGAAACCAGCTTTGTTTCAAGGGTTGGCTTGAGCTGGACAGGATTAACATAGTCGTATTCTATGGCGTACGCAGGCCGCATGATCTCAGCCGCTTCCAACCCTTTGACGGATCTGACAAACTGAATCTGAACTTCCATGGGAAGGCTGTTCCCCAGGCCGCTGGCATAGACCTCATCGGTATCAAGTCCTTCGGGCTCAAGGATTACCTGGTGCCTTTCCTTATCAGGAAACCTGACGATCTTATCTTCAAACGAGGGGCAGTAGCGGGCCGATACTCCTTTTATCATGCCGCCATACAGGGCTGACCGTTTTAGGTTTTTTTTCACGATCTGGTGGCTTTTCTGGTTGGTATGCCCGATATAGCTTTGGATCTGGGGATTGTTAATCTTTTTGGTAAAGAACGAAAACGGTTTTGGTTCCTCTTCCGACCCATGTTCTATGAATTTGCTAAAATCGATACTTGATTTTTTCAGTCTGGGCGGTGTACCTGTCTTCATTCTTCCAAGCTCAAATCCCAGCTCTTTCAGGTGAGCAGGAAGACCATACGACGCAAACTCGCCAGCCCTGCCGGCCTGGAATGAATTGAACCCTATGTGGACCAGACCGCTTAAAAAGGTTCCTGTGGCCAGCACAACGGCATCGGCCCGATATCCAAAACCGGTTTGATCTTCCACACCGGCGATCCTGCTGTTCTCGACAACAAGTCGCTCAACCATGGCCTGTTTGAGGTCCAGGTTGGGCTGTTTTTCAATGACAGCCTTCATGGCCATATGATAACGGATCTTATCGTTTTGCGTGCGCGAGGATTGGACGGCAGGACCCTTTTTTGTGTTCAGCGTTCTATATTGAATGGCCGTTTTATCCGTAATCTTAGCCATTTCACCGCCCAGAGCATCTATCTCTTTTACAAGCTGTCCCTTTGCCATACCCCCGATTGACGGGCTGCAAGGCATTGCAGCCACCTTGTCCAGATCTATAGCCATAAGAAGTACGCGGCATCCCATTCTCGCTGCTGCAAGTGCAGCCTCACATCCGGCATGACCTGCACCGACAACAATAATGTCGTATTTTTTCCGGTAGAAAACCATAAGCAATGATGTTTCCGTTAAATTATTTTACAATCTTTCTTCAAAGAAGTATATATTATAAAAATAATTATTAATTAGCCAGAAATAATTTCACCGGGAAATTTTCTTATCCATACTGAAACCGGACGAGCCCAAACCAGGAGATATTCGCCACAAAGGCACAAAGACATGAAGGATTTTGTTTGTTATTCTTTCGGATGTTTGGGTGTCTTTGTGGCGAGAAGAAAAAAAGTTTTACTGCAAAAACCACAAAATTCACACTTAAGAAACCAATAACATGCATAAAAGATATACTGATTTTAACACGTATCTGAGAAGTATCTTTGGTTGCAGAGTTCAAAAAATAACCATTGATGCCGGTCTTTCCTGCCCAAACAGGGACGGTACGATTTCAACAGGAGGATGTATATACTGCAACGCCCGGGGATCCGGAACCGGCGCTTATGCAAAAGGGCTTTCTGTGACCGATCAGATCATTCAAGGTAAAAGAGCGCTTTCAAAGCGATACAAGGCAAAAAAATTCATTGCCTATTTCCAATCATTTTCCAATACTTATGGTCCTTTTGATAGGCTTAAAATTCTTTACGAGCAGGCCCTTGCTATAGAAGATGTGGTCGGTTTATCCCTCGGCACAAGACCTGATTGTGTGGATGAACAGATTTTGGAGCTTCTGCAAAGTTATGTAAAAAAATACCTTGTATGGATCGAATACGGCCTGCAATCTGCCAATGATTCAACACTTGCCTTTATCAATCGCGGGCATAACGTTAAATGTTTTAAAAAAGCAGTCCTTGCCACGAAAAACAGGGGGATCAAAATATGTGCCCATGTTATTCTCGGTCTTCCCAACGAAAAAAAAGCCCACGTACTTGAAACAGCCAGAGCTGTCTCAGACATGGAAATAGACGGCATAAAAATCCACCTTCTCTATGTTGTCAGGGGTACAAAGCTTGATAAGCTTTACTCAGCGGGCGAATACAGGTGCCTTGAACAGCAGGAATATGCAGACCTTGTCTGTGATTTTCTGGAACATATTCCGAAAAATATGGTTATTCAACGACTCACCGGGGATCCACACCCTGAAGAGCTTGTCGCACCCATGTGGGCCCTTAAAAAAACAGAGAACATGGCCTTGATAAAAAAAACTCTGGAAAAAAGGGATTCCTGGCAGGGAAAGCTTTCGGTTACAAAAAAAGAAAATGGTTTTATAGAAATCGGCACGCATTCCTTTGGTTAGAAACTATTTTTTTATACTGTCCTTTTTATATATTTTCAACCTCCTGCTTTTCTTTTACGCATTCATTGAATTCAGAAAATCTTGATTGTCCTTTGTTCCATTCATTTTATCGAGCAAAAATTCCAAACTGTCAACCGGATTTAAGGAAGATAGCAGTTTTCTTAAAATCCAGACACGCGTCAGGGTTTCCTGATCCAGAAGAAGCTCTTCCTTGCGAGTGCCCGATTTTTTGATATCGATTGCAGGGAATACCCGCTTATCGGCTAGCCTTCGATCCAACTGAATTTCCATATTGCCGGTGCCCTTGAATTCTTCAAAAATCACTTCATCCATACGGCTTCCGGTATCAACCAGGGCGGTTGCGATAATGGTGAGGCTTCCTCCCTCTTCAATGTTTCTGGCGGCTCCGAAAAAACGTTTTGGCCGTTGAAGCGCATTTGAATCAACGCCTCCGGAAAGTATCTTCCCGCTTGGGGGGATAACGGAATTGTATGCCCGTGCCAGCCGGGTTATACTATCCAGAAGGATAACCACATCTTTTTTATGTTCCACCAGGCGCTTGGACTTCTCGATAACCATTTCAGCAACCTGAACATGCCGTTCTGCAGGCTCGTCAAAGGTGGAACTGATTACCTCCCCGTCCACGGATCGATCCATGTCCGTAACCTCTTCGGGCCGCTCGTCAATAAGAAGTACAAACAGAACAATATCTTTATGATTTGCACTGATACTGTTGGCAATGGACTGCAAAAGCATTGTTTTACCGGACCTGGGGGGCGAGACGATCAAACCTCTTTGGCCAAAGCCCGTGGGAGTCAAAAGGTCCATTATTCTCATGGAATAATTATCAGAATCGCATTCAAGCAGTATCTTTCTGTCAGGATATAGCGGCGTCAAATTGTCAAAAAGAATTTTTTCCCTGGAAACCTCCGGATCTTCATAGTTAACCGCCTCGACCTTTAACAGGGCAAAATACCGTTCCGTCTCCTTGGGTTGACGAATCTGCCCGGACACCGTATCTCCGGTTCTTAAATTGAATCGGCGTATCTGCGAGGGTGACACATAAATATCATCCGGTCCCGGCAGGTAATTGTAATTCGGTGCCCGCAAAAATCCGAATCCGTCCGGCAGTATTTCGAGTGTGCCTTCCCCGAATATCAAACCGGTCTTTTCAATTTCTGCTTGTAACAGGGCAAAAATAAGATCCTGTTTTCTCATTCCGGCCGCTCCGTCAATTTTGAAATCTTTGGCCAAAAGAGCCAACTCGCTAATTTTCTTTTCTTTGAGTTGAACAATGTTCATCATAGGGAAATTCCTTTTTGAGAGCGGGCTGGCCGCATTCTATAAGCTTATGAAATAATGTTATAAATTATCAACCGGATCCATATTGGCTTTTATGGAAGAAAATGTATTCAGTGAATTAATATTGAAAGATTAGACATTCTTTCCAAATGGCGGGATCCAAAAAGGAGTGTTCTTATTCATTAATATTCAACCTTTTAAACCATAATTACCTACGTGTCAAGGACTTTTGATCCTTTTTGCGTTATTTTTAAAAATTTTTCATATAACCGATCAACGGAGCTTATGAGTTGCTCCTTTGAACCGTCATTTGATAATAAAAATCCTGCACGTTCGACCTTTTCTTGATCCGGCATCTGAACATTTAAAAGTTCTTCAGCCTGATCACGGGAGACGTTATCGCGGTCCATCAGCCTTTTAACCCGCAATTTACGGTCAGCACTGACCACGACAACCAGATCGAACTGTTCTTCCATGCCGAGTTCAAAAAGAAGAGGAACCTCTACCACCACCACACGATCACCGTGCTGTTCCGCGTGAGCCATTTTTTGCTGCATGAGTTTCGATATCTCCGGATGTATGAATCGCTCCAGAGAAAGCCGGGCGGCATTGTCGTTTACAATAATACGTCGCAGCATTTGGCGATTCAGCGTGCCGTCACTTAACACTACCTTTGCGCCAAAATAATTAGAGATTTTTTCATGAGCCGTCGAGCCCGGAGCCACAGCTTCCCTTGCCAGTGTATCGGAACTTATAATTTTTATACCCAAATCTTTCAATCGGTTGCAAACAAAGCTCTTGCCGGCTCCGGCTCCCCCGGTAACCGCAACTTTAAAGACTTTTTTTATAGTTTCGACCATATCGTATCCGGATAGACACAACCTGAAAATAGTGATATATACTATACACGGCCTTAAATGATATTTCTATATCAATTGGATTATCAATTGTCCATATTACGTTGTTTATTATTCAGGGTAAACGCATTTGATTTCGGTGCAGCGTAGCGTCGTGGAGCGTTTTCCCTGTATGGGGATTCAAATGCGATTGCCCTGGTTTATTATTGGAGTACTCCAGCCCTAATTACTGTGATCATATCCAAGATTTAGAAAGCTCAAATTATGACCGTTTAAAGTATAAGTAAAAAGATCCATGATTCATTTTAATTCAAATATTTTCTCTCAAACAAAAGGCGCATATATCATCGGCGGCTCGATCAGGGATCTACTTCTTGACCGAATTCCAACCGACTATGACATTGCAGTCAAGGGAAATCCAAAAAAATTTGCGGAAAAGATGGCCAAAAACATATCGGGCCGCCTATTCAAAATGGGAAAACCCGGGCAGATGATCATTCGGGTTGTATCGAATGACAATATTTTTGATATAACCTCTTTAAACGGCTCTTTCATAGAAGACGACCTTAAAAAAAGGGATTTTACCATCAATGCCATGGCATATGATCTTTCTTCAGGAGAAATTATCGACTGCCTGGGGGGTCTTTGGGATCTGGCCGATAAAAAAGTTCGCATGGTTTCAGCAGATGTTTTTAAAAAAGATCCGATCCGTTTGATACGGGCTTATAGAATCGGTGCATGCTTGGATTTTGAAATAGAATTACAGACTGCTTCCATTATAAAAGCTAATGCAAAACTCATACAAAATTCAGCCGGTGAGCGGATACGGGAAGAAATTTTCAAAATGCTGGGCACGTCGAAATCATATCATTATCTTTCCCAAATGGCTGACGCCGGTCTTTTAACCGCCATTTTCCCAGATCTTGACCGGTTAAAAGGATGT
>Ga0307431_1001670_pt1 | contig 12537 bp, 10 predicted proteins | sample SalMarWE160170MG_FD_202155 | JGI IMG/M metagenome (GOLD analysis project Ga0307431, IMG submission 202155) | Salt marsh sediment microbial communities from the Plum Island Ecosystem LTER, Massachusetts, United States - WE1603-170 | ecosystem: Environmental > Aquatic > Marine > Intertidal zone >...
AACGCCTATCAGCGGCTACCCCGCCTGGGCTGACTATCGTATCCGTCCAGGATGTTGACCTGCGGGAAGACGCCCTGCAGGTTCAGATGACCGCCAGCGAATTTAAAGTATCTTTCTTTGATCCACAAGATGAAACCACTCTGAAAAATAAGGTTAAAACTCTGCTGGATCAGAATGAGATCATCCGCTCCCGTCGTAAGAAAACCTACGACCTGCACCCGTTGATCATGGGGCTTGAAATAACGGTTGTTGATGAGATTGAGGTTGGATTGTGGATGCGCCTTCTGGCAGAGCCCGGCGCCACGGGACGCCCAGATGAGGTAATGGATGAATTAGGATTTGAAAACACAGCATATCTGGTCCGACGCACCCGCTTAATTTTCTCAAACTATTAAATGATCAGCGAATAATTCATACAGAGTCATAGAGTAAACTTAAATTATTCGTAAATCTTGGAGGTTGGCATGCAAACTAGTGGCTTGTTAGCGTCAATTGGGATCAGCGTTGGGGCTTCCGCCCTCTTCGCAGCTATCTTGTGCTGGTTTGACCGTTACGAGAAAGAACCTTTCCCCCTTTTGGGCGGGGTCTTCCTGTGGGGCGCCGTTGTCGCCGCTGGCGCGGCGTTTATCCTCAATTCCCTCCTGGGCTTGTCTATTTACATTGTAACGGGTTCTGAATCTGCAACAAATTTTGCAACTTCTGCCTTCACGGCGCCTTTCATTGAAGAAATCTTCAAAGGATTCGCTGTCCTCCTGGTCTTTGTCATTTTTTATAATGAGTTTGATTCGATCCTGGATGGGATTCTGTATGCTGGTGTGACCGCTCTGGGCTTCGCGGCTACAGAAAATGCCTTTTATATCTACACCTATGGTTTCCTTGAGGAGGGTTGGCAGGGGTTCTGGACCTTGTCCCTCATACGGCTGGGTTTGGTAGGATGGCAACATCCCTTCTATACAGCCTTCTTTGGGATAGGACTGGCGACCGCGCGCTTGAACAAAAATAACCTTACCAAGGTGACAGCTCCCGTGATTGGTTTGGGGTTGGCAATTCTCGCCCATTTCCTCCACAATGTCCTCACAAGCCTCTTCCCCAGCGTTGCAGGCATCGCCTTCACAACCCTTCTGGATTGGGTTGGCTGGCTTTTGATGCTGGGCTTCATCATGGTTGTGATGTTGCTGGAAGGCAAGGATATCCAAAAATATTTACAAGAAGAAGTAAATCAAAAAACCCTGACTCAATCACAATTCGAGATGGCTGTTTCTCCGATGAAAGTCAACCTGGCACGCATCAAAGCCCTCTTTCAGGGGCATTATCGAAAAACCACACACTTTTACCGAAAAACCGCTGAGCTGGCGCTTAAGAAAAAACAACTGCGGAAATTTGGCGAGGAGCGGGGTAATGCTGAGGCGGTTAAAGCGCTTCGTCAGGAAGTCAAGGAACTCTCCTCCGAAGTTCAATCTGCAAATTAATATAAATATACGCTTATTAAGCTATGTTTTCATAAGCCCCTATTTAATAAGTCAATCTCTAATGAATAATAATAATGCCTTCCCCTTGAGCGCAGCAAACCGCCCGAAGGGCGTTTAGGGGAAGGTGGCGCCCGAAGGGCGACGGATGAGGTATTGATCTTGGCTGACCGAAAAATCGTTTATCAATTTACTTGATTACTTTTGAAATTAGATCTGTTCATTAGAACCATTTTGTCACATGGGCTTTGCCACATGTGACCTACATCTTGTCGCCATGACAGAGAGGGGCTGGCGCACAGGAAGGCGCTTCCCGCCCTACAACGAGATTGTCGTTGCGACAAGCTGAGTGCCCCTCATGGCATATCAGCGCAGTGCGAGGCGGCACGAGTCGCCAGCCGAAGCGAAGCAATCCGCGGAATTGTATATATGGGTGTTGGGTTACAATATAGTACTTATGCCGTCATCCACTTGCACTGGGCTTAGCGGAGATATTGGAGGAATGAGACCTGTCCAAGGACATCAAATGTGATTGTGTAGATCAATATGAAGGGGAATACTTAGATGGCCACGCCCCCTGCGGGGGCTCGCCATGACAGTAATATGAGCGATTAATCAATCATCAACACACTTTTACAACCAGATTTTTTAGGTATAATAGGGTTGCTTGGGTGACACAAATTTGCCCAGCATGTTCCCGTGGCCTAATGGATAAGGCGGCGGCCTCCGGAGCCGTAAATGTGAGTTCGACTCTCACCGGGAATATTTTTATTTAAAGAACTCATCGTGTAAAATCAATTAAGACCTGTCCAGTATTGAAAAAGGGAAAAGCGATGTCTTTAGATGATCATAAGCAAGAATATGAAAAACTCAAAGGGGAAGTCCATTTTCATAATTACCGCTATCACGTCCTTGATGACCCCATCATCAGCGACTATGAATTTGACCTGAAACTCAAACAGTTGGAAGATATTGAGGCAGAACATCCTGAATGGGTCAGACCGGACTCTCCCACACAACGCGCTGGCGCGTTGCCATTGGATAGATTCGAAAAGGTCAAACATCCTGCGCCCATCCTCAGCCTGGCGAACACCTACAATGAGGAAGATATCCACGATTGGTTCGAACGAATTTCAAAATTAGATAGTCAAGTCCTAAATGCGGATTTTACTGTAGAACCAAAGCTGGATGGGTTGACCGTTGTCCTCCGTTATGAGAATGGCGTCTTCGTGCAGGGTGCCACTCGCGGCAACGGCGAGATCGGTGAGGATATTACCGAGAATCTGAGAACGGTCAAAGCGCTTCCCCTGCGCATCCCCGTCACAGAAGACGAACCCGATGTGCCAGAGGTATTAGTTGTACGCGGGGAAGCCCTCATCACAAAAGAAGATTTCAAGGAATTAAATCAAAAGTTAGAAGAGGAGGGAAAAAAGACCTACCTCAATCCCCGCAATACTTCTGCCGGGTCATTACGGCAGTTGGATTCCAAGGTGACAGCGCAGCGCCCCTTAACCCTGCTGGTTTATGCCATTGTCCATCACGAAAATGGGGAGATCCCCCATACACAGTGGGAGACGCTGAATTATCTGAAGGCACTCGGTTTTCCGATCGCGGATGTCTCGCTTAATTGCGACACCCTGGAAGACGCCATAGCCACCGCCATGAACGCTGATCCCGATTCATTCAACTATGAAGTGGATGGTATAGTGATCAAGATCAACGACCTTGACCTGGCGGACGATCTCGGCGTCGTTGGCAAAGACCCCCGCGGTGCGATCGCTTATAAGTTCCCTGCCGAACAGGTGACCACAAAGCTGGAAGATATCGGCGTCAACGTCGGTCGTACCGGCGTCCTGACTCCCTACGCTATCCTGGAGCCTGTGGAAATCAGCGGCGTTGTCGTCCGGCAGGCTACCCTGCACAATTTCGATTTCATCGAGGAAAAGGACATCCGTATTGGCGACCGAGTGTTGGTCAAGCGTGCGGGTGAGGTCATCCCCTATGTGATCGGCCCCATTGAGGACGTCCGCACTGGCAATGAGGAAAAATATTCCCCGCCGGAGAAATGCCCATCCTGCGGCGAGCCCGTCGTTAATCCGGAGGGCGAGGTCGCTTATTACTGCGTCAATAACGCCTGCCCAGCGCAATTGGTGCGCAATCTGGAGCACTTCGCCTCCCAAAGCGCCATGGACATCGTCGGCTTGGGCATTAACACTGTTCAACAACTGGCGGATGCTGAATTAGTCAAGGGCATCGCTGATCTTTACCAATTAATACAATCCGACCTTCTCAAATTGGATGGGTTTGGCGAGAAGAAAGCCGAAAACCTCCTCAGCGCCATCGAAGATTCCAAATCCCAACCACTATACCGATTAATCACAGGGTTGGGCATTCGCGGTGTGGGACAGGTCGCCGCGCAGGATCTGGCAGACCGTTATAAGAACTTGGACGAACTGCGGAAAGCCAGCCAGGGTGAAATCGAATCCATGGAAGGCTTCGGCCCCAACATCGCCGAATCTATTGTAGAGTGGTTTGCTAACGACGAGAATCAGGAAACTCTATGGAAGCTGAGGGGGTTCGGCGTGTGGCCGGTTGAAGAAGGCGAAGAGGAACAGGGGCCCCAACCCCTGGAAGGATTGACCTTCGTCGTCACCGGCACCCTGCCCAACCTGACCCGCACAGAAGTAAAAGACCTGATTGAAGGCAAAGGGGGCAAGGTGACGGGCAGCGTCAGCAGCAACACTAATTACCTCGTCCTGGGTGAAAACCCAGGGTTAAAATACGACGAGGCGCAGAAACGGGGCGTCCCCACCCTCTCAGAAGAAGAACTTTATCAGTTGATCGAAGACAGGGACGCATGAAGCGCTTGATCCTCAAAAAAGGGCGCGAGAAGGCGGTGCTCCGCCGGCACCCCTGGGTCTTTTCCGGTGCGGTGCAAAGTGTTGAGGGGCAGACCGCAGCGGGTGAAACGGTGGGTATCTATGACTCTTATGGTCAATTCCTGGCGTGGGGTGCTTACAGCCCGGATTCACAGATCAGGGTCCGCATCTGGAGTTGGGATGAGACAGAAATCATTGAAAGTACTTTTTTTCAAGAAAATATTCAAAACGCCATCCGTTTGCGAGACTCCTGGATTGACCAATCTCAGTCTACGGCTTATCGGCTGATCCACGCCGAATCGGATAGGCTGCCAGGCTTGATCGTTGACCGATACAACGACACCCTGGTGATGCAAATTCTGTCCGCCGGTGTGGAACGCTGGCGGGAGGAAATTATTGACATTCTCGTCGAAACCCTCCAGCCTACCTGCATCTATGAACGCTCGGATATAGCCGTTCGGAAATTGGAAGGGTTACCCGAACGCACCGGCGTGGTCTGGGGCACCCTGTCCGAACAGCCCCTCATCATCACCGAGAATGGGCTGCACTTCAAAGTGGATGTCCTTTCGGGACAGAAGACAGGGTTTTACCTTGATCAGCGGGATAACCGCTGCTTTTGCCGCGGGATTGCCAAAGGCAAATCAGTCCTTAATTGCTTTGCCTACACCGGTGGATTCACGGTTGACGCCCTGGCAGGCGGTGCGGCATCCGTCCTATCCATCGATTCTTCCGAAGAAGCGCTGTCAATGGCTAAAGAAAATGTCGTCCTCAACGACCTGCCGCTGGAAAATTGTGATTGGATTGTTGGGGACGTGTTCGAAGAACTGCGCACCCTGCGGGACAGGGCGGAAGGCTATGACCTGATCATCCTCGACCCGCCCAAGTTCGCGCCCACCTCATCACAGGCCAGTCAAGCTGCCCGAGGCTATAAGGACATCAACCTCTACGGATTCAAGCTGCTCAAACCTGGCGGGATATTGATGACCTTCTCCTGCTCCGGCGGCATTGACGCAGGGTTTTTCCAAAAGATCGTGGCGGACGCTGCGCTGGATGCCGGCGTAGAGGCACAGATCCTCTACCGCCTGGGTCAAGCCCCCGATCACCCCACCCACTTGGCATTTCCGGAAGGGACATATTTGAAGGGGTTGGTGGTTAGGAAGATGGGGAATTAGGTATTAGGTATTGGGTATTGGGTATTGGGTATTGGGTATTAGGATATTTTGACCCGTCCTAAATAAAGTTGATAGGAAATATTAAGGAAGAGTGAGTTGAAAATGAGAAGACCATTTTAATATTACATAATTGGGTTTGTAATATTCATAAATTCACTGTTTCTACACCTAAACCATTACTTTTTCCCTTTTACCTAATCACCTAATACCCAATACCCACAAACTATTCATCATATACCCATTCACTAAACCAAAAAACCGCCCAGCTGGGCGGTTTTTTGGTTCACATGGAGATGGCGGGAATCGAACCCGCGTCCGAAAGAATCGACCCTCGGATATCTACGAGCGTAGTTGACCTATTCAATCTCGCTTGAGGTTAGCCAGCCAACAGGGCAACCCTCTCGCCAGCTGTTAGGACCCGAAAGCCCTTCTTTCACGCATTTAACAGCGTCCTGCGTGGCATCCTGGCTTTGTGACGCCGCACCCACCGCCGGCCAGGCGTACGGAAAGTGGGGGGCGAGACCTCTTTAGGAGGTCGTAGCTCTTAGCTCAACAGCTTACGCTGCGAGGGGCAGAGCTGCATAGTCAGTGCGATTGGCACTTAAAGTTTGTACTGATTTTTCGAGTTCGGTACCTCTCGGCTCGCAATCCGGGACCAGCCTCTCCCGTCGAAGCCGATCATCCCCGATTGGATAATTATTATACGACATTGATGTTAATAATGTGTAAAATTCCTGATGAATTTCGGGGGTAATCATCCAAATCGCCGATAAAAGCCAGTATTGTTGGCGCAGCATGCCGGTTGACGGCCAATCCAAATAAAACAATAAGAGTAAAAGATGACCTCAGTAACTTATTCATCCGCTGCAACAAATTCGAATGTAGCAATTAGGATATCATGATCGCTGAACCGCTGCACATCATCAAATCCGCTGTTAATGTGCAGTATATCTAATGAGACAAACGCATCCTCAATATTCTCACTGATCAGGATATGGTCTAAAGCCTCACTGTTGCCGTCGTAGACATAGGTGTAGCGTTCTTCCAGGGGCAATGTATCCATCAGGTTGAGGAGGATCTCCCCTTTCAACACGTTGAGAGGCTCAGAAAACTGAAAATCATTGAGGTCGCCCAAAACAATCACCCTGGCATCCGAGTCGATCGCCAGTATCTCAGCCACAAAGTCATTGACGACGCGGGCTTGCAGGAGTCGTTGAATTTCGGATTTTAATTCAGGCGGTTGAACTTCGCCAAATAACGGCGAATCACCACCCTTGGAATTGAAATGATTGTTGATCAAAAAGAGGGACTCACCCTGATAGGTGAACTGAACCGCTAAAGGCTTTCGGCTTTCAACAAAAGCGTCATGAGTGGGGTCAATCCTCCCCGGATTGAGGGAGAGCTGGGGCTCCCCATCCACATCAAGGACTTCCACAGCTGTCATGGCATCCCCATGAGGAGCGTCTACAAGCGCGAAATCACGATCTAAGCGATACAAGAAACCCACCCGGATATTTCCGCCCGGCTCGCCGCCGTCGCGCTCCGGTTTGGGGTCTATATTAACATAGCCATATTCAGGTCCGCCTTCAGCTAAAATCGCGTCAATAATCGCTTGATAGGTCTCATCCGCTTCAACACCAGACATGTTCGGTGCGCCGTTGTTGTCCTGAATCTCCTGCAGCCCGATGATATCCGGGATTGACAATAAGCTAACAATTTGGTCAGCCAAGTTTTTGATGCGCTCGGTATCTTTGGCAGAAAGGTTTTCAACGTTATAACTCACAACCCGCAGCTGCCCTTCTTCCTCTGCTGAAACAGCCTCCTCTTGTTTCAGCCCACCTGAAGTGAAGGAAATCTTTGTTGTGGGAAGAATTTTGAAATTGCCGTATTCATAATCCACAACACCAATGATTGGAGCCTCTGAATAATCCCCAATCTGCACAAAAGGAGTTTCAGCCAAACGGTCATCCAAGATGATCCGCTCTGGATTGTAATCCTCCTCACGTAAGACCAACCCGCCCTGAGGGGTGAAAACGCCAGCATGTGCGCCCATATCGCCCACGACAACAATTTCCTTATAAGAGTTTGTTGGCCCAATGACCATGGCTTGGTTGATCTGGATCCGCATCCCCTCCAGACTCTCATAGAAATCAAGGCCATCCTGCTCTGGATCAAAAAGGGTCTCATTCGACACAACACCATTGGTGTCATTATCTATCACCGTATCAGGGGGAATCCGACCGCCTTCACCGATAATCGTCGGCTCCGGTAGGGGATTTCCGCTGGATTTCACTGTGACCACAGGATCATTAAGCTGTGTAATGGACAGGTTTTCCGTCCCAACGCCACCGGGGAACATTTCCTCCACCTCAGCATCCACCATCACCTCATCGCCCACTTTGACATCAGGCACCCATTCCGTATAAACAAATATACCTTCCGATGTTGCTGGATCGTTATCCGGCGTCAAAGACTCCATATAAAACCCATCCGCTCGGATAACAGTGACAATCCCCCATACATTGGTGACTGTTTCATTTTCAAAGAGAGAAAAATGCCCAGCGCCTTGAATCTCTGCAATGCTTTCCCCTTTGGAGAAGGGGGAAGATAAACCATTACCATCGCAAGCCGCAAGGAATAATACTAACAAAGTTACTAAGAGCAATAAATGTTTTTTCATCTGGATCCTTGATAAATCTCTTATTCCAACATGTCGAAACAAATGCATCTTCTGTGTATTATAGCCTATGCTAATAGGTAATCCTTTCAAGAAGTGGCCAACCTGAATCAAACTTCGATTGTGTCGTTTTTTGAAGTAAAATGGTGTCATGGAACTAAGAATCGCCGTATCAAAAATTGATAAATATGGAGACACGAACAGCGGCGACACCGTTGAGGTAATGGAACGCCCCAATGGCGGTATGTCGGTGGTGTTGGCTGATGGCCAAATACAAGGCAGCGACAACAAATCCATTTCTACAATGGTCACCCATCGCGTCATCAACCACATTAGCAACGGCATCCATGATGGCGCGGCAATTCGAGCTTCATCCACCAGTATATACAATGAGTTTGAGGGTAAAGTTTCCTCTAATTTAAATGTGATCAGCGCTGATCTTCAATCCAATACCATTATCATATCCCGCAACACACCAATACCCGTATTCTTGATCAGTGATGACTCCGTCGATAGTCTGACCGCTGAAAGCGAACCCATCGGACACCGCGTTGATATCACACCCACGATTGTTGAATTGCAAATCCGGCCTGGACTGGCAGTTATTGTCTTTTCTGACGGCGTTTATCATGCCGGACGTCAGGGGCAGCAGATTTCAGACATCTCCACGACAATTGAGGCAGTAATCGAAGAGCAGGAACTCTATTCCCAGGAGATCGCCGATTTCCTGCTTAATCGCGCTATCCGTATGGACGAGGGACGGCCGAAGGATGATATGAGCGTTGTTGTCATGTCGGTTCTGCCACAGACTACCGATAAAATTCGCAGATTGAATGTCGCCATGACGTTGGACGAATAAGATCTGGAACACCAGGTTTTTACCACAACGGATTTCTTTTACGATAAAATATGCTCAGTATTGCTTCTAAACTACTCACCATCACCTTAGGAGGAGCTTATGCGTCAAAAGGTCGTGCTGGTCACCGGTGCCAATGGTGAAATCGGACATGGACTGATTCGTCACCTGGCAGAAAACACCAATGCCAATATTGTTGCGCTGGATGTTGTCCCCTTGGATAAAGTCTTACGCCCCCTCTGCCAAACATATATCGTTGGGGATATACTCGACCAGATGCTGCTGGGCAGGTTGGTCGTTGAACACGAAATTGCCACCATTTATCACCTCGCATCCATCTTATCCACCAAAGCCGAATACAACCCGGAAACCGCCCACCGCATCAATGTTGAAGGGACCATGAATCTCCTCAGGCTGGCCGTGGAGCAATCCCAGTGGCAGAAACGCCCGGTCAAATTCATCTACCCCAGTTCAATTGCAGCATACGGCATCCCCAGCCCTGAGGAAAAAATGAAGGCTGGGAAAGTGAAGGAATGGCAGTGGAATACACCCACAACCATGTACGGCTGCAACAAACTTTATTGTGAACACCTGGGCAGATACTATCATTCCTATTATCGTCAACTGGCTGCTGACTGCGGCAATACTGAAACGGTGGATTTTCGAGCCATCCGTTTCCCCGGTTTGATCAGCGCAGAAACCATGCCAGCAGGCGGGACGAGCGATTACGGCCCGGAGATGCTGCATTCCGCGGCAAATGGGGAACCCTATGCCTGCTTTGTTCGCCCGGACACCACCATCCCTTTTATGGCAATGCCGGATGCAGTTAAAGCCCTGATAAGCCTGGAAGCCGTACACCAAGAGCGCTTGACACAGTTGGTCTACAATGTGACCAGTTTCAGTCTTTCTGCACAAGACATCTATGATATTGTGACAAACGCTTTCCCCGATGCGGAGATTCAGTTTGAAGTAGATGAATGCCGACAGAATATCATCGATACCTGGCCTGAGGTTGTGGACGATTCCGCCGCACGCGAGGATTGGGGCTGGAAGCCCGATTACGATTGCGATCGCTCGTTTAATGAGTATCTGATCCCCGCGATCCGTGAAAGATATCAAAAGCACTAAGAATCTCTCAGGTCATTCGGACAGAGAGGAGCCAGCAGACGATGGAAGACCAGAAAAGGAGCCCGCGCATGGATCTAACAACACTATTATTGATCATCATTTCAGGGACCTTGCTGGTTTATATGTTGATTGAGGATAAAAATCTGGCTCTCAGCGGGATTAAAGCCGCTGGAATAACCCTTTGGGAAAACTTGGCAATTTTGCTTGTAGGTTTCCTGCTGGCGGGATTGATTCAGGTCCTGATTCCCAAAGAACTCATTATCGACTGGTTGGGAAATCAAGCGGGATTTAAAGCTGTGCTGATTGGGTGCGTTGCCGGTGGACTGATCCCCGGCTCCCCTTATGCCGTCTTCCCCATTGTAGGCGGATTCTATAAAGCAGGCGCAGGATTGGGCGCTATGGTGGGTTTCATCTCAGCCTGGGCTTTGTGGTCGGTCACACGCTTACCCGTCGAAATAGCCTTAATCAACCCCAAACTCGCCATGATCCGCTATGCTATTACCTTCATCGTTCCCCCAGCTGCGGGTGGGCTGGCACAATTACTAAATAAATATTTGGTTTAGTCGTTTTCGCTATGAATTGACCTGACAATTCTCGTGAGTTAGAATTGAACAACAGTGTCATTTTATCAGGAAATGGAACTTAATGCCCATTTATGAATATGTCTGCCAGGATTGTCAGACCAGTTTCGAGATGATCCGCGGTATTGAGCAAGCAGATACTGACTTGAATTGTGTTAAATGCCAAGGCGATAACATCAAACGCCGCATTTCATTATTTAACGCCACCAGCAGCGGACGTTCAATTGTAAGAAATACTGGATGCAGCAGATGCGCTGGCGGCTCCTGCAGCACATGTGATCCCCGATGATGCCCGATAAACGTTCCCTCGCCTTGATCACCGGCGGGTCCAGCGGTATCGGCCTCGCCCTCGCCAAAGCCCTTCTTCGGGACGGGATGGATATCTGCCTTCTCGCACGGGATGAGGAAAAACTCAATCACGCAAAGACAGAACTCTCACCGCTTAAGATTGAAAAAGCACAAAATATATACACACTCTCTTGTGATGTTACGGATTATGAAAGACTTAACGCTGTATTAAACCAATGGGCACAAGTATCCGGCATCCCGGATTTAGTGATTAATTCAGCAGGCATTACTTACCCTGGCTATTTTCAAGAGCTGGAAATCGATATCTTTAAACGGCTGATGGATGTCAATTATTTTGGCACCTTGTATGTCATCAAATCCCTGATTTACGGGATGATAGCGCGTGGGTCAGGGAAAATCGTGAATATCTCCTCACAGGCAGGATTCATCGGTGTGTTTGGTTATTCCGCCTACAGCGCCTCAAAATATGCTGTGCGGGGGTTGAGTGATGTCCTGCGTGCTGAATTGAAGCCGCTTGGCATTCAGGTTTCCATTGTCTTTCCCCCAGATACACAAACGCCCCAGCTTGATTTTGAAGCCCCATTGAAACCGATCGAAACCAAAGAAATCGCGGGCAGTTCCAGTGCGATGACTGCTGATGCGGTGGCGGAAGCCATATTCAAAGGCGTCCGCAAAGGCAGATATGTCATACTGCCGGGTATGGAAGGGAAACTATTCTATCGGTTGACAAACATTTTAGGGAATTTAACCTATCCCATTATGGATTTGATGGTTCGCAAAGCACAAAAGAAAAAACTCAAGCAGTGATCGTAATCAATCCGCCTTTTGAGTTTTCAACTGCCTTTCCAATTGACTGCGATAAGCCATCCGCTTTCTTAACCCCTCAATTTCCTGCGGCATGATCCGGCATAAGGCAATCAGCAACAATAAACTGATCCCCCATGCTAAAGTACAAACCCACAATAACGCATTACCCAGACCAGTAAATGGCAGTAAATAACCCACAAGAATTGGACCTAAGAAAGATCCAATAAGCTGGAACAACATCATGATTGATATGGATGTTGACCTCAGCTCTGGCAAGGTTATATCAAACACCATCGCAATCACATTGGGTCTCTCCAAAGCCATGAAAAGACCGTTGAGGATCATCATTACGAGAAAAAACATCCCCTGAGTATTGATCGTTTGGAAAGACAGCAGGAGAAAAACAATTGAAAGGGCAATGCCCAACAGGCTCGTAATCACACGCCCCCTTCATGATACTTTAAACAAACCATCACCGATCAAACCGCCTATGGGATATCCCAACGTCAAAGCAGTCAATGCAGGTAATAAAATGAAGTAAATTTCTTCAGTTAGCATACCGTGGGTATCCTGTAAATGTTGAAACATCCAGGTTGCTATCGCAGTCCAGGGAATTATTGCAAAAAAACCTACCAAAAATAAAAATATCAAACCACGCTGTT
>Ga0307431_1001671_pt1 | contig 12536 bp, 15 predicted proteins | sample SalMarWE160170MG_FD_202155 | JGI IMG/M metagenome (GOLD analysis project Ga0307431, IMG submission 202155) | Salt marsh sediment microbial communities from the Plum Island Ecosystem LTER, Massachusetts, United States - WE1603-170 | ecosystem: Environmental > Aquatic > Marine > Intertidal zone >...
ATTCCCCTTGGCCAGTCCCCTTCCCTCCACTTCCTCCGCCGACCGTGGCGCACCACAGCCCTTGTTCGGAAGCTTCTCAGGTAATATGGAACTGTCCGACTTCCCATGGTCGTACATCACCATCGTGCTCCCTTAGGATTCCTGGTGCGGACCACAGCACCACTGTGGCCAACCATGGGATCTCCCGTCTTCCGCGAGATGTGCTTCGATGCGCGCACGGGGTCTCCGACCGCGCAGGGTCCGAACGTACCTCGCGATCTAACGGTACGCCCGATGTTGCCCCTCGCCTGTCTTGAGAGCGGAGGCACCCTGAAGTATTAGGGTCAATTTCGCGGCTCAATACCCAGCTCACATCTACCCCTGTCACTGCTACACCCATCTCCTTACGGACACCAGCGCATGACTCGGGGTCAGGGTGGATCGCTAACCCTTCCCTGTACGGGACTTTCACCTGCTACACACCTCCGACTTTGACGGCGCTTTCCAAGACGCGACCCCGCTATCCATCGAATCAGCTGCCAGGACCAGTGCCGAATAGCATTCGCTCGCATTGCCGGAGTTCCTCAAGCTGGTCCCAGGTGACGGGCAAACTCTTGCTGGGGTGCATGACGATCTTTCTCACTTCGTTCAGTTTTGCGATCCACGCTGTCCCCTTCTCCTTCCCTTTCCCACCGAACTCCAAGATAGGCCGAAACAGCTGCCAGTTGTGCCTTGCGATGGCGCGATAGTCCAAGAGGTCGAGATGATCTTGCCGCTCCCCTTTTCCTTTCTCCTGTTCAAGCCGCGTGCTGGCCTTTGTTCGGATGTCCCCGGGTACGCCCTCATACCACCATACGTCCCCACTACCGTGGTGTTCTTGTAGAGAAGCGATGATCGTGTTCTTCAACTTAAGTTCGATCCTGCGGATCAGCTCATACGCTTGCGTGTTCGTCTGAGCCTTTCGTAGTGCCTGATATTCGGCCAACCCCGGAGGATCAAAGTCGGGAAACTGCGCTTGGAGTACCTCCTCACACTCTCGTCGCCGAGCCGTTTGACCCTGTATGCCCCTCAAGCCATCTCGGAAGTCCTTTCGCTCCCGAGTTGAGAGATTTCCCAAGAAACGTCCCACTTCATCTCCGAACGGTTGGAGCTCGGAAACCAACTCGTCGGTAGAGAGACGTGTCAGGCGGTAGCCTTTGCTCTCCAAGTGTTGGAAAACGCTTCGCAGGAGCGCAATGCACATCGCTACTCCATCGTTCATCGCAAGCCCGCCACCTTCAGCTGCGCCCAGATCCCACCAGTCAGCTGCATGGCACCTTATAAAGCCAAGCCAGGCAGTGAGCACGGCAACCGTGCGTTCTACGGTCTTCTCACGCTGCCCGTCCCACAGGGGGCCGTACTCAACATTCCGTTTAAGCACAAACATGCCAGCCTTGTTGAGGGCGGAGAACACGCTGTTGATCGTAATGCAACGTGTCTCAGTCCTCTTTTGACCCGCGAAGAGGACTCTCTTGTAGAGGGGAGACTCGGGGTTCTGGCTCAGCCCAGCGATCGCTCTCGAGATGATAGCTCGAACGCGCTCTACCTCGTCGATCTCCCCCCATTTGAGTATGGCGAATAGCTCCTCCAACAGAGATCTCTTCACGCTCTTCTGCTCATGGTTGATGTCTACGAACAGCTGTGCCTGTTTCTGTATGGGGAGCCCCTCAAACGCGATCACGTTTAGGTAGCTTGTCGCAGCCCTCTCATGTCCTGAGTAGGCGTAGAGTCTGTGCTGTCCGTCGATAACCCATGCGCCACCATATGTTGGCCTAAGGCAAAGCGTTCCATATTTCGCCCCCCCAGGGCTGCCTTCTTGCTCTCGAAGATCGAACTGAGCTGTCTTGTCTCCTTCAAGGTTGATAACGATGTTTGTTGGGAAAATGCCAAGATGAGAGATGTAGTGGGCTATCTGCTTAAGGCGACGTTTCTCGATCATCCGCTGGTATGCCCCCAAGTCGGCTCTTTGGCCGCCAGCTCTGCGTGCAACACATGAGATCTTCAGCAGATACTCAGGCGAAATCGCAAACATGTAGTAAATGAGCTTCCCCATGCTCGCCTTCAGTGCTGGCACTCTAATCTCGAGACCGCGGATGCGACGTCCTGCAAGTAGCTCCGCTAGGAACTGGTACTTCGTAGCGGGACCTAAGTGAGAAACGAGCGCCTCGTAGTAGTCCAGATCATCTGCATCGAAGAGCACGACATCCTGGTTCTGTGCGGTATTGCGATCCCGCTCGCTAGGCAAGACGTCCCACAAGAACATCACCTGCGCCGTCGTACGCTTAGGGTCGACAGGAAAGCCGCTCTGGATCGCGTTGATGAAACGCAAACGTGCACTCGACAGATGCTCGATTTCCTGCTGAAGCTGGCTCCTACGCCTAGGTGTCAGGGCGCTCTTGCATTCGATCGAGAGAGCAACTTCCTCATCAATGGCAACAACGTCGATCTGATTCGCAGGACCCTCTGCATCCTTGGATTTGACACTTAGCTGAGCCCCTCCGCTTCCTGATAGGTGTGTAAATCCCATGCTGTACAGCAACGACCAAACTCTGTCTTCAAGGAGAGTGGCTTTCGCCTTCGGGCGAGAAAGCCGTATGCTCTTCTTGTTCTTCTTACTAAACTCCCATCCCTTCGCTTCGTAGTCGGGAACTTCGTCCGGCTTCACAGTGATAAACTCCAGCGCCCTGCGACGTTTCCTAGCCAGTCCTGCAAGCTCTTCAGCTGGCAGTATGTTTCGGATCATCAGGTCGCCTCCTCGGAGAGCACCTCGTAGTTGGTGACCACCAACTCCGTAACACGGTGCCTCTTCTTCTTGCATGTTACGTAACGTGTCACTAGTAGCGGATGAAGGGGATAGGCTCTGTACAAGCTCCTTATAAGAGGGATATCAGCATTGGTCATCATCACTTTCACCCCCGTTCGATCAAGGTTTCGAAACACTTCGGCCAACCGCCTCTGATCTGCCTGTGAGAAGCGATTCACCGTGTAGCGCGTGAAGTTCGATGTTCCATTCAGCGGAGGGTAGGGCGGGTCGAGGTATACGAAATCGCCCTGTCCAACACCGATAAGTGCCTTCTCATAGGAGCAACTCATGAGGGTGGTAGCACCTAACGCCTTCGCGGCTGCACGGAGGTGTTCCCGAGAAGGGAGAACGTACCTGCTCCTTTCTCCGTAGGGCACGTTGAACTGCCCTCTTCTGTTGACACGGAAAACCCCATTGTAGGAGTGCTTGTTCAAGTAGAGGAAGCGTGCAGCCTGCCTCGGGGATCTCACCGACCTGTTGTATTCTTCTCGAACAGCGTAGTAGGTCTCTCTGGAATTCCGGCCAGCAACCTCGGTCAAGTATCGATGAACCAAGTCGGGATTAGAACAGACTTGCATGTAGAAGTCAATCAGCTGTTCGTTGGCGTCGGAGAGATAGGCGAGGCTCGGCCGCAGAGCGAAGAATAGAGAGCCACCGCCTAGAAATGGTTCCCAATACCTGGTGTTAACTACAGTTGATGGAACAAAGTCAAGAAGCCGGGTAACGAGCTGAGTCTTCCCCCCTGCCCATCTCAGGAGAGGTTTGATCCGTTCTTTTGGAGGAATTTTCATCTGATGACCTCTTCACTCCCGCATCTTGTCCGCCGCCTGCCACAGCGTCTCTTCGAAACCCAATGTTGCGCCGTTGGTGTTTGTCCTTTCTGCCATCTCTCGCTGCTCCTTCGCCACCTACGAATAAAAACAGACCGCCCCGTGGGCACTTAACCCCAGGGCGGAAACTACACATGACAACCCGTACACAAACACCGTTTTCACATTCTCGCCGTTCCTAGCTGATGCGTGATTTCGTATCAACTACATGATACTAACCTGATTGGTTCTCTCCGGCAAATGCGGCTGAATGCATCCCTAGCCTCCTTTTCGGCAGAGCCGCAATAACAATTCCCCGCAGCACGAAACTCGCCGCGCTGGCAACGCAGATCTCAGTGCATCGGTGGATAAGGCGGGTTTTTGTCCCCGGAACCCGAGGACGTCAAGAGACAAGACCCGACCTCGGCGTCCCAAGACGCGCCCCCAGAGCGCAGCGTTTCATTACTGTGGCAAGTAACGTTGATAGGCATCGCTAGCGAACTGCTCTAGTTCCTGAATGTCTCTGCTGAATGTCGCAACTACAGGTTCTCGGGGAGGGTCTGAGAAACGCAGTTCAACCTTACGGCCACTTCCATAAGTACTTGTTCCATACCTCGACGACCCGTAAACAGCTCCCCCGCTTGTATGCCTTTCAACAGGAACAGAACGGCAGTGTACAGATATGCGTCGCTGCTCCACGCCAATCTCAGGGTGTCTTGCCTTGAAGTCGTTGACGGACTTGCCTAGTTTGTTCTCGATTCTGATCTTGCTGGCTTCCCCATCGGTTCTCTCAACTTCCCCTAGTATCTCCGCCTTCACATGCTCCAATACACTGTAGCAGGCGTTCATTAACGCGCTAGTTAAGTAGGTGGCTTCGTCTTGTACCGTTCTCTTGGTCAGCGTTTGGCATTCCTTCTCCAGCCGACACAGTAGTTCCAAGAAGAATCTTGCTTCTTCCATCTTCTCTTGAACTTTCACTGAGATGGCACCTTCCCAAGCAATAACTTCCAACTTCTCCAATTGCAGCTATTCAGAGTCCTCCTCAACGATGCGGACTTCCTCCTCGGTCAGGCTGTAGAGCTCGTAAACCAGTTGGTCGATCTGTTTGTCAGTTTGCTCGATCTGACGCTGGATGGCAGTCTTCTCGTGGCTCGTCTTCGCGGTGGCCAACTGTTTGTGCAGTTTGAGTATCGTCTCGACCAGCTCGATCATCCGATCGTGGCGGGCCTTGTCGGTGGAGTCGGAGAAGTCGATTGTGCGGATGGGCAGTTGCTCGATGAACTGCCTGTTCGCAGCCAAGTAGCCACCACGAAAACTGGTGGAAACTCGCTTGAGGTAGAAATCCAACAGTCGGGAATTCAACAATCCGCATAAGTATGGATAGGTGATCGTCGTCTCGTTAACGGTGATGCCGTATCCGCCTGTTGTGACGTTGATGAAGTATAAGTGAGCACTCTGGTCATAGTAGGCGGCGAGGTCCGTTATCATGTATGGGATCATGAGCTTAGGCTGTTCCCACATCCCAAGATTTTGGGAACGCCCGAAGCGATACCATTGGTGGTCCTTAAACTTACCTTCCTCTCGGTCTTCAAGCAGCCGCTTGTTTTGCGCTAGATACGACCAAGCCATGGGATATTGCTCTTGCATTTCCGCCGGGGTGTACAGCCGTGCCCTACAATCCTTGACTTTGTAAGGGAAAAGCACGAGTGCTGTAGGGTTGGCCAAGTAGCGGTTTATGTTTCCGCTTCGAACGACTGGTTTGAGAACGTCCCGCTCTATCTTGACCCATCTGCCCAGTTCTTTCGACCAAACGTCCACAGCATTTCCGGCTTCACGTTGGTACTCTTTGAACAGGAATATCGTATCAGCACTGGTTTGCTGCCCCACGAACATTCCAGTCACTACATCCCCCAACTTGACCGGCATTTCGCCTAGCCGCTCAAAGAGCTTCGCTCCCGGCCCTACGACGAAGTTCCACTCTTTCTCTGTCACCTTGTCCGCGGGGATCTCTCCTTCAACGGCCTCGCCGTTGACACGCCAGGCGTTCAGATCGTGGGCGTTGATGTAGTGGAAATGCTTGTTGCTCGCCTTGTCCAGGAAGAGCAAGCAGGTGTAGGTGGATGCTCCGGCAAAGACCTGCTGGTCACCGAAGTGGACGACTTCGCTCAGGTGGCTTCCTTCAGAGATCAACTCACGCAGAGATTGACCATATTTAGCCTGGAAGAACTTGTGCGGCATGATGAACCCCATCCTGCCGCGTTCGTTGAGCAGTTGCAGAACCCGCTCCACAAAGACGACATAGATATCGTAGTTGCCCTTGCTTGCTGCCGCGTAACAACGTTTGTAGAACTCCACCTCAATCGGTGCCCACTCCTTCATCGCTTGGATACGGATGTACGGTGGATTCCCGATCACGGCGTCGAATCCGCCGGCCTGCATGATCTCCGGGAATTCGGCGGCCCAGTCGAAGGCGTTGATCCGGTAACGTTCCTCCGCGTCGATCAGGCTGAGCTGTTTTCCTTCGTAGAAATCAGGGCCGATGAGCGAGTTGCCGCACTTTATGTTCTCCCCAAGGTCGGGCAGGGCGCGCTCGTGGAAGAGACGCAGGTGCTTAACAAGAGTTTCCTCGTTCTCTCCTTCGAGTACCTTGAGCAGAAGCGACAGCTTGGTCACCTCCACCGCCTGGGGGTCGATGTCGACCCCGTAGATATTGTTCAAGAGGATCCGCTTCTTCTTGGAGGTGGTCAGCCGCCAGTCGCCGCCTGGACCACGGAAGATCTTCGACTTGCGCCCCTTGGCATGCTTCTCTGGCTCGTTCTCGGAGTACCAGGTTAGGTGCCAATCGAGAAGAGTCTGGTAAGCACCGAGGAGGAATGACCCTGAGCCACAGGCGGGATCGAGCACGCGCAGCTTCGCGACCTGATTCGGGGTCTTTTCTTCAAGGAGCTTGCCGATGGTGTGCTCGACGATGTAGTCCACGATGTAGGTCGGTGTGTAGTAGACGCCACCGGCCTTCTTTACCTCGGGCTTGTCCTCCACCTTGGCGTGATGTCCAGGAGTTAGCCGGATGACCTTACCGAGGAACTGCTCGTAGATATGGCCGAGGATGTCGGCGGGAAGAACGGAGAACTCATACGGGCTATCCGGATAGTAGAGGTCTTTGAAGACCTCTTTCAGCACCTTGTCATCGACGGTCAAGCTGAGGGTGAGGTCATCGGGGGGCTCGGGGCGGTCCTTTTCCTTTCGGAAGTGAAATAGGCCGGAGTTGTAGCGCTCATCAGCACGGCGAAGGATCTGACACAGGCGTGGGTAGACCCGGTTCCCGCTTTGTAGAGCCATCAGCTGTCCATAGTTCTCAATCCCCCGATCCTCGCAGATGCGCAGGAAGATGATCCGGTCAATCGTGCGCTGCACGGCGAAGTTCAACTCGCGGGTGGAAAGATCAGCGTTACGTAGCGCGATGTTTCTTGCCAGCACATCGCGCCAGTTCTCGATCTCCTTTAGGAACGCATCGTCCACCTCAGCGGTCCCGCGCTTGCGCTTGGTCGATTCGACGTAGCGGTCAAACGACCCTGTGAGGATCGCCTCCTGCGAGAAGATCAAGGCAATCTCGTCCCAACGCTTGGCGTATTCGGTGTATGTGAGGTAGAGGATGCGTGCGGCGGAGGCCTTGTCCGTCTTGGCCGGTTTCACCCGACAGTCGTAGACCGCGAACTCCTCGAAGTCGGTGAGGATGGAGAGCGGCAGCTTGGCCGACCAGGCATAGCGGCGCAGTTGGTACGCCGCGTCCCCGTCCTCCTTGAGGTTCACCCCCGGCCGCTTCGCCTCGACGAAGAACTTGCGCACCCCGCCGATGCGGAACGCGTAGTCCGGTGCCTTGGTCGCGCCGCCGACCTTGATCGCGTCCTCGTGGATAACCTCTTTGTACGCCTCGGCGTAGCCTGCCTCGTTGTAGACGTCCCAACCGAGGGCCTTGAAGAACGGGTTGATCAACTCCAGGCGAACCTGGGCCTCGTTGTAATCACTGGAGCGATAGGCATCGCGATTGCGTTCGAATCGCTCGACGAGCCGTTTGACTCCTTTAGGTTCGGACATTTCCCTTCTTTGCCCTCTCAAGGTTTCTTCCTAAGATTGTGGCGATTGTTTCATAACGTTTCAAACATCTCAATGACTAAGCGAACCTGATCAAAGGGCCTAAAGAGCGTAGGGATCAGCTGAAAGATCGCTTGGAGCGATTGCCCTATCCTGTTCTGGGCTGGATCGTTTGTCGCTGGGAAAGTCGTTGTGCTACGTCGTTCCCTCTTTTGATTCCGTGGATGCGTCTCTGAAAGCGCGCGTCATCTCAAGCGGGTATCTCTCAGTTTACCTCCATGACAGCTCTTTTGTCATCCTTCCTCCGGGCCCGGTCTGTCGGAGTCATCTCTTCGCTGTCCACGCAGCATAAGAAATCAGGGGGCGCATATCATGACCCGAAGCGCATACGGTTTCTGTCAAGGCAGATGGCTGAGCGACTGACCGGTTGGGTCGTAAAGGAAATCCAGGCCTGGTCCCGGGTTGAGGAAGAAGGGCTCGGGGAGATCGAGTTCGTACGACCCGGTCCAGCCTTTGATGGTGCATCCCTATACCTCATGATCCGTGGGCCAACCCCCGTCAATTGCAGTTCCTCTCTTTCTCAACCTATCCATAACCTCCAGGGCAAGGCTATGGAAGTGGTTCTTGAGATTGCTCATCTTCCTCTCTTAAGATCCTGCTGGGCCTTGCTGAGAATCTGCTCGAACAGTTCAAGAGGATCATGGGAGTCCACTACTTCGCGGAAGGCCTCAAGCCACTCTCGGACCGTATCGAGGTGCAAGTTCAAGCGCTGGCGGATGAGGATCATCTCTACGTCCTCTGAGTCGCGCGGACGTCCGGCAACACACTTGTGGATGATCAAATCTTCCGGGCCGATCAGCCGCAGCGTTCCAACCTCGGGGAAGTTCACTCGCACCGCTCGCTTCAGAGCCTCTTCTTCGTAACCGGGAATTCCCAGTGAGATGTCGATCGGAACACCGTGATCAGTCTGGATGAGTACTACCCGATGCTGTAGGGCGAACGCCCGCGCGTCGGGACTGCGGGCGTTGAACCTCTCTAGAACAGCGTCTACAAAGGTCTCAAGTTCCTCCGGGGCAACCAGGACGGTGATCTCCACATCCCGCGTCATCCGCGGCTCGCCCCAGTGCTGAAGCGCCAAGCCCCCGATGATGAAGTGGGGAACATTATGAATATCGAGAAAACGAGTTACCTCTGCGGCGGCAGGGAGCAAGTTCATGAATTCTGGCTTTCCTTTACCGCTTTTCGGGCGAAAGCCTGGCGTATCGCCATGAGAAGTGGAGAGGGCCAAGCGGTTTGCGCTCTCTCACCCTGGTCCCACAAATCGAGATAGATCTGCAGCGACCGTTCTGGCGTAAGGGTGAGCAGAAATCGTACCCGCTCATCCTCGGTCCGCGTGGCTGCGGCCTGTTGGCCGGAAAGCCAGTCCTTCACCGCCTGCTTATCCAGCACTTGACGCATCGGAATTTCCTCCTTCTCCGTCCAAAAGCTCAGTCAGCTCCTCCACGATACTCAAGATCTCGCGCTTCCCTATAGTGTAATGAGCCAGCCGTAACACCTCCTACATTAAACGCAAGGCGGCTCACGTCGGGCAACTTGCGAAATGCCTTGAGGATCTCTAGCTGCCCCTTGGTCAGGAGTCCCTTACTTTGTGGCTTGCGCACGTTCATAGGCAAAATACTCCTCCCAGAGGCGTCGGAATTCCGGCGGAAGATCAAACCGCTCCTTGGACCAGACGATGTAGCGCTCTATCTTCATCTCTTAACTCCTTGCCGGCCATTTGCTTGGTGTCTTCTTTGCTAGAGAGCATATCATATATCAGCAACTCCTTGAAGCCGGCTAAAGGTTCCCGCATCTCCTTTTGCTGCTGTCTACTGAGCGTAAGACAGGCGTCTTTGCTATAGTCTTCGCGGGCTTGACTCCATTACTACTCTCATAGAATAGCGTAAAAAAAGCAAACTCGCTTGACAGTTCTTTCAGGATAAACGTCGGCTCCCCTTCTGAACATCCTGGTACAGGAGAAATTGAGGAAATCAGGGGACGCATATCATGACCCGAAGCGCATACGGTTTCTGTCAAGGCAGATGGCTGAGCGACTGACCGGTTGGGTCATGAAGAAATCCAGGCGCAGTCTTAGGTTGAGAAAATAAGATTTTCGTCCCCGGAACTGCTCCTAAGGTAGAAGAGAACGAGACTTCCCAAACGGTTCATTTACGCCGTTAGGCCGATTAAGAAAGTGAGTCGGCCTCCGGTAGTTGACAGCTTCACGGGACTGTCAACAATGGATGACGGCTCTAATGTAATGGAGGGATTCGAATGCCCTGCCGATTCCCTGGGTTTAGGAGTAGCGCCTGCTCTGCATGGATCGCTTTTCTGCTGTTACTGACATCTGTGCTCGGTCTGACACTTGCTCCCTCTTTTGCAACGCACGCATACGATCGTTCAGCAGCTTGCCAGTATGCGATGAAGTATTGGCACAGCGTGTGCAGCGATGGGCATTTCTTTGAGAGGCGAGATGCTCCGACCTATCTAGGGCGAGGTAAGAAAGTCCCGCAAGGCAACGGGGGCTATGACTGCGCTCACTTCGTGTCCTGTTGCATTGGCAACGAACCTCATGAGCTAGGCGGAGGTCTGAATATAGAATCCAGAACGCAGGCCTACGGAGAACCAGGAGCAGCAAGACTGGTCGCATGGCTCATCGAGCATGGAGCAACCCTCAAAGAATCGGTCTCCGAGCTATTGCCGGGTGACGTTATTGCCTATGACCCCAACGCTGATGGATGGATTGATCACGTAGCTTTATATCTTGGGAACAACCAAGTCGCTGCGCATTCTCGCTCCTGGTACGGCGACTGGCGTATCACTCATAGCAGTGGTTTCACATTTGTTCACATGCCAAACGGTCAAATCTCCCTGTTGAATCCGACTGCAGCCGCGTTGTGGACCTTACTTGCTGTAGTCTTCGTCTCGATTGCTGTGCTACTCCTGACCACTGCAGCATTAAGACTTTGAGAACTCAACGGCTCTCTCCAATTAGCCTGGACCAATAGCATTTGTAGCCAAAGATGATCCTATACCCAAGTAGCGGAAAATCGGGGTCAGATCTTTCATCGCCACATTTCCGAGTGACATAATCATTACGGTCTATTTAAGGAACATCCTTAGGAAGCGCGCACGGTGTCAAGTGAGTGTCTCTCAGTTCACCTCCATGGCGCCTTCCCGTCCTCTTCCTTTAAATCCGGTCTGTCGGGATCATCTCTTCACTGTCCAGGCAGCATAAGAAATCAGGGAAATCCGGGGACGCATATCATGACCCGAAGCGCATACGGCTCCTGGCCTTGGGATTCCCTTACCATCTACAAGCCCTACTGAGCCACGAGAGGAGTTGCCACTTGATAGGCGATAGAGCATCGACCTCATAACAATAATGCGGCGCACAGGGATCGTGCGCCGCACGTTTAAATGTCGTTCAGTTCTAAAGGACCATAGTGACGTCTAGTGCCTGCGGGCCTTTCTGTCCTTGGCCAAGCGTGAATTCCACTTTTTGGCCGTCTTCTAGCGACTTATACCCTTCGCTACGAATGGAACTGAAATGCACAAACACGTCTTCACCTTGCTCTCGCTCGATGAAGCCGAAGCCCTTGCTATCGTTGAACCATTTTACGGTACCGGTCTCGCGATCTGACATATTCAATGGACCTCCTTTATGCTGGGAGTTTTAGCTGAGCAGAACGTTCTTAGTGGACTTCAGAAAGAAACTGGATTCCAAGCACAAACGGCTGCAACACTACCAACAACACGCTCATTATATCACCCCTAGCGCAAGGTTCAAGGCTGGGCATTGCTTCATTGCGGGAGTTCCGGGGGCACATACCATAATTCATGCGGAAAGGATCTATAATCTAGGCAGACGCCTGTGGTCTTCCTTTATATCGGCGAACGTTGATGGCCTTCCATTCGAGCCCTGGGTGCTGACGGATTCGTTCCGCTACCTGCGGGTCCTTCGTGAGAAGGGATGGCTCGATCTCTCCGTGGTCAAGAAGACGATCTAAGAACTCCCGTTCCGAGTCAGAAAATGGGAGTACAACCCCCAGCGCTTGACGGCATTCGTCTGCGAGATGAGTGGCCCAGGTGTCAACTTCTCCGATTTTTACTATGGAGCTCCTGCGCAACGTTGGAAATAAGAGATCCTCAAGTTCGTCGGCCTCGAAATCTACGTCTGACTGGGAGACGGTTCGCCAGTCTCTGCGATTCATAGCACCGTAGACAACGAAAGCTAGCCGAAGGCGTCTACGATCTAGATCACCCTGGGTGAGCAGTTGGTGTGCATCGAAGAGGTCCCGGCTTGCATGCCGTCCTAGCAGAGCCGCTAATTTGCCCGCTGCCAACTCGTGAATGTCCAGTATAGGAATCTGTCTAGCCTGGTAAGAGCCTACCTCACGGGAATCTTTAGTGTTTATCGGCCATAGAGAAACCCGAAACATGAAGTTCAAATCAACCTCGAGGTTTGCTCCCTGACCGAGGATGCTTTCGTGGTGGAGCAACCACTTTCCTCCCGCATGCTCGGTTGGCATCCGCCGAATGGTGAAACCCTCTCGCTCGCATACCGCTCTGATCGCTTCTTCTAGCTTCGGCCGTTCGGCGAGCATGACCTCGCGTTCCACCGCTCCGACGTAATTCAGGTCAATATCTACAGACAAGCGTGGCAGATCAAACAGGAATAGGTTCAGAGCCGTGCCGCCTTTGAGCGCCAGACGATTCTTGAGAAAGGGATGCTTGCGGAAGCCTTCCAGGAGGTTAAGTAGGTGGATGGCCTT
>Ga0307431_1001678_pt1 | contig 12505 bp, 9 predicted proteins | sample SalMarWE160170MG_FD_202155 | JGI IMG/M metagenome (GOLD analysis project Ga0307431, IMG submission 202155) | Salt marsh sediment microbial communities from the Plum Island Ecosystem LTER, Massachusetts, United States - WE1603-170 | ecosystem: Environmental > Aquatic > Marine > Intertidal zone >...
ACAGGATAGGTCCCCGTTTCCCAGATATGGGCGAAGCATACGACAGGTACCTGATAAATCAGGCAATGCTCTTTGCAACGGAAAACGGGATAAGAGTTCACAAAGGAGTATATCTTGCTACCACCGGTCCCACTTTCGAAACGCCGGCTGAATACAAATATTTCAGGATAATCGGGGCTGATGCAGTCGGAATGTCAACAACTCCCGAGGTTATAGTTGCACGGCATATGAATCTCCCATGCTTTGCCGTAAGTGTGATAACCGATCTTGGTGTTGAGGGAAAGATTGAATATACAACTCACGAATCGGTTCAGACAGAAGCCGAAAAAGCCAAATCCCGCATGATTGCCATCATGACGGAAATGATCTCGTCCTTATAGTATTTTTACCACAAAGTCAAAGTGCATCACTAAGGAGCACAAAGGATTAGAGAATAACCTGTTTTATTCGTTCTTTAAGGTGTTTTACATTAAGTCTGCTAATAAACCCAAACTGCATCCAGATAATTTTAAATATGTAAGGATCTGTGCTAAATGTATTTCACACAATGACTCGACAAACTTTATTTTTAATTAAACTATATTATCCTCAACTAATAAATCGAGCCGATAACCAGCTTCAGGAATTACTTCTTTACAGATAAGTGGAAGAGGATTCTGCTTTTCCATTTTCAAGACAGACTGTTTAATTTCATAATACAAACATTCAACATATGCACTCTCAAGCAGACCTGGCCCTAATGCTGAGTGAACCTGAAATGAACAATCCAGAACCTTTTTGAAAATCTCTTCTTTATTCATATTTTTTGTTTTATCTTAGTGTTAATTAGTGCATTCCTTTGAGTTCCTTCGTGGTTAAAAAGGCCCTACTTCCTGATAACTGTGCACACCTTTTTCCACTGATAACTCTTTCCGATATCATCAAAAACCGAAACAAGGATTATATAAATCCCTGAACTGACAGGCTTTCGGTCATCGGCTGTACCGTCCCATGCCATTGATGCCTGGTAACCTGCAAGAACATTCTCAGCCAACCGGTTCACGTAAGTGCCTGTTTCATCAAAGACTGTAACAGTCACTATATTACCTGTGCCCTCAAAATTAAAGTCTATCACAAGAATATCCTCATACCCGTCATTATCAGGAGTTATCCTGGTTGATGATAAAGTAACCTTCCCGGTGGTAACCGGCTGTTCTGTAAACACGGAATTAACAGTACCGGGTGTACCCCACCCTGAGGCCTCCGATGCCGAATGCCAGTTTGATTTTTCAATTGATACACTTCCCGGTCTTACCTTTTCAAGCGAAATACCTTCATAGCCGGAAAGCAAAGGATGATGCATTTCTTCATCATAGAGGACTTCATCAATATTATCCAGTTCTCGATTAAAGAGAACCAGATGTCCTTCATCATCTGACATGGAAGGAAGGGCACCTGTTTCAAATATCGCGTCAGGATCGGCAGAACAATACCTTGATATAACCATCCCCTTATCTGTGGTTATTGCATAATATGTACCGGGAAGGATACACCGTTTCTCTTCCGAAAGCCGGATGGCTGAAGAGGTATCGCCAGCAGCACCTTTAACAGATACCACCACAAGCCTTGAAGCATCAATCACATTCTCAGAGCAATTGAAGAATTCAATATAATCCGGATCGCCCGGAAAGGGATTAAACATAAGTTCATTGAATACAATATCGCACGCCTCCGGGGATTCAGGAATTCCGAAGTCAATGGTGTCGATTTGCATGCCGTTACCGGCCATATCCCTGATATCTTCTGAAACATACAACCTGTATATCTCCCCCCTTTTTAACTCCTCTGCCGGTATAATATCAAATTCCCTCAGCAGCGGATCAACAGGGTAAACTGCTGCCACACTCTTGCCGCCAATGATAATATCACCAATATTGTCCGGAAGCTTACATATCGGTTCAGAAAACTGTATTTTAACCAGCAGGCTGTCCTCCGGAAATACATTCTGAATGCCGTAAAAGTCCATATCCGGATTATTGCGTGCTACAGAATTCTGCATGCCGGGAGTGCCACCCTTCCTTGACTTAGATGCACTCCAGTTACCCTCTTCATAAAACGGGAAACCTGTATCAATCATCTCGAGTGACCATCCTCCGTCATCTTTCAATTCATCTCCATACCAGTCGGAAGAATATTCAACTCCATGTAACACGTTGGCGTTTGCATCACAGAGGAAAACAGCCTTGCCACCATCAGTCAGTGAAGGGAACGTTCGTAAACCTGTTGTTTTACCATGATCCTTAAAAAGCGCAGTATCATTTTCCTTACAAATTATCAAATATTCAAAAGGTTCAATTGTTGATTCCGGGAAAGGATAAACCTGGTTTGCTGATGTCAGGTTCCATCCTGCCAGATCAAAAGGAAATCCTGTTCTGTTAAATAATTCAAGGTATTCTTTCTCAGGTAAAGAAACTGAAGGTACCGGATCTGCCATTATTTCAGAAACAATCACGTCACCCTTTTCAGCCCATACCGGGGTAAATTCCACAGATATATTCTCTTCACAATTCCCTGATTTATCACATAACACACTTATTATCAACTCATTCAATTCCTTATTAATAAAAATGTCATTAAAGAGAATCCTGTACGAAATATAATTCTCCCTGACTATTTCCGCAGGATGAATGGCACTGCTGGTTAACCGGAAATTCGGGGGTATCATCAGGTTCTCATCCGGCTCTTCACTAAATACTATCCTGAGGGTATGACTATCAATGACTTCACATCCCGTAACCTCAGGAGCCTCTTCATCCTCAAGAAAAATCCCATCAATGGAAACATCATCAATCCACAAAAGTCTGTCGCGTGTTGAGGAGTATTTATATGAAACCACAAACCACTCCTGGTTAAATAATTCGCTCGCGGTGTTACTTTTATTACCGATTATCTCATCATTGATATCATAGACTGACAGGTTCCATTCTCCTTCCGCGGACCGGTCGATGCTGATTTTTACATGATCAGTTATCCCGATATCAGTCTGCCAGTTGATCCCGGAATTAATCACAACTGCAAATGTGCCGTGTGTCACTTTCCACAGGCGCAGAGTATCATCATAACCTGTCTGATTAACCCCTATGACAAAGCCATTGCAGTTACCTCCATCAGCTAATGATGCCGGATCGCTATCGGACATCAGCAGTACGCTCCAGTTATTCGAGGACGACGGATCGTAGCCATGTCTGATCTTAAAACTCCATCTTGTCGACCCAAGCGAAGGTTTAAGGTCAGGAACGTACAAGCCAATTCTGCTTGTTCCTGCATCGGGATTGTCAAAGGTATGATGCAATGAGTAGTTACCTGAAAGACTTGCGGTATTATCTGCATTCCAATGTCCTTCAGGATATTGTACCCAGGTACCTGTAGTACCTGATTCAAAATTTTCAATGATCTGGCCGAATGCCATATATGGCATTAACAGTGCCAGTAAAATAGCTTTTTTCATGCAGCGGGACAAATTGAAAAAAGAATTACTTTTGACCGTTTAAAGTGTCAGAGTAAATGTAAGAAATTACTTTAAACAAACCAAATTAATTCTATGAAGACAGCTGTGGTTGGAGCCACCGGTATGGTTGGCCGGACAATGATCAAAGTTCTTGAAGAAAGGAATTTTCCGGTTTCGCAACTAATTCCTGCCGCTTCGGAGCGATCGGCAGGTAAAGAGATTATCTTTAAAGGGAAGCCGGTTAAGGTCGTCAGTGTTATGGAAGCTGTCGAAGCTGCACCCGTTTTTGCAATATTCTCAGCAGGAGCCTCAACATCAAAGGAATGGGCCCCGGCTTTCGCCCTCAAAGGGACTGTTGTCATCGATAATTCATCCGCATGGCGAATGGACGAAAATGTTCCTCTTGTCGTTCCTGAGATCAACAGCCATGTTCTTAAAAAAGGCGACAGGATCATTGCAAATCCAAACTGCTCCACCATACAGATGGTTATGGCACTTGCCCCCCTGCACAGGAAGTACCGTATCAGTCGACTTGTTATTGCCACATATCAATCAGTTACCGGCACAGGTGTTAAAGCTGTAACACAGATGGAAAATGAAAGGTGCGGGATCAATGGCGAGATGGCTTATCCTTATCAGATTGACCTCAATTGTTTCCCGCACGCTGGTTCATTCCTTGATAACGGATACACGACAGAAGAAGAGAAACTGGTTGATGAAACTCGCAAAATACTTGAAGATCAAACTATTCAGATTACAGCAACCGTGGTTAGAATACCGGTTATCGGTGGTCATTCGGAAGCTGTTAATGTGGAGTTCGAGAAAGATTTCCATATCGATGATGTCAGGTTCCTTATCAGCCAGTTCCCGGGAGTTATAGTTTATGATAATCCTGCCGAAAACAAATATCCGATGCCCATTTATGCTCATAACAGGGATGAAGTGTTTGTAGGAAGGATCCGGAGAGACTTATCGAGGGGAAAATGCCTGAACCTATGGATTGTATCTGATAATATCCGTAAAGGTGCCGCCACAAATGCCATCCAGATTGCAGAATTCATGTACGCTAAAAAGCTTTTCTAGTTTTCGTCTCTGTGACCCTCTGTGAATCCTCTGTGAAACTCTGTGTAACTATTTTTAGTTTCACAGGGATACACAGTGAAGGCACTGAGTTACACAGAGTTGCTTAATAACTATTTCTCGGTCTCAAAAAGATAGTTATTATATGGGTACCTGGTGATATGTATCTTTTTAACCTCCTCGTAAAGCATTTTACGTAGCTCCTCAACATTTTCCCTTGTTGTTGCAGAGATGAAGACTGTACGGTTATTAACGCCGGAAGCCATCCATGTCTTTTTAAGGTCAGCAAGTGAATAATTTTCCTTAAGAACAGGTGTCAGATCATCTTCCTCTTTGATAGTATAAGTGAAGTCATCGATTTTATTAAAGATTTTGATTGCAGGCGTAACATTTGATTGCAGTTCCTTCAAGGTCTCTTCTACAACTGATATCTGCTCTTCAAACCGGGGATGAGAAACATCCACCACGTGTAGCAGCAGATCAGATTCTCTCACTTCGTCGAGTGTTGATTTGAATGATTCCACAAGATCGTGCGGCAGCTTGCGGATGAAACCCACAGTATCGGAAAGCAGGAAAGGAAGGTTTCCTATAATAACCTTTCTGACTGTAGTGTCGAGAGTGGCAAAGAGTTTATTTTCCGCAAAAACCTCCGATTTGCTTAAGAGGTTCATGATTGTTGATTTCCCTGCATTGGTATATCCCACCAGGGCAACCCTTACCATTTTCCCCCGGTTTTTCCGCTGGGTTGCCATCTGTGTATCAATCTTTTTCAACTGGGTTTTCAGAAGGATTATCTTTTCCCTTATGATCCTGCGGTCAGTTTCAATCTCTGTTTCGCCAGGACCTCTGAGGCCAATACCACCTCTTTGTCGTTCGAGATGGGTCCATAATCCTGCAAGGCGCGGAAGAAAGTACTGGTACTGGGCAAGCTCCACCTGCGTTCGTGCGTATGATGTCCTCGCCCTGCCTGCGAAAATATCAAGAATAAGGTTCGTACGGTCGAGTATACGACAACCTAAACCATTTTCTATGTTCCTCAACTGACCCGGGGAGAGTTCGTCATCAAATATTGCTATATCGATGTTGTTCTCCCTTACGAACAGGGCAATTTCTTCAATTTTCCCTGTTCCAACGAAAGTACGGGGATTGGGCATGTCAAGTTTCTGGAGAAAGCTTTTCAGAGGAATTGCTCCGGCAGTTTTTGTGAGAAATGAAAGTTCTGAAAGGTATTCTTCAACCTCCCTATCATTCTGATGAGGGTAACTGATACCGACAAGAACCGCCTTTTCACCAGATTTTCTGGTCCCGATCATCTAATTAATGAACCTCCTGTTATTTTGAACTGCGCCCCGGATAGCCTGCTTTAATGCTTCCGAACATCTCAGCACCATCTCAATATCAGAAGGAAAAGGTAACGTCTTTGACTTAGTTCGTTCAAGCTGGTTAGTACTGAGGGCTTCGATATCACCAAGTGCCCTGGCTGAAATATGTTCGAAATTTGACTGAGCTCCAAGCGGATCTTTCTTAAGAACTTTATCGGGATTAACCTGAGTAACTTCAATATCACCATCTATCACGCATGCTTTCGACTGTACCGTTTCAATCAGGGCGCACTGCAGTGTTTTGTATTTAGGCATTTTTATGTCGTTCCCAAGTGTATCCTTCATGACATTTCCTTTAGTATCCAGCTGGTAAATAAAGCCATCCTCAACCTCTCTCTTTACAACGGTATCGCGCTGCATCGTCTGATCAGGGCTTACTGCAATATTCCTGATATTTATATTAATAAAATAATCAAACTCTGTATTGGGATCGAGGTTCCGGGTATGGTACTCAACCCATTCGCTGTTAAGTCCGGGTAGATCAAGTGCCAGCAGGTCTTCTTCAAACTCCTGCGGGAATTTAATCATCGACTTGTTCTGAAGGGAGACAAAAACCCTGCTCATCCCAAGATACCTGGCTTCCTGTATCCTATTGTCAATACTCTCATAATCACCTACATATTCTTTTGCTCTTACAAATTCATTAAACGCCTGCCGGTAATTTTCCTTTAATCCGCTCTTCATAAGCTCGTTACCATGCGCATAATAAAAATCAGCCGATTTACGTTTTGCAGCAATCATTTCAGGCATATAGTCAACATATGGAAAATCAATTGTCCTGCTGCCTGAGTTTAAAGGTGTAACTGTTCTCACAAGTGATTGTCTGTCATTCATTCTTTTGCTGACAAGATAAATCTCATCCCAGTTTTCCGGGCGCGCTTCAAGTTTCAGAAACCTGATCCTTTCATTATCCTGATCATTTGCGATTTTATAGGAACGCTCCAGAATTGTGATCTGTTTATTGTCTTGCGGATCTCTCCGTAACTGTTTCACTGCCCTGTCAATAGCCGCATCATAATTACCCTTTTCAAGTTGTTTTTTTGAAGATCCGCATCCTCCAATAATGAATATTGAAACAAGAATAACCGGTATAATTCTTTTCATAAGATTATGATTAGTTTACAACCGTTAAAGTTAAGAAAAACATTAAAAAAACAAATATGTACAATTATCCGGATTGTCAGTGATTTACGTATTCAGATCGTAAAACTCAGCGATATTTGAAATCTCACTCTTACCGGTTGTCCTCTTTGCAGGCCGGGACTCCACCTGGGAGAGGCCTCGATAGCCTTTACTGCTTCATTATCTATTATCGGATCCACTCCTTTAATCACTGTAACATTCGATACAGATCCGTCAGTCTCAACAATAAAAGTAAGAAAAACCTTGCCCTGAATACGATTTTCTATTGCTGCCTGGGGATAATTGGTACGTTTCTGTACCCATATACGGAATTTGTCGATATCGCCGCCTCTGAATGATGGCATAATTTCAACAATAAAAAATGGCTCCCCTGTACCATCACCGCCGAGCCCGGGCATCATTACATTTCCGGTACCCGTACCATTTATTTCAGGATGTTCGGTGACATTTGAAGCAAGAATCTCATCTGTTGAAACCTGAGTCAGTTCCATTGGCAGTATTGTATCGACAACAACCGGAGGAATATACTTTGCAACTTCCTGTGCACTTGCCCCCGGGGGTGGCGGGGGTGCTGCCGCGGGTGGTATAAAAATCTCCTCCCGGGGAGGTTCAAGGTTATCAAGCCGGAGGGAAACATATCGTGTACCACCAGCCATGACTTTATCAGGTGCGGGAGTGATAGCGAAGGGAATAATGATGATAGCTGAAATAAGAGCAGATGCAACAAAGATACCTGTAATCATGACAGACTTATATCTTTTACGTAACTGATATGCACCGTATTCCCTGTTACGATTTTCAAAGATCAGATCATCAAATCCGGCAACCTTTTTCAGATCAGAATTCATTTTCTCCTGCAGTTTAATCCTTTTTCATTTCAGCCCATGCAAATCCCCCGCAAAATTACAAAATAGCAACCTCCCGGCAAAAGAATAACATATGCATTTTGGTAATGTTTTATTTTTTTCAGTTTTTTATTACATTTGACGTCGCTGTATGGGGGTATAGCTCAGTTGGCTAGAGCGTGTGACTGGCAGTCACAAGGTCAGGGGTTCGATTCCCCTTATCTCCACTTTCCTGCCGGCAGGCAGGTGCCCGCCGTATCTTTATGCGAAGAAGAGCTTCGCCCTCTTTCTCCTGTTTTGTTTGCCGTTAAAAGAAAAACAAGTATCTTGGAAAGGCTTATAATTTAATTTAAAATTCTGATTTATGAAATACCGCAAACTTGGTAAAACGAACATGATGGTCAGCGAAATCGGCTACGGTATGTGGGGTATGGCCGGATGGACCGGTTCGGATGATGAAGAATCATTCAGTTCTCTTCAGCTTGCAGCTGACATGGGGTGTAACTTCTTTGATACCGCATGGGGCTATGGAGCCGGGAAGAGCGAAAGTCTGCTCGGTCAGCTTGTCAGGGCAAATAGAGACAAAAAGCTTTACACCGCAACCAAAATGCCTCCTAAAAACTTTAAATGGCCCGGCAGACGTGAATATACACTGGATGATTGCTTTCCGCCCGACCATATTGAAGAATATGTCGAAAAAAGCCTTATAAATGCCGGGATTGATTCCTTTGATCTGATGCAGTTCCATACCTGGGAAGACCACTGGCTGGATGATGAGCGCGGAATAAATAAAATGCTTGAACTTAAAGAGCAGGGCTTGTTCCATGCCATCGGCATCAGCATGAACCGCTGGGAACCATGGAATGGAATAAAAGCTGTAAAAAGCGGACTTATAGATACCGTCCAGGTGATCTATAATATATTTGATCAGAATCCGAAAGATGAACTTTTTCCGGCCTGCCGCACGCATAATGTAGGCGTTATTGCAAGAGTCCCTTTTGACGAAGGTTCATTGACCGGAACCCTCACTAAAGATAGCAAATGGCCTGAAGGTGACTGGCGAAATACGTACTTTGTACCCGAAAACCTTATTTCGAGCATTGAACACGCAGATGCTCTTAAAGCTCTTGTACCTGCAGGTATGACAATGCCGGAAATAGCACTCCGGTTTATTCTCGGGGAACCAACCGTGAGCACGATCATTCCGGGAATGCGAAAAAACCATCATGTAATATCGAACATGGGGGCAAGCGATGCAGGACTACTTGATCCAGACTTAATGAAAGAACTTGAGAAACACAGGTGGGACCGTCAACCAAAAAAATGGTCACAGTAAAAAAAAAATAAATGGAAATGAGTTTCGATATAATGGATTGCGCCCTGATCTCCATTGCAACGGGGGAGAAAGCTCAAAACCTGCGGGAATTACGTGATTGCCTGAAAACCACACACAGGGGAAGTCTGTATTTTCATTTCTGGGGTGGTCTTTTACGGCAGCACTCAAGCGACACAGAATTTCAGAATGATCTTGCCAACTGGGCATACCGCGGTCTGAATGATGTCAGGGTAGCTGAACAGCTGTCGCTTATTGACCCTAATATTCATAAAGATCTTGAATCCCTGCGGAGGGAGGTGATTGAGGTTATTGAACAGCGGCTCTTTGAAACTGAGTATATCCCCTGGGCAAAGCCGGGCAACGAGTTTCAGTTCATCAGGTCGCAAACTGTTGTCTTTGATACAGGAATCAGAATTAATGATCCGGAAAAGCTTAAGGACATTATACCAAATCTCACCCTGAGCAGTATATTCTATCATTTCATTGATGCCCGCCGAAGGACAATTGAGCATAAAAATGATTTTATCCTCTGGCTGGCCGGTTTTGGAAATAAGTACTCAAAACTGATTGCCCGGCTTGACATAATTGATCCGTATTTCACAACACTCAGTGAGCTGAGGGAGGAGACCGGCAACTTATTTAAACAATACTTTAAAAACAGTGCCTGATGAAAAGTCTTTTAGAACAATATGCGGTGATAGTGGGCAATGAGGTGATTGATCACCTGAAACAACTGGCACACCCTTTAAAGGGAATGAAAATACTGCATATCAATTCAACCAAAGAAGGTGGCGGTGTTGCCGAAATTCTGAACCAGCTCATCCCACTTAAAAGAGAGCTGGGAATAGATGCGGAATGGGAAGTAATTAAGGGCACTCCTGAATTTTATCAGTGCACAAAAAAAATGCATAATGCCCTGCAGGGTACCCGTGAGGAAATATCTGACACGCTTTTGAAAGCATATGAAGAGACTAATCGTGACAATTATGAACAACTACGATCAAGACTGCAGGAGGCCAGCGTTGTGTTCATTCACGATCCACAGCCCGCTCCTCTTTTACGCTATTGTAAAGACTGTACAGGCAGAAAAGGCAAATGGTTATGGCGTTGCCATATTGATGTAAGTCATCCTTTCAGACCTGTCTGGAAATACCTTCGCGAATATGTCGAAGGTTATGATGCCAGCATCTGGTCTCTGGCCGACTTCGCGCAGCCTCTTTCACACCCTTTGTACCTGATCCCTCCAAGTATTGATCCTTTAAGTGATAAAAACAGAGAGCTTACGGAAAATGAGATTTCAGAAGTTCTCAGCTCATGGAACATCGACAGGAATATCCCGGTCATTACTCAGGTTTCAAGATTTGACCGTTTCAAGGATCCTATAGGTGTTATTCAGGCTTATCAGCTGGTCAGGCAATACACGCCGGTTCAGCTGGTGCTTGCAGGAGGCAGTGCCACAGATGATCCTGAAGGAGCACAGGTACTCGCTGAAGTGAAGGAATTTGCAGGTAATGATACAAATATTCACATCCTGGAACTTCCGCCTGATGCCCACCGGGCAATCAATGCACTTCAGAGAGGATCAGATATCGTGCTGCAAAAATCCCTTCGAGAAGGATTCGGGCTTACAGTCACGGAAGCCCTGTGGAAAGGGAAACCTGTTATAGCCGGTCAGACTGGCGGTATCCGACTTCAGATAATAAACCATTATAACGGATTCCTGGTCAATACTCCCGAAGGAGCTGCCCTCCGCTTAAGATATCTCCTTAAACATCCCGATATTATGGAAACGATGGGAAGAAGAGCCCGCGAGATAGTTCTCAATAATTTCCTCATTACAAGACACCTTCAGGAATATCTGACTCTGGTGCTGGCATTGATTTATGGTTCCGAAGATACAATTGAAATAAAGATGCATGCTACTGCCTGATTGCACCATAGCTTAATATTTGATGTTTTGACTAAGGACCTTAAAATACTAATGGTTGCATCGGAATGCATACCGTATGCCATGACCGGCGGTATGGGTGAAGTGGTCGGCACACTGCCTGCCAGTATCAGGAAACTTGGAGCAGATATCAGGATTGTCATTCCGAAATACTCTTTTATAAAAACCCGGAACAACAATATTATCCCATTCCTTAAAACCATGAGTGTGTGGATGGGAACTAAACAGGAATGGTGCAGTGTTTACAAAACGACAACAGACAAAGGTGTTGAGGTATATTTCATTGAATTCAATATGTATTATGACAGATACGGCATTTATCATGATGCAGAATTTAATGATTACAATGACAATCCAAAACGGTTTGCCTTTCTCTCCCGGGCAGCATTGCAGCTCTGTAAGGAAATCGGGTTCATCCCGGATATCGTGCATGCAAATGACTGGCAAACAGCATTGTTGCCTGCATATTTAAAAATCTGGCATAATAAGGATCCTGTCCTTGGTGGTGCCATTAGCGTTCTTACAATACATAATCTGGCATATCAGGGAAGGTATTCAAAAGAATACTATGATTATCTGGGAATGGGAGAGACCAATTTCACACCGGATAAATTTGAGTGCTTTGGCGCAATTAATTTATTGAAGGGAGGTATTTTTTATGCAGATATGATCAATACTGTAAGCCCCGGATATGCCCGCGAGACTTTAACACCTGAAGGTGGATTCGGACTGGACCCGTTTCTGAGAAACAAAGGAAATAATTATACGGGCATCCTTAATGGTGTTGACTATGAGCAATGGAATCCCGAAACAGACAACTTAATACCAGTTAATTATAATATATCTAATATTGAGGGTAAGGCTGTCTGCAAAAAAATGCTTCAGGAAAGATTTAATCTTAAGCCTGATCCGGGTATTCCGGTTATTGGTATTGCAAGCAGATTTACCTGGCAAAAGGGACTGGAACTTCTTTCCGCCGTTATAGAAAAAATCCTTAAGACATTAAATGTTCAGTTTGTGATAGTAGGCTCAGGGGATAAAAACATGGAAAGATTCTTCGGTAATCTGCCCGGATTTTATCCGGGAAAAACCGGATCCTTCATTGGTTATAACAATGAACTGGTCCACCTGCTTGAGGCAGGGAGCGATTTTTTTCTGATGCCTTCGGTCTATGAACCTTGCGGCTTAAACCAGATCTACTCAATGAAATACGGAACCATCCCTATAGTAAGGGCTACCGGAGGGCTGGATGATACAGTCGACAATTACAATCCGGAAACAGGT
>Ga0307431_1001679_pt1 | contig 12503 bp, 11 predicted proteins | sample SalMarWE160170MG_FD_202155 | JGI IMG/M metagenome (GOLD analysis project Ga0307431, IMG submission 202155) | Salt marsh sediment microbial communities from the Plum Island Ecosystem LTER, Massachusetts, United States - WE1603-170 | ecosystem: Environmental > Aquatic > Marine > Intertidal zone >...
TAATTCCCAAAGAACTGATCGATAAAAGCCAGATGTGGTTTTGGACCAAGGAGCATCAAAAAGCCGAAGAAGAAGCGGAGTTAGAACTTCAACAGGGAAAAGGCAAAGAAGTTAAAAATGTTAAGGAATTAATAGATGAACTCAATAAATAAATTTGTCTGGTTACCGAGGTTTAGGCGGGACTATAAAAAATTAACTCTTCAATCTCAAAAAAGAATTAATCAAGCCCTCTTACAAATGGAAAGAGATTTGAAGCATCCTTCTTTGGAGACAAAAAAACTCAAAGGAACAAATTTTATTTGGGAGGCGAGAGCTTCTAAAAGCTTAAGAATTACTTTTAACTTAAAAGGTAAATTAATTACTCTTAGAACTGTGGGGGAACATAAAATATTAAATCTACCTTAGTAAATATTTTGCCATACAACCCTTTGTGTAAATGACGAGTAAAAATGCACCTTGAACGGAAAAAAAATTCTGCACCCTCAAAGTCAAGTAAAATTCCAATCCTTAGATTAACTATTCAGCATATATAATATATCAAAACCCAAAAACCTTGACAGAATAATCTTTATGGTATATTGTATATGTTGAATTCTAAATGAAAATTATAATAAAGCATATAGGATATACCAATGGAAAAGAAACTGGGTATTAATAAGAAAAACAGAAGATCGTTAGATTTACTTCATCGCTTTGGGAAGAATCTATTTTCAATTAAAGATGCCTCAAAGATTATAGGATTACCTGTTAATGATACACGCTTATATTTGGGATATCTCGCTCGTAGAGGATGGCTTTCCAGAGTTAAACCTGGTTTATATGTTTCTGTTCCGTTAGGAACAGTAAACCCTCAGAAATATAGAGAGAATCCTTGGATTGTAGCTAATAGAATTTTTGCTCCATGTAATATTGGTGGTTGGAGCGCAGCTGAACATTGGGAATTTACAGATCAGATTTTTAATAGCATATTTGTTTTTACAGCTCGCATGTTCAGAAAAAAGAATATAATTATTCAGGGGACAGAATTTATTCTAAAATTAGTTCGCGCAAAGAAGATTAGTCATACTAAAAGTGTGTGGGTTGAAAATGTAAAAATACAGGTTTCTGATCCTACTCAGACGATAGTTGATATTCTAAATGATCCTGCTGTTGGTGGTGGTATTCGTCATGTATCTGATATTGTAAGGAATTATTTTAATTCTGAATATCGCAACGATATAGAATTGTTAAACTATATAAAGGTAAATATGAACCGCACAGTATATAAACGTCTCGGTTATATACTTGAAATTTCAGACATTAATGTACCAGACATTATAAAAGAATGCCATAAAAATATTAGCTCCGGCTATTCAGTTTTTGACCCAGCAATAAAGACCAAAGGCTCATTTATCCGAAGATGGAATTTACGAGTAAATGCTGAGGTTGTAAAATGATTACACACCAAGAAATAAAAAATCTTGTTTCAGGATGGGGATTAAGAGAAAGCATCATTGAAAAAGATTACGTTATTGGCTGGGTCTTGTGGGGTATCGGATCAGACCCTGAATTGAGTGCTCACTGGGCTTTTAAAGGCGGAACCTCATTAAAAAAATGTTACATTGAAACATGGCGTTTTTCAGAAGATTTAGATTTTACGGTTATGCCAGGTGGGTCATATAAGCCCGAAGATATAGAGCCTATTATCAAACATATTCTTGAGCGCGTTTACGATGAATCTGGTATTGATTTTTCTATAAAACCCCCTATGTTTAAATATGCGGATAAATATCTTTACACCGAAGGAAGTATTTATTATCGAGGTCCTCGCAATGCTAGGATTCCGGCTAGAATTAAGTTGGATATCAGTGGTGCAGAGAAAATAGCCCGTCCGACGATACTGCGGAATATCTCCCATCCATATAGTGATTCTTTGCCTGTCCCGGCTCAGGTAAGATGTTATGCTTTTGAAGAGATTTTTGCCGAAAAATTACGTGCTATGGGAGAACGTGGCCGTCCCCGAGATTTATATGATATTGTACTTCTTTTTAGACGTCGAGATTTCCAAGAAGAACCAAAATTAATAAAATCTATACTAAAAAAGAAATGTGAACTTAAAGGCGTTTCTATGCCGACGTTAGAGTCTATTTGGAATGCTTCAACAAAAGGTGAACTCATCAGTGAATGGGAAAACATGCTCGGACATCAACTGCAAGCATTGCAAACCTTTGAGCAATTTTGGGACGAGCTTCCGAATATTTTTAATTGGTTAGATTAAAATAAAATAGACACATGAACTAGTAAATAATAGAAATAATAGGGACAGTGTAGATTCAAGTTGCTAATGCAACAGTTTACTAAAAACTTCATGCGGAGTTAAAAATTTTAAAGTTTTCCGCGGCCGGTCGTTTAACATATCTTGTACTATTTAAAATGATTTTTTTTCCACTTGACGGGCTAATCCCATCCGGATAAATAACCAGGGTGCCCCAAAACTGATCCATATACCCAATAACAGATAACGGAAAAACCGGAACAATTGGTAGAAAGATTGGCCATCTAAAGGAAGTATTAATTTTAATCCAAGATAGAATATCCCTATTCCGATAACCCCAACCAAAAAACTGATTAAACGCTGCAGCCAGTGCCCCGGCCGAATCCCTCCAATAAAAGAATGAAATAATAGCAGACCATAGCCAATACCGGTAAAAACAGCCACCGAACTGATAGTGTCCGGTGATGATTGAATTTGTAATAAGATAAGCGGAAATAGCGTAATGCCAATGATTTTAAATACCATATTACCTTGAATAAAATCGAGATTGATCTTTAAAAAAATGAAATAACTTAAACCGAGAATGAGTCCGCCAATTAACCATCCTCCCAGGATATCGGTGGGAAAATGGACGCCCAGATAGATTCGGGAAAATCCAATCAAAAGAATCAATAAAACAGAAAGGTAACGAATCCAGGTTTGCTTTTTCCAATAAGCTATAGCTATACTCCCCCATACAACCAGGGAAGACTGGGCATGACCACTGGGAAAACCATATCCGGAGGCATGAGCCTTTTGAATTTCCGGTAAAATATCAAAAGGGCGGGGCTGCTGAAATATCTCTTTTACTCCGTTATTAAAATAAACGGATAATAAAAAGATAATTCCGACTCGTATCCCCAAATAAAAGTCAACACACCAGAGAAGGAAGGGGAATAAAAGCAGGTAAAATAATTCATCTCCAAGAGAGGTAACAGCTCGAAAAAAAGAATCCAACAAGGGTGTGTCAATCTGTTGAACCATAATAATAAAATTTATTCCCCACTGAAAAATGGCATCCATTCCGGCACCTCCTTATCAACTATAATAATTTATTATATCAAAAATAACCAGAGAATGCTCTTTACCCAAAAAATATTCATCATTTTCTGGTAAATGACCGAATGAACCGGGTTATTTTTTCCGGTGAGATACTTATTACTAACTTAGAAATGAGTACCAATCACTTTGTTTTTAGGACTAACCTCAAAGTTAAGCAAAATTCCAGAGTTAATATCATTGACAACATGTATGAAGTGTGATATTTTTACCAAAAGTACGAAAAATACTAAATATCCAACAAGTAAAACAATTCGGAAAAAAAGGAGATGAAAAATGTTTGATCATTCTGATTTATATTTTACTACGGTTACTGTAGGGAAAAAGGGGCAAATCATTATTCCGGCAAAATTACGGAAAGAACTGTCAATTGCCCCTGACGAACAATTAGTTATCCTTTCCGGTCCTCATCATGAAGGTTTTACGGTGTTAAAAACCAAGTCATTTATTGAAAAACAGGAAAAGTTTAAGGAATTGACTGAGCAAATATTTGGAAAAAGTATGGATAGTGTAAAAACAGGTAAAAAATAAAGAAAATAAGGAGTGATAAAAATGAGGTTGAAAAAAAATTATTTTTTAGGGAAAGTTGCTTTTACCCTTTTCTTTATATTAATATTTTTATCGGCAAGTCATCTGGTCATCTTTACAGCTACCTCTCCCATGAATTTAAACCTGGAAGCGAGTATTAAAATTGCTTTGGAAAGTAATATAGGTTATAAAATAGCTGAATCGGCGGTAGATGTAAGCCAGGCTCAGATTGAAGAAGTCAAGGGAGCAAAAAAAATAAATATGAAAGTGCAAGGCGGTTACCTTCAGAAGAGTAAGATCCTTAATGAGGAAGCTATAGAGGCAGGTGATTACAGCGATCTTTTTGCTATTGGCCAAGGGAGTCTGATTCTCTCTATCAGCACAACAAAAATTCTTTATAGCGGAGGTAAAATGGAATCACTAATCGATCAGGCAGAAGCCAATAAGCAAATTTCATTGAATGACCTGGAGAAAGAAAAACAGGGAGTTATTTATAAAGTTACCGAGGCCTATTACCAGGTTTTGCAAACTGAAGGGATGAAAAGAGTAAGTGCTCAGGCAGTCAAGCAGATGCAAGCTCACCTGGAATCATCAGAAGCACTACTAAAAGAAGGGATGATTGCCCCGATAGACTTGAATCGAATTAAGTCACAGTTATCCAATCTCGAGCATAATCTAATCAAGGCAGAAAATGGTTTTGAACTGACGATGTATAATCTTAATTCTATTATGGGGATTGATTTAAATACCGAATTGGTATTGGAGAATAATTTATCCTATGAACCCTGCGAAATTAATCTGGAAGATGCTTTAGTCCAGGCTGGAGAGAATCGATCCGAAATCATGAATATTGTCCAGCAAAGAAGGATCATGAAAGAAATGGTTGATGTGGCCAAAAGCAATAGAAAACCCCAGGTAATATTACGTGCTGATTCGGGAACCACCAGCTGGCAGGCTTCGATCGTAGCAGAATATTCTTTTATGGATGGTGGCGTTAACAAAGCCAAGATCGAACAGGCGGAGACAAAGCTTGCTCAGGTTGACCAAAGCGAAAAGCAGGTACAGCAATTAATTGAATTTGAAGTGCGTTCTATCTATTTGAATATGAAAGAAGCAGAAAAATTAATTAAGGTAGCTGAAGAAGGCATAAAAAATTCCCAGGAAAGCTTTCGTATTGCCCAGGTAAAATATAATGAAGGTATTGCTACAAATACTGAGGTGATTGATGCGCAAAGTACCCTCATTGAAGCTGAAACAAATCATTTAAATGCTCTTTATGATTACAATATTAATCGTGCTGCATTGGTAAAGGCAATAGGAGTATGTAATTAAAAAAAATTGATAAATATATAAAAATCTTATTTTAGTACTTGCTTACTTTGTATATTTAAGTAATATGATTTTTAGATGATACTTTTTTAAAAGAAAAAAAGTTATTTTTTAGAATAGAGAGGAAATATTTTATGAAAATTAAGAAAAGAACATTCTTTTTTATCTTTTTGTTTATTGTTATTATCGGTTTATTGGCATTTCGAATTGTCAATAGATTGAATGTAAAACAGCAGGAAGAAGTTCAGAAATCACAAGTAGAAGAAGAAATCATTGTTCCGGTAAGAACTGCCCTGGTGGAAAAAGGGGAGGTTAATTCTTTTTTAAAAGTTACCGGTGTGGTGGAAGCGAATGAAACGGTAAGAGTAACTTCTGAAATAATGGGACAGGCTAAAGAGGTCAAAGTAAAAAATGGTGAAGAGGTTAACCGGGGAGATATACTCATTGCCCTTGGTGATGAGCAAATAAAAATTCAGGTGGCACAAGCTCAGGCAACGTTGGATTCTGTCCAGGCTTCTTCTGATAAAATCAAATCCGGGGCACGTCCTCAGGTGATTAAGCAGGCAGAATCAGCCCTGCTTCAAGCCAAAATGAATCGGGATAGCGTAGAGGAAAATTATCTGAGAATGAAAAAACTTTTTACCGAAAAGGCAATATCCGAACAACAATATGAACAGGCGAAAAATCAATATGAGATTGCCGATGTGCAGTATCAGTCAGCCCAGGAAAGTTATGAATTAGTCATAGAAGGCGCGGCGGAAGAAGATATAAAATCAGTCGAAGCTCAGGTTAGACAGGCCAAGGCAGCTTTGGATATGGCCAGATATCAATTGAAAAACACGCAGATTACAGCTCCTATTAGCGGTAAAGTGACTTCCATTTCCGTAAGTTCCGGTGAGATGATCTCTCCTTCCATACCTTTATTGTCCATTATAGATGTAAGCAGAATATTTGTTAAAGTAGGAATTTCGGAGAAAGATATTTCTAAAATAGAAATAGGACAGAAAGTGGATCTTGGAATTGATGCCTTTCCGGAAGAAAAATTCCGGGGAGAAGTTGTTTCCAAAGGTGTGGCGGTCGATCAAATTAGTAAGACACTGGAGGTAAAAATTGAGATAGTTCAACCGGAAACGGATATTCCTATTGGCGTTTTTGCCCGGGGAGACATTCTTGTAAAAACCAATCAGTATGCGTTAATCATTCCTGCCAGTGCCTTGACCAGAAAAAAGGGCGGGATATATGTTTATGTGATTGAAGAGGGAGTAGCCAGACAAAAAGAAGTTGTTTTAGGCATTATTCAGGATGAACGGGTAGAGATATTGGATGGGCTGTCAGAAAAAGAAGAAATTGTCGTACTCGGTAATCAAGAGCTGGAAGATGGATTGAAAGTAGACGTGCTGGGTAAGGAGGAATAGAATTGAATTTACCTAATTTTTCGGTTAACCGACCGGTTACTATTTTAATGCTTTTTATCGGATTAATTCTGATAGGCCTTATTTCATATCAGAATTTAGGATTGGATTTATTGCCTGACTTATCCTTTCCCATGTCAGCCATTATCGTTTCCTATTCGGGAGTAGCTCCTCAGGAAATAGAAAATATGGTTACGATACCTCTGGAAGAAGCGGTAGGTACTATTCAGGGGGTGAAAAAAATTTCCTCTTATTCCCGGGAGGGAAGCTCTCTTGTTTTGATGGAATTTAACTGGGGTACAGATATGGATGTCAGTGCTTTGAATATTCGGGAAAAGATTGACCAGATCAAAGGCTTTCTTCCTGAAGATGCCGGTGATCCGATGGTCATTAAATTTGACCCCTCACTGATGCCGATTCTGGTTTTAGGAATAGATTCGGAGGAGAGAGATTTACAAAAATTACAGGAATATGCGGAAGATATAATCAAGCCCCGCCTGGAAAGAATGGAAGAGGTTGCCAGCGTTACGATTAATGGTGGTTTGGATAGAGAAATACTGGTTTCGATTGATAGTGATAAACTCCGTTCCAATCAGTTAAGCTTTAGTCAGGTGACTGCTGCTTTGGCCGGAGAAAATGTTAATTTACCTGCAGGAACACTAAGGGAAGGCACCATTAATTTTCTTATCAGGACTTTGGGAAGATTTGAAAGCGTTCAAGATATCGAAGAAATATTAATCTCTAATATTCGGGGGAAAAAAATTTATTTGGGTGATATTGCCAGGGTTGAAGATACCTTTAAGGAAAGAAATTCAATTACCTATGTAAACGGAAAGCCCGGTATTATGGTGAGCTTACAGAAAGAGTCGGGTAAAAATACGGTTACTGTAGCCAAAAGGGTGTTTAAAGAACTTGAAATTATTCAAAAATTGCTGCCTGATGATATATCTATCACCCCGGTTTTTGATTCTTCCGATTTCATCAAAAAGACCATATCACAAGTGGGATGGGTGGCTTTATACGGGGCGATTATAGCCATATTTGTTCTATTCTTTTTCCTGGGTAATTTCAGTAGTACATTAATTATTAGTTTTGCCATACCGATTTCTTTGATTTTTACTTTTACTCTGCTTTATTTTTCCAATTTAACCTTGAATATGATGACTCTGGGAGGTTTAGCCCTGGGAATCGGTATGATGGTGGATAATTCCATTGTCGTTTTGGAAAATATCTTCAGGTATAGAGAATCAGGAACCGATATTAAAGAATCTGCTTGCCTGGGTGCCAGTGAAGTAGGTACAGCAATTTCTGCTTCCACTTTTACTACTATTGCTGTATTTTTACCCATTGTATATGTTCAGGGAATTGCCAGCGAATTATTTAGGCCTATGGGATATACCATTACTTTTTCTCTTTTAACCTCTTTATTGGTGGCTTTAACCCTTGTTCCCATGCTTTCTTCAAAACTTTTACGCTTTAAAGTGAAGGATAATAACCCGTCTGCCTCTAAAGAAAATTTGGTTCAAAATTCTATGAGTCAGGGTGGAAGAATTTTTAATTTTGTGAGAGAAGAATATAGTAGATTACTTAGCTGGTCTTTAAGACATCGGGGAATTGTATTTATTCTGGCTGTGATTATTTTTGTCGGATCAATCATGTTAGTACCCTTTGTAGGAACAGAGTTCATTCCATCGAGCGACCAGGGGCAATTTAATATTAATATTACTTTACCTACCGGGACGAATCTGGAAACTACCAGTGAAGTTGTGAGTGAGGTGGAAAAAATTGTCTTGGGAATATCGGAAATAAAAAGTATCTTAACTACCGCAGGAGAAGGTTCCGGTGGAATGGGATTTAGTACCGAAGGTGGTAACAGCGGTACCATTATGGTAAATCTGGTGGAACAGAATAAGAGAGATAGAAGCATGGCGCAGGTCATTAACGAATTAAGGCAAAAAATTGGCACTTACCCGGATGCCCAAATAAAATTTTCGGAACAAAGTATGTCATTTTCCTCAGGGTCAGATTTAGAAGTAAAAATATCCGGTGATTCGCTGGATGAATTGGAAAATATCGCCAATCGTATTTTGATATCTATCTCAGAAGTAGAAGGAGTACATGACCTGGAGAGCAGTGTAGAAGATGTACGTCCGGAATTACATGTGAATATTGACCGCGAAAAAGCAAATCTCTATGGTTTAAATACTGCTCAGATTGCTTCTACCGTCCATGATGCTCTTTTAGGCAGGGTTGCCAGTATTTATCAGGAAAAAGGAGAACAAATCAATATTCGGATTAGATTGGAGGAGGAAGATAGAAACAGCATAGAGGAAGTGGAAAATCTTCTGATTAGCTCCAGTGTTGGATTGCAGATTCCTTTAAAGGAAATTGCCGAAGTAACAGTGGGTTCCGGACCCAAAGGGATTGACCGTGAAAATCAGCAGCGGATAGTGAGCGTTTCCGGAAATATCAGTGACCGCTTTTTGGGAAAAGTGATTCAGGACGCTCAGCAGAAATTGGAAAAATTAGTATTGCCCGAGGATTATCGCTATGAATTTATTGGAGAAAACAAAGAAATGCAAGAGTCATTTTTGCAGCTTGCCCTGGCATTGGTTTTATCCATTATCCTGGTTTATATGATTATTGCTGCTCAGTTTGAATCCCTTTTAATGCCCCTTGCTGTCATGTTTTCCGTTCCCTTTTCTTTAATAGGAGTTATTTTGGGATTATTACTGGCAGATAAAAGTCTGAATGTGCTTTCTTACATCGGCATTATCATGCTGGTAGGGATTGTGGTGAATAACAGTATCGTTTTGATTGATTATATTAATCAACTGCGGCAAAAGGGAATGGAAAGGAAAGAAGCCATCATTTTAGGAGGGAAAACCCGTTTGAGACCTATTTTAATGACCATGTTTACTACGGTTCTTGCCCTGGTCCCAATGGCATTAGGCACCGGAGAAGGCGCGGAGCTTCGGGCACCGATGGCGATTACCATCATCGGAGGTTTGACTTCATCCACCTTTTTGTCATTGATTATTGTTCCCATTTTTTATACTTTTTTGGATGATTTAAGCCAAAAAGTAACCGGAAAAGGAAAGGCAAAAAACTAATAAAAAAAAGAGCCGAAGAGGAATAGCTAATGAAGAATAAAAAGGGCTTTACCTTTTATTATTTTGTAAATGATGCAGAAAACTTTCAACAAATGATACCCTTAGTTGTAGACCCCGCAATACCATAATATTCATTCTCAATAATTTTTTATCAAATTATTTTCCTAAAAAAGAAGGATTTTTAAAAGTTTTGTCGTATATAACTAAAGATTATCTGTTGCCTTTTTCTTTTAAAATATTTTTTAGTTTACCTATATTTCCAGCCATATTTTCTGGTCTTTCTGTTCCGATAATGCTTGGGGTTTGGGCAGATTTATTATTGCTTTTTACAGGGGCATACGGTTTAATTACTTTGGTAAAGAATTGGAAGCTTATCGGAAAGGGATAAAATAATTTTCAAAATATTTTGGCGGGCTTTGGAAATCTGTGTGAGGAAATGGGATTAAATGTTTAAAAAAGAAAAAATGTTAGCTCTAACTAAATTATTTTTAAAATTATCAATTATCCTAATTCTCACCTTTAATCTAATTTCTTCCCCCAATTCTACTATTCTTGCCTCAGAGACGATTAATCTAAAAGATTATATTAAAGATAAATTCCCTTCGGCAATCTATAATATTTACCTCACCTCTTTAGATGAACTTGACCCATATGAAAAAGAATTTATTGACATTTTGCAAAATCTGCCAGAAGATACCCAAAGATATTATGCTAAAGAAGTCTATAATAATGGTTTTACTCAAGAACTTCTCGAAAAAGTAAGAGAGGAAATAATAATAGAAGAATCTTTAACTAAAGTTGAAGAAAAGGTAAGTGAAAAATTGCCCACAGTTAGCAAGGAAATTGAGCCGCTACCATCCAGAATTGAAAAATTATCTCTTAAAGAAAAAATAGCTTATCGTTTTATTTTTAATGAGGAAAATACTTATAAATACTGGTATAACAGATTTTTATATTGTGGGGTAGATTTAGAACGCTCTCGGAGAGTAATATCCCGAATAAAGAATTTTTACCATTGGTGTGATGAGTGGTCAAAAGAAGGAGAAAATCTGGAAAATCTTGCCCAAGAGGCTCTTTCTGCAGAAAATATTTATACCGCAAAATATTTATTTCACGAAGCAGCAGGATGTTTTTTTATAGGCCAACTTCCTTATTATATAGATATTAGAAAGAAGAACGAAGCCCTGGAAAGAACAAGAGAAAATTATAAACGTGCCCTTGAATTATATCCCGAAGAAAAAAGGCCGGTAAGAATAGAAATACCCTTTCGAGAGACTTTCATTCCTGGTTACCTCAAGCTTTGCAGTCATCTAAATAGACCACTTATAATCCTTATTAACTCACTTGACGGTATAAAAGAAATTGAAAATCACTATTTAGGGAATCTATTAGTAGAGGCCGGTTTTAATGTTTTTGCTTTTGATGGTCCAGGTCAAGGAGAAATGTGGAAAAATATGAAAATGATCCCTGACTATGAAAAGAGCGTTAGCACTATTATTAACTGGTTTGAAGAGGATAATAAATACAATATTGATCTTAAAAAAATAGCAACTTATGGCATAAGTCTTGGGGGATATTTTTCATTTCGAGCAACTGCTCTGGATAAAAGGATTTGTTGTACTGTGGTAATCAGTGGCCCCGGTTATTTCCCCACTCTTTCAGAATTGAAAAAAATAAAAAGGGGACTTTTTTATACTACCGGCGCAAATAGCCTAAAAGAAGTTAAATCTTTATGGGGTGAAATAAATATTGAAGAAGTACCGCAGCTTGACCGACCCCTTCTTTTAATCTATGGAGAAGAAGATAAGCTCTTTCCCCTAGAACATGCTTATTACCTTATGGATTGGGCAATAGGAGAAAAAGAATTAAAATCCTACCCTGAAGGCAAGCATGCTTGTATTAATTTTTTAGATGAAGTAGTTCCCTATTCCATTGACTGGCTCAGAAAACATTTATTGGAATGACTAATTATAAATAAATTGAATAAATAGGAAAGGGCATTGATTTAATAATTCGGTACTTTTAGCGAAAAAACCATGGAATCTGATATGATCTAAGGAGTTCCTTAACCAGATGGTTGGGGCTTTAGATATTATTATAGATAGACGTCCTAAAGAATGACCTCGTAAACAGGAAAGCTAAACCATAGAAAAAATAGGATGTGTCTATTTATTAAATTAGTTTGACATGTAAATTAAAAGATAAGTTATTTTAAAGAAATATTTGACAAAGCTTTTTGTATTAGTATAATAAAAGTATAATAAATGTATGATAATAGTAATACAAGGGAGATAAATATGTCAAAACTAAGATTGACAGTTACTATTCCACATGAAGAGTATGAAAGAATAGAAGAAGAAAAAAAGAAGAAAGGCGTTAACAGGAGCGCAGTAGTACAGGAAATAATTAAATTCTTTTTTGCAAAAGAGGATGAACAATTTAAAATTAAAAAATATGTTGATGGTTATAAGAAGATTCCAGAGAAAACAAATTACATGGCTCAACTTGAACAAGTTCAGTTTGAAACCTTGGATGAGGAGTTTTAATATGCATAAAGGCGAAGTTTGGTGGGTAAATTTGCCGAGTCCTATAGGTAAAAGGCCGGTAGTGTTACTCTCCAGGGATGAGGCTTATTCTGTACGCAATGCTGTTACAGTTGCTGAAGTTACTTCCACAATACGTAACATACCTGTAGAAGTTAATCTCGGTAAAGAAGATGGTTTACCCAAAAAGTGTGTAATAAATCTTGATACGATAATTACTATAAGA
>Ga0307431_1001682_pt1 | contig 12486 bp, 13 predicted proteins | sample SalMarWE160170MG_FD_202155 | JGI IMG/M metagenome (GOLD analysis project Ga0307431, IMG submission 202155) | Salt marsh sediment microbial communities from the Plum Island Ecosystem LTER, Massachusetts, United States - WE1603-170 | ecosystem: Environmental > Aquatic > Marine > Intertidal zone >...
TTTGTGGCCTGGGAACTGCGTACTGCGCACCCCGTGTTCAACCTCACGCTGTTCATGTCCAACAGGGTATTTGCCTTTTCAAACCTTGCTGCCCTTATCAACTATAGTGCCACCTTTGCCGTGACCTTTCTCCTGAGCCTCTATCTTCAGCACATCAAGGGGCTGAACCCCCAAAGCGCGGGCCTTATTATGGTTGCACAGCCCCTGGTGCAGGCTGCCTTTTCGCCGCTCGCAGGGAGCCTCTCGGATAGGATCGAGCCTCGGATTGTCGCCTCAGCGGGGATGTTCATCACCTTTATCGGGCTGGGATGTTTCTCGATCCTGGACGGAGCCACCGGCATCGCATTTATCATTGCCAGCCTGGTGGTGCTCGGTTTCGGCTTCGCGCTCTTCGCCTCCCCGAATACCAATGCCATAATGGGATCTGTTGAGAGGAAATACTACGGGCTGGCGTCTGGGTCAGTGGGTACCATGCGACTCGTGGGTATGATGATAAGCATGGGGATTGCAACGCTGGTATTCGCCCTGCTCATAGGAAGGGTTCCTATTACGATGGAGACCTATCCGCTTCTCATAAAAGGGATAAGAGTGGCATTCAGTGTCTTCGCCGTCCTCTGTCTCGGAGGTATCGCTGCATCCTTGGTGAGGGGTAAAGTGCGCGTGAATAACGGACCGAGGCCTCGTTCATCAGGAGAGCAGATGCGGTGAGAGGCAGCTCTATTGGAGGAAATATGGAGCGGACAACCTAGCTTAGGTCTATAATGAAGCGACTGAAAGAGGGCATTCGCATCTTACTCGTTCGTCATGGAGAAACCGACTGGAATAAGGTCCATCGGTTCCAGGGCAGAAGCGATGTGCCCCTTAACCAAACAGGGAGGGATCAGGCCCATGCCCTGGCTGAGGCGCTGAAAGGGGAGCGCATTACCGCCATCTATTCCAGTCCTCTGGCTCGTGCTCTGGAAACCGCACGAATCATCAAAGTCTATCATCCAATGGTTCCCATCATCCGGGTCGAGGGCTTAGCTGAGATGGATCTGGGGGACTTCGAAGGAATGCCGGCCCACCAATTGGATGAGGAATACCCGTCTTTTCAAAAGGCCTGGCGTGAAGCTCCTCTATCCGCTCGGATGCCGGGAGGGGAAATCCTTAGAGACCTATGGCGTTTTGCCTCCGTTTTCGATCAGCGCCCTGACCGGATCAAGGCCGTAGGGCGTTCCTTCCTCGATTGCCTTGAGCACGGTGCCGCCGCCGGTGAAGAAGTAATATTGCGAGTTGTCAAGTGTCGACAGATAGAGACCAGGACAGAGGTTCTTGAATTCCTGGAGCGTGTCGCCTCCTCCGTAGAGCTTTATTGCTTCTGTATTGTGATCGATTTTACTGTCCAGGGCTGCCGAACCCTCTGTAAAGTGCGGCGTATAGCCCATGACTGCATTGACGAAGATGGTCTTTGCTGAATACAAGGCATCGGAAATGGAGGGATCGGAGAACGATTCCTGGGAGATATCGAGGATATAGTGGAATTGCCTCCCTTTTTTGAATTCCTCAAGCGATCGCACCCAATAATGACCTTCGATCTTGCCCTCCATAGTATCGGATTCATAGAGATAAGGGAGTTCCAGGATCTTATGGTGAATCTTCTCCATCTCCACCAGGTTTTTAGCAGCCTCCACATCCTCGGGGGCAATTCCTTTTATTGCTACGCCGTACTTAGCGCAGAGGTAGGTATTGTAAATGATGCCTCCCAGTATGAGTTTGTCCACCTTTTCATAGATTTTATTGAGCGGCCCGATTTTAGTGTTGTATTTCGCCCCTGCCACCACTGCGAGAAATGGCCTCTGGGGTGCGAGGACCTGGTTGAGGTTCTTGATTTCCTTTTGCATGAGATACCCTGCAAAGGACGGCAGATGCCTCGTGATGTCGTAGGTGGAGACACTCGGCTGCCAGGAACCGAACGCATCGTTCACATATACATCGGCGAGCCCGGCAAGCTGAAGGGCAAAGGCTTCCCTCTGCTGCTCTGTTCCCGACTCCTCTCCCTGAAACCACCTCGTATTCGGCAAATATATGGCGCCGAGTCTCTTTTCCTTCAGGTCTCGAATGGCGAGGTTTATCGAGGTATCGATGCTCTTGATTCCCCTGTCATCCTCCGGCTTGAACCGGGGGCAGAAGATCTTTGTGTGGAGTTTTCGCTCCAGATATTCTGCGATCGGCTCGACAGAGGTGGATTGACCGACGGCTATTGTTCCGTTTTTATTTCTCGGCCTTCCTATATGCGTCATGAGGATCGGCCTTGCACCCCGTTCGACGATGTTAAAAATGGTGCCGATAGTTTGGTCTATGCGGTACGGGTCTTCAATAACACCCTTCTTGACCACATTATGATCGACACGAAGAAGGACCACCTTGTTTTCCACGTCGGCATGCTGCAGAAGCGGAAGTCTTGAATCGATACCCTGCTCCATTGCTCATACTCCATTGTGTGACGTAGCGATATGATGCCTTACATTTATAATATAGAATATTCTGGGCCTTTGACAACCTATTAGATGATAAAATATTCAGCGGAGGGCGCCATTTTGTTTGCTTTGAATCCTTGACAGATAGTATCAGAGCTGTATAAAAAGTATGATGATGAACGAACGATCGAGATACCTAATCACTAAGACGCTATGGAGGTGCAAATATGCCTGGAGTTATTCGTTTTCTGGGTCACGCGTTTGTCGAGTTTACTACCTCTGACAACAAGGTCATCCTCTTCGACCCCTGGACCAAAGACGATGGGAATCCAGCCTGCCCTATCGGGACAGAGGAGATCGAGCGGGCCGATCTGGTGCTGGTGAGCCACGATCACTTCGATCACATCGGATCCGCTATGGCTATCTGCAAGAACACGGGGGCCTTGCTGGGCGGAGCAGTTCAAACCGTAAAGAGATTGATCGAAGACGGCTTGAGCACCGATCAGGTCGTGAACTTCGGCTCGGGCTACATGGTCGGTGGAGGGGTGGAGCTTGACTGGGTGAAGGTGGTCGCAACCCCTGCCTTCCACTCCTCTGACACAGCATGCCCACTGGGCACCATCGCGAAGGCAGCTGACGGCACTACGGTCTACCACGCGGGTGACACCAGTCTCTTCGGCGACATGGAGCTCTTTGGGCGCCTCTATCCCCTCAATGTGGCGCTCATCCCTATCGGTGGCGTGTTCACTATGGATGCCTATCAGGCGAGCGAGGCAGTGAGAATGCTGAACCCGAAGCTTGCAATCCCCATTCACTACGCCTCATTTCCCATTGTGGCCAAGACCGCAGACGAGTTTATAGCGCAGTGCGCTGAAAAGGCGCCACAGGTGAAGGTGGCTGCACTTTCGGCAGGCGAAAGCATAGAAATCTGAGCGATGGCTTCTTGTCCTGAGCTCTTCGATCTGAAGAGCACCCTTCAGGCAGAGTAGAGTAGGTAAGTGCCTCCTTTTTCGCCATGACCGCCCTGCCCTGCCCCTGTGCCACTTAATTCTTGACATAGTTTTTTGAGTTTTATAATTTAGATCAAGTAGAGGGTATGTCCGTAACCATCAGCATCAAAAAGGAGGGGAGAGATGGCCGAAAGCACGTACAAGATCATTGAATTGGTAGGCACGAGCGATAAATCTTGGGAAGAAGCAGCCAAGAGTGCCATTGAGACAGCGTCCAAAAGTCTCAGGGATCTGAGGATTGCAGAGATCACGAAACTGGATATGACCATCCAGGATAGTAAGGTGACCGCATATCGCGCCAGGGTTAGTGTCTCATTCAAGTATGTCAGGGAAGAGGATTAATCCAATCGGAGAAGTAAGGCTCTGGTGAGAGAATGGAAATCGAGAACTGAGGAACTGAATCTTAATCAGAGAAGATATTGATTACCTCATCCCTCTTGAAATAGGGTACCGGTTTGGACCCCATGGGGGTAACCATAGTAACTGAGGATGCCCCGCGAGACTTCACTAATCCTATCTCGGTGAGGGGAATGCCGGCCTCGAGGGCTTTCTTTGAGATCTTCTCTGTTTCCGAAGGAGCTGCAGTAATCAGAAGGGCTCCCGATGCGATAACCCCCATGGGGTCGAGATGAAATGCCTCGCAGAGGATCCGGGATTCTTCATAGACGGGGATAGCGTCCCTGTTCACTTCTATCTCTACGCCCGCAGCAATTGATAGCTCGTGCAGGCCGTTTGCGAGGCCGCCTTCGGTGGGATCATGCATGGAGTGTACTGTAGCCTCACAAAATGCAAGACGGGCCTCCTCAACAATGCTTATCCCCGGATCAAACAGGAAATGCTTAGCTCGCTCCACAAGATCTTTCGATATACCGATTGACAGCAAATCCCTTTCCCTCTCATGTGCGATCACACTTGTTCCCTCGATGGGGATTCCTTTACTTAAAAGGATGGTATCCCCGGGTTGTGCGCCGCTCGTTCTGAGCATGCATTCCTTTTGAACTACTCCCATCATCTGTCCCACAAGAATAGGACGAGGCAAGCCATGGGTGACCTCCGTATGTCCTCCAATAAGACTGATCTTCAGCTTCTTGCAGGCTTGATAGATCTGCTGAAAAATCGAATCTACCAGCTGTTCTGTCCCCTGTTTTTCCGGGATGAGAGCAGTCACGGTATACCACCTCGGTTCAGCGCCCGTGGTGGCAATGTCATTTGCATTGACCATAACGCTATAGTAGCCGATCTCATCGGTAGTGAAAGTAATGGGATCAGGGCCTTATCACCCATATCTATTGCAGCGGCATCCTCTCCAATCTCCGGTCCCACAAGAACCGTATGATCCTTCAAGTCCTGACGCTCGAGCATCTTCTGCAGGATGCCGATATCCAGTTTTCCAGTTGGTAGAGCCGCTTCCTTCACGGTGCCTCTTCATCGAAAATAATGCCAGTGAGAGCCGTCACATCTTTCAGGATGTAATCGGCTCCCGCCTCTTTGAATCCCTGGGAAGTCATCTTCCCTGTTAATACGCCTGCTGTCTTCATGCCCAACCGTTTCCCCCCTTCTATGTCTATGAGATGATCACCGACCATGAGACAGAGGGTCGGATCACTCACCTCCATCTCCTTCAATGCCAAGCCGATATGATCAGGGTGCGGTTTGACCCGGGACACGAAGTCCCTTGGGAGATATACATCGGAAAAGCGTTCAATGTTCGGGAAAACCATCTTTACTGCCTTATCGCAGTTTCTTGTGATTACGCCGATCTTTAGAGCCCTCTTTCTCAGCAACTTGAGCATGCCTAGCACGCCGGGAAACATTATTCCGCCCTTTGCAGCCTCGACCTCGTAGTCGGTGACGAGTTCGAGGGCCTTTCGCCGAAATGCCGAACCCTTTGGTGAACTCTTGTTCGAGATCAGCTCAGTAGCCTCATCAATGGTCTCCAGCACATATGATCTCCGCAGGGCGTGCAGTTCGATGCCGTACGCTACTACAAGCTTCTCCACTGCCTGACGCATACCGACAAAATCAATGTTTAATCGTACCAGGGTTCCATCGTAATCGAAGATCACGGCTCGAGGGCGTGATGCTATAGCTGTCATGGAAACCTTCCTCTTGAGTCCCTGGCGCCATCCATGATTACGTGAATGGATAAGGCGTGTTTCTGTGGCTGGAGGCCACCAAAATCCCCTGTGTAATAAGTTTAGGAGAATGTGCTTTGAGGATGTTTTGATGGCTCTATCGAGTATATATCCTGACCTTGCGGGGAATCTTATAGGGAGAAATGTTGCTCCTGCACCATCTCAGGAATTCCTCAACGGTCATTCCCCGTCCCGGCTTCACAAAGATCTCACAGGAGACGATATTGCCATACCGTTCATCCCAATCTCCCCATATACGAACCGATTTGATATCGGGATGATTGAGGAATATCCTCTCGACCTCTCCCGGATAAACCTTTAAGCCGTATATATTGACCATGTCCTTCTTTAATCCCGTGATCCTCAGGTAGTTTTCCTCGTCAAGATAGCCCATATCACCGGTCTTGAACCAGCCATCGACAAAGGCCTCACGAGTGCATTGTTCCTGGTGGAGATATCCGGAGAAGAGGTTGAGTCCTCTCACCAGTACTTCCCCTTCATCCCCTGCTGAAAGTCCCTTTCCCATATCATCAGCCACTTTTACCTCACAGCATGCCAGGGCAGAGCCGACAGTTCCAAATTTAGGCTGACGATCCATCGCGTTCCATGTCACCACTGGGGAGGCCTCTGTGATTCCATACCCTTCATTGATAGACAATCCTAGCTGCTCGTGATACCTATCAAGAAGCTCGAGGGGGGCTGCAATACCGCCGCTAACAAGATTCCTGAGCCGTGAACAGAACTCCTGCTTTCTCGATAAGGGTTTTAGTATTGAAAAAAAGATCGCCGGTACCGAGAGGATTTGGGTAACCTGGTACGCCTCCATCACATCAACGATCTTTCTTCCACCCATAGAGGTGTTCAGCAACAGTGCGGTTACTCCCCCTGCGAGGGGCGCCAGGAGGCCCGTAGTAAATCCATAGGTATGGAAAAGAGGCAGTATCGTTCCAGTCACCTCCTGCTCTGAGTCATCGGGGTTGTACACCGCATCCCTAAAAAATACCGTATCGTAGAATAGAGAGGCATGAGTGAGCTTCGCGCCGAGGGCATATCCATCCTTCGGAACTGTGTATACCACCATAGCAGTGGCTTCGGGCTCCATGGGTTCATAGCGGGTATCCTTCCCGCTGAGATCAATATCACCGATAAACATGGAAGACCGGTCTTTTTCGTCGATCGTCATGATATGCGGCAGCGGGCAATCTCCGAGCAATTCGTATGTCCGCAGCACCGTTGGGATGTTTTCTCTCTCGCATAGGATAAATGCAGGACGGGTTTCAGAGGCTATGTGCGCCATCTCATAGTGTCGAATCTTTGGGTTAAGAGGTACTAAAACTGCTCCGATTCGAAACACGGAAAGGGATATAAAGGCGTAATTCAGGCAATTTTGTGAGATGAGAAGTACCGTATCACCCTGCCTAAGCCCTGCTTTCTTGAGGCCGTGCACCATCCGGCACACCCGATCGTAATATTCCCTTAACGTGAGTATTGTGTCAGGTACGGCAATTCCGTTTCTTTCCGGATAGAGCTCATTGGCGCGATCCAGCAATCCACCTAAATTGCCTGGGAATGTATATAATTTTCGGCTCAAAATGGATTGAAGATGATTTCTATGGGTACTTTTCTCCATAGTTTCCTGCAATGGCTGGTGGTTGTGATAGCGATCGAGGAACGGAGAATAGGAAAAACAGCAGAGCATGTCAAGCACATAACGATTGCAGCAGTATGGACGCATGAGCGGAGTTCTTGCATCACCCTGGTAAGGGGCTGGATTGAGCGCAGGAGATGCCGGCAGGTAGAAGTTCGTAACATGGAATGGTCTATCTTTGCTTGCCTTCTCCGGGATGCCCCCTGTGAGCAAAATGAATTACCCCGCCGCAAGCAGCGGGGTATAGAGCTTCAACGTCATGCCGGACCCTGGATCACGTCCAGGGTCCGGCATCTAGGTCGACTTCTGGATTCCGGCGCCTGCCCTGGACCCCGATCCGGGGTTCGCCGGAATGACAACTCGCGTCGAGACTTTCGACGAGACTTTCGACGAGACTTTCGACGAGCTCAAGTCGAGCCGCTCAAGTCGAGCCGCTCAAGTCGAGCCGCCGCGGGGAATTAAACCCAAGTAAGATTAAATTTTAATAGGTTATATAATTTATCTAATGTAAGGTATATCCTTCATAGGGGCGGTCAAGGGCGGTACCTCATAGGATCAAAAAAATCATGCTCCCGTCTCGACACAAATAAAGCCCAAACTCTCGGCATTGTGAAGCCTGGTGATCAGTCCGTTTCTACCAGCCTAACGTTATCTGGCCTACATAGCGCCTGTCTTCTCTCTGGCCGGCGTAGGCTCCGACCTCCTCTGAGTACGTGGCGAAATCGAACCTCAGCACCCAGAGGTCGAGGGTGGCGCCCGCGCTCACATATCCCTGATTGAGACCTGCCCTCAAGGCTAAAAATTTTAGAAACCTCAATTCTATACCTGCGTGAATCCTTTTTGCGATATCCTCATCTTCCTCGAAGGCTCCGGTCACGTCCTTGTAATCCACCGCGCCGACGATACCGAATGCTGAAAAGGATTTTCCGATGCTGAGGCCGAGGTTTGCCTGGGTTTTGATATCCTTGGCCTCACCCATGTCCATCTCCGGAACGTTCTGCACGACCAATGCCACGTTGGTATCCATAAACGGGATAAAACCCATCTCATACATGACCCCGATATCTGCTGAAAAGCCCGATCCCGAATAGAGGTCATCCTCCAGTCTATCTTCGAAATCCGCCGCAGCAATATCCGTTGCCGTGTAAATCTCGCTCAGACTCTCCCTCTGAAGGAATTTCAGGGCCACACCGGCACTGAGCCCCGTAAGGGGGAGTTTCAGGCCGAACCCGCCGATCGCCCCGTAATCCAGGATCATATCCACATGGGCCTCAGGCCACACCGGGTTGCGGATATCCACATCCAGTGTTCCCTGGCCTAATCCGCCGATCATCACCCCGGCGCCTGCCACCTTAAAGCCTATGTGGGGGAAAAGGCCTACCCTGGCATGCTGATGCTCGCCTACATATTCTTCGAGCAGGTCGGAAACCTCTCCCGTATCGTCCATATCGGCGTCCTGGGCATCCTGGACGAGATCAATGGTCTTCTTCGAGATCTCAACCAATGGATTGATGAGTCCGATCTGAACCGCGGACAGCCTGGATAGGCCGGCCGGGTTATAAAAAAGGGCATTCTCGTCATCGGCCACCGCGGTAAAGGCATCGCCCATGCCGAGCGGCCTAACACCTGTATAAAGCCTGGGATACTGCTTGGCCGTTGCCTCCAACCATGTCCCGAGCACGAAAAGGGCCATAACCGCAAAGACTACGATCCCTCTCCCGACGTATATATTCAAGCGTTTCACTGTGCTCCCTCCTTTTTTATGATCAAAGACCGCCGAGGTAATTCTCAAGCTCTGTCTGAGTAATAGTATCGTCTGCATTGGGGTCGAGAGAACCCTGAAACTCATCAAAGCTTTCACCGAGGTCATTCTCCTCTCCGACACCCGTGATAGAAGCTATTGAATATACGGCGTCTCCGATATTGTCTATATCATCTGAAAGACTAGCCAATCGACCTGGGGTCGCCTCAGCACTAAGATCCGGGGCCGCTCCTCCGTATATTCCATTGAGCCCGGCCTCTGTGAGCGGAATTGGATCTGTGCCGGGGTTATCCTCAGCAACGATAGCTGCGATAGTCATGGCAGCATGGTTCAGGCTCAGGAGACCGAGCTGCACCTTCTGGTCGTCCGTTGGATTGGGAATGGCCTTGAGGTTCTTTATTGCCTCATCCAGGTTTGCCAGTATCCCTGGGATATCGGCTACTGCTATTTCCCCGCCCGCACTGCCGAGCACGGTGCCGACCATGTCTATACTGCCGGGATCTCCTGTTTCGTTGAGCTGGTCTATAACGGTGAGCAGATTAAAGGTGTCGAGCCCTGCATAGCCCGCATAGGCGTTGCTGAGATACTGCAAGATCAAGGGATTGCCGGGATACTCAGCCTTGAGCTGCTCGAGGAGGTCTATCGCCCTCGCATACTCCCTGTTATCAATGGCCATGAGCGCCTCTTCTATCCTCGCCTCATATGAGGAGTCATCGGCACAGCTTGCGATGATCAGGGATGCGAAGCATAAAAAAATGAGCCAGCAGACTCCCCACCTGAAGCCTTTATACTTCCTTTTAGAAAGATTCGTTATCGTCATAGGAGCCCTCCTTTCGTTGACGAATGGTATATAAAGAATAATACTATAGTGAAAGATCTAAAGGTGTCAATTTAAAAGAAAGCGTATCTCTGTACAGGAGAAGCGCTATGCGAGCACTCGGAAGAACTGTATCTCTGAGGCAAACCCGAGGCTTAAACCTATGCCATAGAAACCCTCTCTCGGATAAGGCAAAACAGGGGCGGCTGCTAGAAGCCCTCGCCGTAGCTCGCGCACGCCGTATCAGATTCCCAGGCGGTTACGAAGGAAACCCTCACCTTATTGTCGTTGAGCCGTTTACCTAGTTCCCTGAATATATAGGCGGCAATATTCTCAGAGGAAGGGTTCTGATCTTTAAAGGCAGTCAGTTCATTCAAGAATCTATGATCGAGTTCCTCCAGTATACTGTTTGTGGCATTTCTCACTTCTTGAAAATCGATCAACAAACCCTCATCGGTCAAGCCTTCTCCCCGGATCGTTGCCTCTACCTTCCAGTTGTGCCCGTGGAGCTGCTCGCATTTCCCCTTGAAGTTCCTGAGCTGGTGTGCCGCAGCGAAGTGCGTGATTACCTTTATCTGGTACATATATAATGACTCTCTGTGAGAATGATGTTACTTGAGCTTGCCTTTATAAGGCTTTCCGCAGACATTGCACCTTCCATTTATGATAATCCCGATGCAATTCCCATCGCTGCAAGGGATTCTGCTCTCAAGGTCGAAATCAGTCTCTTCGCCTGGTTCGCTCTCATCGCCTTCCGAGATCGAGCCGGTTGCCACCATAGCCCCGCAATAGAGACAATAGATGCTCTCCTCGGGAATAGCCCTGTTACACTCCGGGCAGGTAATACCGGGAATATCCTTGTTGCAGTACGGGCATTTCATATCGTGTCCCCCGTTTGTTGTAACATTTACTCCAACATCGGCATAATGCGTCGCATACGCCTAGCTGACGCCGGATAGAAGCAAAGGTGAATCTTGATCTGTTTAATCCATATGTTCTGTATTGTCAATCATAGGCAACGTGAAACTCTATCAAAAAGCCACATTATTTCATTGACAAACAATGATCTTAGGCAATAATAATATTTTTGTGGCGGTGTAGCTCAGGCGGTTAGAGCATACGGCTCATATCCGTAGTGTCCGGGGTTCGAATCCCTGCACCGCCACCACGAGGAAGTCTTTTTATCCAATTGACAGATGGCTTTTTTGTATTAACTTTCCTATGCTGGTAGGCAGGTGCAACAGTTTAACAAAGAACAATTGGGTATCGTAAGCGAGGCGCTCTATATTGCAGAGGACATGACCAGCAATTACTATCAATTGTCCGTTTCTGAATGGAAGCGGCATCCCTTTGACCTGAAGACGCTCGCGCAACTATTTAGCGATGACATAAGAGATAATGTATTTGCATTATTAAAAAAATGCTCAAAGAGCGAGTACGGATATGCACAGCCGAACGGACGGGAATTTTATCTCATCTGCCTTCAAGATCACCAGATTATCCGTGCCCTTGAAAGGGACAAACGCTTGACGCTGCTTCCCCTTTTGGTGTATATACTGACGCATGAATTGGTGCATATTGTGAGATTCTGCAGATTTGAAGAGAGGTTCGATGCACAAGAGGAGATGAGGCGATTAGAGGAGGAACAAATAGTGCACCGAATGACCTATGAGATCCTAAAGGAACTATCGATGCCCGACCTTTCTCATCTCTTTCGGTCCTATATGCCTGCTATGAGGAATATTGACGCCTATATGCTATGATCGCTATTATGCATGGCGCAAGGAGGACGAAGCATGCCGATTTATGAATACAGGTGCAGCAGATGTGGCCATATCAGCGAGGTGTGGCAAAAATTTTCCGATCCCTCTCTGGAGATATGCGAGGTATGCGGCGGTCCGGTGAAAAAGATCATCTCAAACAATACCTTCCACCTAAAAGGGACCGGCTGGTACGTAACCGATTATGCATCCGGGAGAACCGGGCCTGCAAAAGAGGAGAAACCTAAATCCTCAACAAAGGATGAAGGCCAAAACAAGGCCACCAAGGACTCGGGCACGGAGGGCTCAGCCTAAATCTAAAACGAAATCAATTAGACAGTCATCCAATGAAATACCGATATAGCGGGAGAACACACGATAAATTAATAGATAGACTGGAAAGAAAGGAAAAAAGAGAATCTATCAGAAGAGATCGATTCTTCAAGTTTAAGCTTTCGGAAATCCACAATAAGCTTTCACAGGCCCTGCTCCTTAAAAGAATAATCGAGACCGAAAATCCTCAGGCAATCTCTGATCTCATCATGCAGGGACTCAATAAGGCCTATAAAACCAGCGAGTTTGACTTTAGATATTTCATAGCCCCTATAAGGAATATCATACCCCGGCCGAATCCCTATGCGCTCTATCTAACGCAGTACATACTGGAAGTGATGATCAACGATCCCAATGTAATCGACATATACGGGACCGACCTCGAAATATACAAGCTCATAGACGGGATCATCACCCAGATCAACGAGCGATTTGAACGTGCTGAAGAAGAGGTCTTTAAACAGCTCTCTCATAACAAATCTCTTGTTCCAGGATCGCGGGATTATGAGATTGCACTCGAGCAGCTGTTCAACAAAAAGATGGGCTGGGCCAGGGGACCCGCGAA
>Ga0307431_1001683_pt1 | contig 12482 bp, 17 predicted proteins | sample SalMarWE160170MG_FD_202155 | JGI IMG/M metagenome (GOLD analysis project Ga0307431, IMG submission 202155) | Salt marsh sediment microbial communities from the Plum Island Ecosystem LTER, Massachusetts, United States - WE1603-170 | ecosystem: Environmental > Aquatic > Marine > Intertidal zone >...
GAATAAACGTCTCGGCATATTCAGGATTTTCTGAAAGAAAGATCTCATTCACCATTGCCAAGCACCTTTTTTTATGCTTTACAGTAATGATGTGTCGTAACTCAGGTGAAACGTGCCATAATAAAATTTCTGGTATGCCCGACATGCCCTACTCTAATGCTATGAGCCGAAAGATAGCCATGAAGATGCCAACAATCATCCTTGCTCTCTGTATCACAGCCCTCCTGTGGCATGGAGGGTGCTCGAAAGAGGAGACCGCTCAACACCTGGGAGAGCATCGCAAAACCATAGTGTCCATCAAGAAGGATCCGCAGGGAAAGGCCGAATTCAACTCACCTCGTGGAGAGGAGCAGTTAAAGGATGAAGAAGGGCTCAGTGAAGGGCATTCTGCGAGTATCCTTGAAAACAAAAGGGAGCAGTCGGATAGAGAAAAAGGAGAGAAGCAAGCCGATTCACCGGAGGAAGACGCCGGATACTATATTGTTAAATCAGATGAGGGGCTTTCAGAGATAGCAGCCAGGGATGAGGTGTACGGAGACCCGCTGAAATGGCCTATCCTCTACGTCTACAATATGAACAAGATCGGTGAACTCCAGTTGGTTGAAGGATTTCTGGAAAGGGGTCTGCCCACAGGAGAGAGCCTGAGAATTATCATCCCTCGTGAGGCGAGGGAGAACCTGCGGCTGAGAAGCGATCGCTCTTACGCGGTGAACGTGCTCTCCACTCGGAGCCAGAAGGGGCTCATCGCATCGGCCATCAGGCTCATGAGGGAGGGCTACCCTGTCTACATCACCTCAGCCATGGTTGAGGGAATGAGGTGGATGAGGCTGCGGATAGGTTTTTTTGAGACCAGGATTGAGGCCAGCCTCGAGAGGATGAAGATCAATGACCTCTTGCGAATTCACAACTCCTGGGTCACAGAGGTTGGGCAGGAAGAGCTTGAAGAGTTCGGCGGTCTCATTCCGAGCTTTCGCAAGGCCGAGTGACTATCCCACCGTATTTCCATATACCCAGCGGGCATATCAATACTGCATTGCTCACCGAAAACCAGCTCTTAAACATTGACCACTGATTGCTGCATACCTCCCACTCTCTTCAGCTGGGCGAAATACTCATTTCACCCCATTGTATTCCCCTATGTATAATACTAACATTAAGAAAAAATAGGAGGAAATCACCAAGAGAGGAAAAATTATGGCGGAAGACTTACTTTTTAAAACCATGTATCAACTAACAGCACAGCTCAAGGGCGCCCCGCTTAGGGAAGATGAGAAACAAGGGATCGCTGAGGAGTTCAGCAAGGCTTCCGGTTCGCCTTATGAGAAGGCGATTTCGGCTATGAGCGGGGTGCTTCACTGTGAACCCTCGTTGATATTAGAGAAGAGCGAAGCCCTGGAAAGCGTGAATAAGATGCTCCAGGACATCAAAGCACAAGCAGATGCGATGGCACGGTAAGCAGCGGTTGTGTTAAGAAAGCAACTTGAGGAATTTCGCTTCCTAATTCGAGTTATACAACTTTCTGTCAAACTATTTTGGTATTGATTACGCAGGCTTTGCCATGAGGGCGAACAGTACCGCAAATATGGCGCCTTGGATGAGCCAGCCGATGAAGCACACAGCCACTGCTCGAAAGGTGCTCTTATAGTCAAGGGCCTGACGCACAGCGATCACCATGGCAACCAGCATCCAGAGAGAGCTCCCTAGAAATACAATCCATCTAAGCACCGGGACAATACCCAAAAGGCGAATCAGGCCTGGCGAGCTGGAAAACCCGATGGTTCGCAGGAGCTGACCGTAGCTGGCACGTGTCTGAGGCTCGGGGAGCAGTCTGGTGCCGATAAGATAGGTGAGATAGGCCCACACAAACCAGCTGACAAGGCCGAATATGGTTCCCATAAGCAGGGTGCTCATCCATGCTCCTTTGATGCTCCCTATGCCGGCTGCGATGTTGGACAAAACCACAACCGCTAATGCCTGGCTCATTGCCTGTTTGTCGGCCTCAACCTCTTCATATAGATGTATGTCGAGCTTTGCAGCTCGAACGAGCCGATCTGTAAAACTGCTTTTTAGCCCTTTTTCCATCGTTCCACCTCCTCAAACTATTTTGGACTCCCAGAAAGCTCTCCCAAGCAGGACTGCTCCAGCAATCCTCCAGTTGTCATTATCGCCCCATCGTGAACCTACCGGACTTGCTGCTAAGTATCTTATCAAGAAAAAGGTCGTTTGAATAGTATCATCCAGAAAAAATTCATGATGTAGGTTAACGTTACTTTCATCGTGTTTTTTCCCTTGAATCGCCTGGCAGAACTCCGCACCGTCATGCTGTTTCGAAACAATACCTTGCCCACTGCAGTGAGCCTCCTGGCAGTGTCGGTATCATCACCATAAAAGGCGATCGATGTATCGAAGCCGCCGATCTTTTCCAGGGTGCCGGCTCGCATCAAAGCGTTGCCGCCCAGCATAACGCCGCCTTTTCGAAAGATATCCTGGACTAAAAAATGGGTGATCCGAAAGATGGTCTTTTGAAAAAGAAGCGATGTGAATCGAAAAACAGGCCCTGCATCGTAGTAGTCATACGGCCCGGAAACTGCTACTACACCAGAATCCAGAAAGAAGGCCAGGCCTTTTCGGAGCCAGTTTTCAGGAGCTATGGAATCTGCATCGAGATAAGCGAAAATATTTCCTCTTGCTTCCAGCCGCCCTGTTTCCCGGGCAACCTGCACGCCTTTCCTTTGTTCCCGAAGAACCTTGACATCCCTGAATCGACCGGCAACGCTGAAGGTGTTATCCGTACTGGCGTTATCGACCACAATAACCTCAAAGGCACCCTGCCCAGCAATTGCTTCAAGCGTTGCGGCAATGTACTTCTCCTCGTTGTGTGCGGGAATGACGATCGATACCTTCATCTGCGCCGGGCCTAAGAAATCGCTGGTGGTTCAGTGCCTGTTAGCACGGCTCTATCCGGACCCCCGCCTGTATACTTCGATCCAGGCATAGAGAAGATCCGGACCAAAAAACAGACCTATTTGATATCGATTTACGCGAGATCCGTAAATCAACTCTATCGAGTATCTGCGTAGGAAGCGCAGCGTATTTCCACTTCTGAAGTCAATGGGCCCGTGGAACCAGACTGGGTGATCCGTCTGCCCCATGAATAGACTTTGGTCTTTTCATAGGTGCATGCCTCGATGATCACCAGTGTATTAATTTTTCAGAAACACTCCTTTGCCTTTAAAAAATGTTCGGGAGAGTCATGGGCAGTTTTTCCCTTTAAATACTCAATCGGCCCCATTTCTTTCCTCGCTCCGCCAGGTATCCTAAACATACCAATACAATTTTACGGAAGGCAACGAAATACCTATAAAATGTTATATAGAAAAGGAGGATAAGGATGCTGACGGTAACATTTTCTGCCAAGGACAAATTGAAAGAGGACCTGCAAAGAGAAAAAAAGGATGAGGAGACGTTAATCAGGATAGCCAGTTCTTCAGAGAATCCCCAACAGATTGGATTCTTTCTGGACAAAGAAAAGGAAGGAGACCAGGCTATAGCAGACAATGAAGGCGAAAGACTCTTGTTGATAGATCAGGGTATGGCTCACATCCTTACCGGATTAACATTAGATTATGTCAACACCGGCCAGGGGATGAATTTCACCCTTACCAGCTCTTAACCTCTAGCCTGAATCCGGCAGTCCTTTTCAGCCTCGACGTTGAGTAGGCCATAGTAACCCTTGTTATTTCTCCTGGTCCAGCGCAGCTCCCCGGCGATAGTCACATTGTCTGAGGAAGAGATCCTCAGATATGCCACAAACGTTGACCTGTCTATTTCAGTCAGTCTGCTTGCAGGTTCGGTGAAGGATCTTATAAGCTGTTCTCTGAGATCTTGTTCGGTTGTCAATAGAAGCCGGCCACTACTGCTCCAATGCTGGTACCGGCTATCACAGAAGGCTTCACATCCATTTCATCCAGTGCCTTCAAAAACGCAATGTGGCAGAGCCCCTTTGCGCCGCCCCCGCCCAATGCCAGCCCAACTTTTTTCTCATGTGCCGTTTTGGGCGTTGTGAGATGGTCGCCTGATCCCCCAGGGATTGCAGGGCTGGACATGGGTATGAGAAGTATAAAAGCAGTAGAAATGGTGATCCTCTGTAGGCTGTTCATGATACTCCTCGGTCAAGGTTGTCGTGTTAAGGGAAATTTCGGATAAGCGCAGCCACCGAAAGCAGGATATCAAAGCAAGGGACTCGCCAATCGGAGCAGGTTTTCTACAAACCGTGTTCGAGCCGGTCGTTTGAGGTACGCACCGGTCAATCTCCTGCTTTTCTTAAGATCTTTATAAAAGGTTTGTTCAGCCTCCTTGGCAAAGTCTTCTCCATAGACCTGCACGTTCACCTCGAAGCTTGATCGGACGCTTCGCATGTCGGCATTTGCCGAACCGATAATGGTTATCCGACTGTCGATGATGAGCATTTTGGCATGCAGGATGCCGGCGGAATATTCGTATATTTCCGCCCCGCTCATGAGAAGCTCATCGTAGTATGATCGCCCGGCAAGCAGGACAAGGGGATGGTCGGATTTGCGAGGGACCAATATCTTCACATCAAGACCGCGGAGGGCTGCAAACTGTAAAGGCAGGTACATGGCTTCATCGGGAATAAAATAGGGCGTGGTGAGATATATGGATTTTTTTGCCGTCGAGATGGCCAGGAAAAACGCCTTTTGCATTGCCTTCTCCCGTATATCAGGTCCGCTCGCCACAATCTGCATGATGTGATCGCCGGCGTCCATATAGGAGCCAAAATACTCTGAGAAGGGGAGCATTTCGCCTGTAGCAGTAAACCAATCCTCAAGAAAAACCCATTGCAACTGAGCCACGGCCGGTCCCTGGATCATCACGCTGGTCTCGCGCCATGTGCGTTTTTTCGTATTTAAGAACTCTTCGCCGATATTCAGACTCCCCATGAATGCAATGGTATTATCAACGATCATGATTTTACGATGGTTGCGCAGGTTCACGTACCATGGTCGTATAAAGGTGCGCAACGGCAGGAAGTCTTTTACCCTTACACCGGCTCTCATCATAGAGCTGAGAAATTTGCGGCTGCGCCCCAGTTTCCATGAACCTATTGCGTCATACAAGAGATTGACTTTAACACCTTGGTTTGCTTTCTGTACCAGAAGACTCCGAAAATCCTCCCCCACCGTATCAGGTTGAAAGATAAAGTAATCCAGGTTAATGGTGTGTGTTGCGCTCAGGATTGCCTCTTTCATTCTTGGATAGGCCTGATTTGCATCCACAATGATATCGATCTTATTTTCGGCAACTGCATCAAAGAGGCTGAATTCCCTGCAAATACGGATGATATTTTCAATATCATGAGAAAGTCCCATTTCCTTACGCTTGTTTTTAGCAGGGGTCCAAAGGGTTTCGATCTTTCGGAGTTCTCTCCGGGCTGATTTACTGAGAAACACCTTTTCCAGTTTGCGGTTCTTTATCCGTTCAATGCCGAACACCAGATACAGAAAAGGCCCGATGAACGGCACGAATATCACCAGCATGACCCATGCCAGTGCTGCCTCAGGCCGCTTCTTTTGAGTTATGATGACCGGAAGGATTATCAGGGACGCGAGATAGAGGACTGCAAGGATCAGGCCGACTACATACCACACTGCTCGCCCCCTTTTTGATCCAGTGCAATCGTTGTGATCACCGGGACGTGATCCGATGCCCGAGATGCTAAGGGGCTTCTTGGTGTATAAGAGTCGACGGCTTGGAGGCTTTTGTCGATATAGATGTAGTCCAGGTGGAACCCGAAGGGTCCCCAATAAAAGGTGGCCTTAGGGGTCTTAAGGTATACAGAGGAATCAGCAAAATACCGTCGGAAAGCACCGTGTACCATGGACATGATCTGATCATTGAAATCACCCATCACGATAACGGGATAGCGAACCGATTTGTGGAGAAGGATTTCATCGCTGAATAGGCGGCGACGCTGAAAATAGCGCTCACAAGGTCCCAAACCAAAGTGGACGTTGAACACATGGAGCTTGATCTCTTGGTTGAGCTCGATATCGGTTCTCAGTGTTCCCCTGGGCTCAAGCCTTTTATAGTAGGAGAGATCAAACCTCTCGATGTGGGCAAACGGTAACTTGCTCAATGTAGCAATACCAAATTCACCGTCTCCTATGGCGCGGTTAACACAGTGATAATAGTTCATGCCCAGAGACTCAGCGATGAGCCTGGGCTGATTATCACCTCTGGTGCGCATTGCTTTGTTGTCGACTTCCTGCAACGTCACCACATCAGGATCTTCAGCGGCAATGACATTGATAATTCGATCGATATCATATTTCCCGTCTTTTCCAATCCCATAGTGGATGTTGTAGGTCATAATCTTCAATGTATTCTTCAATGTGTTCATTTCTATCCGGTTCATCTGGTTCGGCAAAGGGTTCCTCCATCCCGTGAATAGGGAAGCGGAGATTGAAAGGAAATATAGGTGAACCAAAGAGGAGTGTCAAGGGGGGGGTTTGACCGGGACCAGGTCGTTCAAAAAGATAACTTTACGGAATCTCAGGATTATCCGCCTAATAAATGGCTTGTACATCAGAAATCCTTGGTTCAGGGAAAGAGACCGGCAGGAGGATAGAGTGGATTTTTTGGGGCATGGCCGTCACGATGAAGCTTCCCAAGGCAGGGGGCCACTGCATCTCTCCCAGGGCTCTTGGGCATACTGCTCTAAGCTATATTCAAGCACCAGTTGCCGGAAGCAGGTTCGACAGAAAAGGGCGATACATTGACGGGACAGGCCGATATATCGTAGTATAGATTTCAGTTCATGGTTGCCCACCTATGGTGCCAAGAGGACATGTTGAGTGGATCTTTCTTAGAACCGTTTTTGGTAAAGAGTGTAATAATAGAATAATGAATAAATAAAAGGAGATTCCATTGGAACTTATTGAAGCTATTCAATCCAGAAGGTCTATACGGGCATTTAAGCCTAAGCCGGTTCCTAAACAGCTTATCATCAAACTATTAGCGATAGCGACTCGTGCGCCTTCTGCCGTTAATCTCCAGCCATGGGAATTTTTCATAATAAGAGGGGATATCTTAAAAAAGGTAAAGGAAGCCTATCTGAAAGACTATCGCCTCAGAAAATTACCGAATCCTGACATACCGGTAGGGCAAACAAGGGATATTGCGCCAGTGCTCGAAGGCGTTTATAAAGAGCGACAGGTAGCCCTTGCGAAACAGATATTCGAAATATTGGGCATAAACAAAAGCAACAAGAAAAAGAACTGGAGTGAAAAGATGGTCCAGTTTTACGATGCACCTGCTGTCATTGTCGTAGTTGTCGATAGAGTACTTCAAAGCGATTGGCCGATTCTGGATGCAGGTCTTGTTACTGAGAATATTGCCCTTGCCGCGCAAGAGCTGGGTCTAGGGACCTGCATTATGCGCGCCATTGTCGATTACCCGGAGCATCTGAGAAACATTGCAGGCATTCCTGAATCGAAGCGCATTATTATTGGGTTAGCCGTAGGATATCCGGACTGGGATTCTCCGATTGCCCGGATAAAGACTGCCCGTGAAAAGACAGAAAACATCGTTACCTTTGTAGGATAAATGCCCAACCTTTTTTATTGATAAAGTCAAGGAACAATTCCAAATAGATCTTAATACCGATGCAATGCTGAAAGAGGACATGAAGGGCCTGAACAGGTTCATGCCACACTTAGGCCGTCTGTTGCTTGCCTACAGCGAGAATCGCCTGGCTGGGATAGCCTGTTTAAAGGCACTGGCGCCCCATACTGGAGAGATCAAGCGGATGTATGTCCGGCCTGGCAATCGCAGGCAGGGTATCGGGCGTGCGTTGCTGAATCGGCTGCTCAAGGAGGCGGGCAAGATCGGTTACGAACGGATTTGCTTAGATAGCGCTTCATTCATGACAGAAGCGCACAACCTGTATCGAACAGCAGGATTTGTAGAGATTGATGCCTATGATGGGACCGACGTACCAAGAGAACTCCAGGGTCACTGGATTTTCATGGCGAAGTAACGGGGACATTATATTCCCCTTTACAAACAGTCTCTGCTTTGTACATTCGCCAGATATACCGCATGAACCCGTACCGGGTTGGGGAGCCGGATCTTTGGCAGCAGGGTAACGAGGATTCAGCCCAACCTGCAGCCCTCGGTCCTGGATCTTCTCGGTATTGCCTCGGCTCTCCGTTCGTCTGCTACGATTTTGAGAACACGTGCTCCATCAAAACCGACTGCACCCTGGGGATTGATGGGGTGAATGCGCCTGAAAACCTGAAGATCATCATATACAGGATCTCCCGGGAAGCCCTCAACAATGCGGCCAAGCACAGCGGTGCGGGACATGTGAGCGTTTCCTTGATCCGGAAGCATGGTAAGATTCTCCTGATGATAGGCCCCGGTCACAAGTATTCAAGCTTCCCGCTGTTTCGCTGTTCCCTCAGGATATGACGGATTAAGTCGTTTCCGACCCGATCACAGGCCCTTGAAGGCTGCGTACGGTGACACGGCTCATGCATTACTTTTTTGAGCATAGTGTAAATAAGAAAGGTCCTTCAGGTCCAAGTCCTTATCTGTCGACATATTTTGACAAATTCTGACAATTTTTGGCAGATTGTGAAATCATATCTTCCCAAGGGCGGGCTAATGGTCTGGAATGTATCGACTTATTTTTATCCGAAAATATGGCATGATTTTAGCTTACATCATAGTGTCGAGAAGTTGCGGATGACGTCCTGTCTCAATAGCAAGCCGTTAAAGCATATGATAGCAGAGAGCCTCCATATGATTCTGGTGATAAGAGGGGTCTACGGTGGAACTGATAGAGACCTTTCCGGTATCCGTGCCTCTGTCCGCCGGCCATTCCCAAAAGAACCTGCAGAGGGGAGGTTAAGAAAGATTTTTGGTGCGGCATCCAGACTGTCTCTCGAGTTGGACGACGGATGTATGATTAATACAGTTGAGGCTTAGACGCTCATAGTAGATCCACCCGGAAAATACGCGAAAGAGCTCCTCACGGCAAAAAGGTTTTGTAGGGAAACAGAAAGGAGAAAAACCTGATGGAAAAAAGTGTCGACAACAAAGGTTTTACCCTTATCGAACTCATGATTGTCATTGCCATTATTGGCGTATTGGCAGCTATTGCCATTCCGAGGTTTAGCGTATACAGAAACAAGAGCTTTGCTGCTGCAGCCATATCGGACGGCAAATATGCCTATAATGCTACAGTGTGTTTTTTTCTCGATAACCCATGCAGCGTGTGAACTCCTCCGACGGTTGCCGGTCTGGCACCGTACGGTTTCACTCCATCAGCGGATGTTACCACTGTTTTTCTTAACAAGACGCTTGAGAATTTTTCACTTCAAAGCACACACAGTAGAGGCGGGCAAAAAGTAGTATTCAGACACGACGGATCATTTACTATCACTAATTAGAATCAAAGGTTGATCCTTTCCCGCTTAAGTAATCAAATCGGTGATAGTTTTCCGCACCCTATCTACCGTGTACTATGTCTGAAATCCTCGCTTGGCCGTGCAGATACCTGGTCTATTTTTCAGCAACCCTGTTCCTTCGATATAATCTCTATATCTCAATATATATGATTTACTGCATTCACCTTATCGAGTATAGTGAGGTATTATATATTAAAAAAGGATCAGGCATGTCCGGATTGGAAGAAAAATTTGAACCCTTTTATCTTAAAATGAAGGCGGAAGGTTTGCCCGAGGTCGTTATCAATAATTTCAGACATTACTATAAACGATTAGCGGAAGGGCAGACCGGACTTATCCCTGAAAAGGAAATCATTCCCTTGAAAAAAGTAGCGGATATAGAGACATTGCCGCTGGAGGAGCTGATAGAAATCGGTGAGGAAAAGGCTCCCAAAACGGTGATCATTAAGTTGAACGGCGGTCTCGGTACAAGCATGGGCATGGAGAGGGCTAAGTCCCTGTTAAAGGTTAAAAAAACACTTTCATTCCTGGATATCATCGTCAGGCAGACCCAGAATCTGGGAGTCCCCGTTATCTTTATGAATAGTTTCTCCACCCGGGACGACACGTTGGATGCATTAAGGAGCTATCCAGAGCTGCGGGAGAGCAATATTCCGGTGGATTTTATGCAGCACAAGGTCCCCAAGGTGGTTGAGCACGACCTGAGTCCTGCGGATTGTCCCCAGAATCCGGAGCTTGAATGGTGCCCCCCGGGCCATGGGGATATCTATCCGGCTCTGGTAACCAGCGGCATGCTGGATCGCCTGATGGACGCAGGATACGAATATTGCTTTGTGTCCAATGCCGATAACCTGGGGGCCGTCATGGAGCCTTCTATTCTCGGTTATTTCGTGCAAAATGGCTTGTCCTTCATGATGGAGGCGGCAGACCGGACCGAAGGGGACCGAAAGGGCGGTCACCTGGCCCGATTGAAATCAGGCCGATATGTACTGCGGGAAATTGCCCAGTGCCCGGAAGAGGATATAGAGGCCTTTCAGGATATAGAGAGGCATAGATATTTTAATACCAACAATATCTGGATCTATTTGTCTGCATTGAAGGATGTCATGGACAGAAAGAAGGGTGTGCTGGAATTGCCCATGATCCGGAATCGTAAAACCCTTGATCCTCGGGATCCCGAATCCACACCCGTATACCAGCTGGAAACGGCGATGGGGGCGGCAATCGGAGTTTTCGATGCGGCGGGTGTGATCCGTGTCCCCCGGAGCCGTTTTGCTCCCGTAAAAAATACCAATCATTTGTTGGCTGTCCGGTCCGACTGCTATGTGTTAGACGATACATTTCAGGTTGTTCCGAACCCGGAACGCAAGCGGGGTCAGATCTTTATCGACTTGGATCCTGCCTATTACAAACTCATTGATGATTTTGGAGAACGGTTCCCCTTTGGCCCCCCGTCTCTGCTAAACTGTGCTTCGCTCACGGTTAAAGGAGATTTCCTATTCGGGAGCGGGATTACCCTGCAAGGAAATGTATTACTGCGGAATGACAGGACCGAGATCTTCAAGATTGAAGACGGGCGCAGCCTTCAAGGGGAAAGTCGGGTTTAGCCGTTACAAGCAATGTGTCTGGTAGGACGCAAATGTTCCTCGGCGCCCATTACTGCTTTTGCGTTTCCAAATCCGCAATAAAATGGCCCCCTCCTTTGGTTTGGTATCGATAAGTGCCTGTAATCCAGAGCCCTTTTTCTGTTTTTTTAACCTCCCCCTCCATCATTATCTCTCCGCAGGTATTGAAAAGGACACCGATTGTGGCCTCTATCTTATCATCCTTTAATTGAAGGGATTTGCCGTAAGACAACAAGGAGTTTAGAAAAGAAAAAAGGTTTTCTTTTTTCAGGGAAAAGGAACAATCCTCTCTGATTATCAAAGTAAGAGTACTTTCTTCACTTTCTCCTTCGCAGGAAGTCCCGGAGTAGGACATGTTCCATATTCCGGCAATTCTTTTACAATTGTCCTCTGCCGGCTCACCCGCACTGATTGCAGTAAGGTGAAAGGTCCCGGAAAAAAGACACATGACCAGAACGAGGATGCATCTGTGAATAAATCCTACATATGTCACTGTATGCTCAAACATATATTCTTATGCCCGCTATCTTTGCTAAGTCCATCGATTCATAAATTCGTTCACGAATTTATTCACTCAGGACTTATTGCTGAGTGAGAAAGAAAGGCCCATAATCATGGAAAATACGTGAGTGTAATTGCGAATCGAAGCACTAAGGATTCCGTGTTCTCATAGAACACTCGGAATCATGATCTATTATTCGCCTTTCACAGGGATAAATGAAGTCTACAATGCTCTCATATCATAAACAAGCCTATAAAGCCCAGAGGCTCATAGAGAAGCGGGAGATTTTGAAGTACAATCGGTTGGTTCATTCCACGATCAAGTCATTTTCCACATGCACCGCTCCGCGCCGGCAATCAGAGCCATCCCCGGCACGAGAACGATGACCAAGATGGGAAGACCGATTGACATCCCTTTCTTAAGGATATTCCATCTTTTCATATTTATCTCCTTTCAATGTAACGTTAGCTATCATGTCCATATTATTTTTGAGAAGAGGCCATGCAATTGCTATGGGGTTCATGGAGTATTCGGATTTGAGCTTTGTCGGTTTTTTCGGTCTCCTGGATCCGCCCCGAAAAGGTGTGGGCAGGGCAATTGCATCCTGCCATGGGGCCGGGATCAGGGTGATCATGGTCAACGGCGATCAGCCCGTAACAGCACGGCATATCGGCGTTGACCTGGCTCGATATGGGAGAGAGACAGGCAGTCACCGTTTCATTCCTCACCCTTGCATTCGCCAGGCTGTGGCACGTATTCAATATGAGGGATAGGGGATCGAAACTTCTGAGAAATGATGTCATTCAGAACCCGTTTATCTGGGCCGCTCTGGCCGGCTGTACCGGGCTGCTCGCTGCTGCT
>Ga0307431_1001685_pt1 | contig 12457 bp, 12 predicted proteins | sample SalMarWE160170MG_FD_202155 | JGI IMG/M metagenome (GOLD analysis project Ga0307431, IMG submission 202155) | Salt marsh sediment microbial communities from the Plum Island Ecosystem LTER, Massachusetts, United States - WE1603-170 | ecosystem: Environmental > Aquatic > Marine > Intertidal zone >...
GAAAAAAGAAGGAATCTTAGGACGCCCTATCAGGCTTTTCTTGATAAGACAAGAGTAAATAGTAAAAAGGTGTGTTGAAATTATGAATTTGAAAAACCAGGAGAAACTTAATTCAGGATATCACACATTAAAAAATATGATATTGGGTTGTGTTGGGACAGATGTAGCTCTTCATCCTATGGGTAACAAGCAAAAAAATATGGTAATCTTTGTAACATTCTACTAATCCTGATTTAACCAACCATGCAGTAGCTTCAAAGTTTCTTTATTATCATCAGTTTTACCATCAAGACAATTACCAGAAGATAGCTAATTATCAAAAGGAACGCCGATATAATATTTCCAGAAAGCAATAGAGGTACAGAAATTGTGCTAAGAGCAAATATCATTATTACAACTATACGAAGTTTGGTGAGAGCGTTCATTTCCGAAAAGGTCGTTATATCAAAGTTTTTTAGATTTTTTACTTTTGATTGTTTTTCTGCCATTTTTTCACCATTAACCATTTTGCAAGTTTACTTATTAAGAGCTTGTTGTACAACTGTTACCCACCGAACCTAACTATTATTAAAAAAGGTTAGATGAATCATTTATTGTAGATTTGTTTGACAGTTGACCATATATGTTATACCCGTACTTTAAAAGATACTTTTCTAATACTATTTTATTGTACTGCCACTCGATGACAAATGTGTCTTTATATGTGCACTACTTAGCCAGCTCTACATTTTTATAAATTTGATAAAGAATGCAGTTTTCCTCGCCAGGACAAACTATATCGTTAGGAGTTAAATTGCATCCAGGAGCTTCGGGGTGTCTTATTTTTGATTTGAAATTACATTTTTCTATCATTTTTATCCTGACCCTCTTTAACAACTATTTACTTATAAAACCAATTGGCATATAAAAAAATTAGATTGAAAAAGGATTAAAAGGAAAAATATACTTTTAATAAATTAGCTGTATCAATAGTTGTATTTCTCAAAATATTCATCAATTTCTTTTACTACTGATTCATAGTTCGCATCAACTTTCGGTTTTCCATTAAACTTTTCATCAACTTCTTTTACTACCGATTCATATTTTTCATTCAGTTCCATTTTTCTACACCTTCCAGGTTATATCATGTAATCGTCTATTGCCCATTATATATAAATTCAACCTGTTAAACTGTCAAAATGAAAAAGTGACGAACTTAGAATAAAGAGATGTTCTAAAAAAACGTCTGCATATATGATTTTATCAAAATTGTCTTACTACTGCATTTCAATAGATGGAACTTGAGTTGGATTGCGAAAGAGGCAGTTATTTTTTCTTTGCTTCTTTGATTAATCCTTCAATGTCTTCTCTTGCATCTATTATTGCTCTTTCTGCATTTTCTAGCCACAACATTGCATTTTCAGCTCTTCTGATTATCTCTACTTTATCCATTCACTTCCCTCAAACCATGGTTTCATAGCATGCATCCACTTATGAAAACAATTGGAATTAATAGACCAAACTAAAAAAGATATGGGCAGGTGATTTGACGATTTATTGTCCAGCAGTTTTTTTTATTTCTTCCTGCATTACTTTGTCTAATTTCTTATCTACCTTCTGTTCTCTTGCAATAATTGACATATCAGCAAGTATCTGATCCCATAGAACTTCTTGATCAAGCGCATAATACCACATATCGAGTTTCTTTTCACCATCTGCCTTTTTAAAGTCATCTAAAAATTCCTTTTTATCTTCTTCTTCCATTTATGATCACACGCTACTAAATTGAATACAATAATACTTTATAAACTTGTTTTTTTGCACGACAAAATCTCGTTAATACGAACGTTTAATATGTCTTCAGATGCGTGCTGAAAAAAAGTCATATGATTTTGCTTGTATGATTCCAAACGCCCCATAAAATTCTTTGTCCCCCATCACAGACCAAACAAATTTTAAAACTTTCAATCTTTTATAAACAATTTCGCCCAATAAATGCAAAAGAAGAAAAAGATTCCACTCTTATTCTTGCTTCGTACATACTTTACGTCAATTCACTATATAAACTACGTCAAAGTTTAAATACACCTTCAGAACATATTGTCATGAGGGATAGGTGAAAAGAGACGTGTGCTATAAATTATAATGATCAATCCCCCTCCTTTTTCCTTATTAAAACACTCACCTTCCCTCCCTCCTTTAAACACGGTTTGCAATTAGAATTTGCTGACAATCTTCTGCTTTTTATCATTTCTTTTTCTTCATTAAGTATGGCATACCGGTTCTCTTGTTTACACCAACAACCATGTTATCGGGCTTATCACATGGGCTACCACTCTTTGGTGTTCTCTTGCTGAAGAAATAGATCGTCTGAGTTCTTCCACCCTTGAGATTTACCTCTTTTGAATGTAATGTATATTCTCCGTAGGTGTATGCTTTCTTATGATTACGATGAAAATGTATCTTTGAAGTTTTTCCAAAGTATGCTTGTGTAGGAGACATTAGAAGATACATCATGGACACTACATAAATGACAAACAAGGGATAACGTATAATGAACTCCCCGGTAGTAATAATGTAGCCAATAGCACCGAAAGCAGACTCCAACAAGAAAACAAAGGCAAAGATTCTTGCCCAATTTCTACCATTTAAAAAACCATAGGGGATTACAAACAACGAACTCGCGGTTAGGAGTAGATCAAACCATGCAAATAAGAAAAATGGCGAGAATGAAAAAAACATTAAACGCATATTTTCGTATACTGCCAAGTATTGTATCAGATAATATAGATATATAACATCAAGGACAATGACGAATGTCACGAACAGTAATATTCCAACGGGTGTCTCTTTTATTTTTTTCATATGTGCTACCTATCATAAGAATCAAACATGAATCTTTCACTGTGAGTAATAACTATTTGTTTAAAAAATATATTATAGCGCCTTTTGTCTCACTTTTATATCGGATGACATGATCTAAAAACAAATGTATATAAATGAAAATTAGGATGTGGGGGCATGGCTCATAAAAGAAAAATCGAACAGGAAGAAAAATCTGCATCCTATGACTTAGAAGATGCTATGAAGGTTACTGATGATATCTTCCGTCTTGGCAAGGAAAATGAATATAATCCTGGCGCTTTTGTCCATGGATTGATTTTTGCCCTTGAATCTGCCCAACAATCATACAACATCCCTCATCAACAAATTGCCAATATACGAAGAGGATATCGAAAATATTTCAACGAGGCTGCAAGTAACAAAAAAATCGATGGGCAATCCTAGTACTTAAATCCACAAATTTGATTTTGATTTTTATAATTTAAACAACCCGTCTGATTTTTCTTCATCAATATCAGAAAATGTATAATCAAAAAGCCAGTTGTTGTATCTATCCAAATAATTTGAATTATCAATATCTGACCTACTGTCGTAATAGCTTACCCATTTCGACCAAACTTTTTGTTGCTCTTTCATCAGAAGTTTCACATCATCTTTATACTGTTTGTATGCATCAATCACAGAAGCAAATAAACCAAAAGAATCAGAAACGCCCTTTTCAAAACCTAGATAAAAATTATCATCATTCAAAACATCGCTGCCTGCCGATTTGCGGATGTTTTTCTCCATTTTTTGTTTTTTGTCTTTTACTGGCTCGTATTTCATTATTTTTCACCGCTAATAGATATTATAAATCAAATAATCATAAAACTAATTGGAAAACGCTATGTTTGTTATCAGAGTCTCCTATTTTAATCTTCTCAATTGAAACACCAGTAGGGTAAAACGCCATAACATATCTCGCGAAGATAGAAATGTGAAGGTTAATCGGCTTTGATATCAATAATATTTGTTAGCGATAATATGGATCAAACCAACATATCCAATCAGAATATTTTTTTCCGTTTCTTCCAGAATCCTGGTTTAGGCGTTTCAACGGAATCCAACTGTTTTGCTATCTCTGCATGTTTGTCTGTATCCATGTCTCCTTTGATTGCATCCTCTGGTTTGCTATCATATATCATATTTATAATTTTTTTGATTTCATCAGATTCTATCTGCTCCAAATAAGCTTCATTCTCACTCACGCTTTCACCAAATGAAATAATGACAAATCATTATAAAAACCTATTCTTTTGCAAATGTTTTTGAAACTATTGCCCTACTATGGGTTATACCCATGCAATAACAGATCTGTGCATTCTAACGATGTCTCATCAGCCTTAGAATCTGGCAGTGTCCTTATTTATATCGCAAAAGGGAGCTTGAAACATCAGTGGATGAGTTATTAGAGATTGGTGTGAACTTGTCAATTGATATAGTGCTAAACAAAATAGATTTGATACCAGAAGAATGCATTGATGAAAAAATGGAATCTCTACAGAAACTAAGATTAACAATTATAGGGAAATAATTATCATTTCTGTAAAAAACAAGGAGAATATTGATATATTAATGGATACAATAAACGATACTTTACAAATGTGAAGAATTCGAAGGGCAGGTGACTAGCTAAGGCATCATTCATTATTTCTATTTCTCATGTTCAATATATAGATAACCGGTTTTAAAGAGAACGGCAATTATTATTAGTATCGCTGCCGCAACCATGGCTATTACTATGATGATACTCCATGGAAATCCTGCGGAAGATTTTTCCTTGTAAAGTGATACATCTCCACTAACAGGTTCGTAGATATAGTTCCATTTTCCATCTCCATCTGTGTCTATCAGGTATGTTCCAGTATCTGTCACTTCAATTTTTGTATCAATGCTGCTGATTGCATTATAGAATGTATCGTATTGTCCGTTGCCATCAGTGTCAACAAGATAACCCCCTGCTATGGCATCGTCTATGTTCTTTACATCCGATTTAATTTTAGAATTTGTGCCTAGCATTTCTTCTATCTGATCTTCGAGACCGTCGTTGTCATCATCAGAGTCACCTGTGTACTTTCCATCGGGGGAATCATCGTCGGGTACACCATCATCATCGGTATCTGGTAGCTGATCCGAGGGATCAGTTGCATTTGTTCCGTATGATTCCTCTATATCATCACTCCATCCATCTCGGTCTGAATCAAGCTCTATCGTTGCAGTTGTTTTATTGGAATTTGTTAGACCATCGTTGTCTGTAACAGTAAGTGTTATGTTGTATACTCCCGATGTATTGTAGATGTGGATTGGGTTAATGCCGCTTCCTGTCGTTCCATCGCCGAAATTCCAGATATATTCTGTTATTGTTCCATCGGTATCGTAGCTACTGGATCCGTCAAAAGAAAGGTTTTGATACGTCAATCCTGTATATGGCCCATTTGCAGTTGCTATCGGCGAGGATGTCTCTGCTGATTGCTCATCTATTGTTGCAGTGGTTGTATTGGTATCGGTTGCCTCAGCATCATCTTCTACTTGAAGTTTCACAGTATATGTCCCAGCAGTTGAGTATGCATGTGTTGTAGTGGATGTTGTCAACCAATCTGTATCGTATGTTCCATCATTGTCAAAATCCCATCTGTATCCTGTTATGGTACCATCCGAATAAGAGCTCTCCGATCCATCAAAAGTTATTAGTTGGTGCACAGAACCTTCATAAGGTCCACCTGCATTGGCTGTTGGATTTTGATTAGTTGGTGGTGGAGTACCGCCTCCACCATTCCCTCCACTTTCTGATTTGATCAAAATAGATGTGTTGTAAGTTGTATTTAGCACGTTTGGTCCTTCTGAATATGCTCCTGCTTCTGTTAGTTTGATATAACACGTACCTGCTTTTTCTGCAGTGAAGCTTACGTTAAATATTGTAGTGTTAGCTGATGATCCTGTCATTAAAAATGCTTGGATGCCTGTAATATTTCCAGCGCTGTTATGTATAGTTCCACTATCGTTCTGTCCACTTTTCCAATAAGGATCGATTGAAACAGAATTTGCATCCGCGTTGTTAAAACTAAGCTGACCAACCCACCACGAATCCACAGTTTCACTAGCATTTAGCCATACTGTGACATTAAAAGTGTCGCCGACTGTCACCTCTGATGATGATGTATAGCAACCCATCTTGGTGTTGCCAGCTGACGAGACTGGGAATGCGATGGTAAATATTAGAGAGTTTATTAGCACTAAACCAATGAGAATTTCAACATATGTTTTTTTCGTTTTTTCCACCTCACGTTTTGTTATTCCAAATAAAAGATAAATCCTGGACATTTATTGCACCATTATCGTTTACATCATACAAACCATCATATGCTGCACTAAAATATCCAAATGTATAACTTAAATCTTGGACATTTACGATTCCATCATTACTAACATCGTATCTTGAACCTGTTGTAGTATAATAATATGAAGTGTTTGACCAAGTAGATCCATTAGTTGCATTGACCGACCATTGGTATGATGTATTTCCCCACATCCAGTCATTGCCCATATAAGTAAAGTTTGTAAATTCACATCTCTGTGGCGTTGATACACTTGTCCAATTTGCGAATTGTGTCCAGGTATCTGTAGCAGGAGTCATGTTGTAGAAGTAGAAATAAACATCCAAATTGGTTCCATTTATTTTGACACTGAGATTGGTTGGTGGTCTTGATATTCCAGTTGATTCATATACTGGGTATGGATTAGTTATCTCTCCTTCTGACACTGTAAAATTTGACGAAGGTCCTGAGACATATGTATAATTCGATGAATTTACAAACAGTTTTGCAGTGAAATTCCCTGTTTGCTGAGCAGTGTATGTAATTCTATATAAAATTATTAAATCAGATGCACCACTATTTGCATCGCCATAGCCATAGTCAAATGTATGATTGGAGCCATCATCTTCATCATATCCATAGTAACTTCCTGAGCTACCATAGGGGAGATTTGAAGTATCGGTGATATTTGTAACAGTAAATTTATTTGAAGGTGAATCTTTCATCTCTGAACCTATAACATTAAATTTCACATAGGCAATTTCAGTAGAACCTTCAAATATTGTAAAATTAAGAAAACTTACTGGAATGCGCTCTGGACCTCTTATAGTTAAATTTACATTATCAAAAATTATAGTCTGATATAGATCTATTGATGTATCGCTAGGTGCTCCAGGTTTTAATTTCACTGCGGTAAAAGGTGGGAAAAGGGTCGAAAATAATAAAAGTATCAATAAGATTGATACCGTTAGACTTATTATATTCCTTCTCAATTTCATCCTTAACATGTAGCTACCTTTCCGATAATGATTTTATGTAATGGTGAAATTCCCATAAATTGTTAACTGAATAATAATATTTATATCTTATCATTTTGGACTGAACCCCTGTTCGGGACCCATGGATCAGAGTTTTTGAAATCTGTATTTCGATATTCATACAGCATCGTTTTCCATCAAAATCATGTTTTTGAAGTTGAAAATGAGCGTGAAACGCTCATGTTCAACACCCTAGTTTTCAAAAATCATTGATTTCTCTGCTCCTCCTTAGAATTTTGTTATAGAATCCTCTAATCAAACTGCATGAAAAATCAGATTTATGTCAGATGTTTCAGGTGAGATATGTTACGCTAGTAAGATGTTTATTTTCACCATTTTTGAAGCCTTGTCAGTACACCAGGAACCAGTAACCTTGATCTTTTAAATGGAGATAAGATGAAATAATTCTCCTGCATGAAATTAAATCAGAGTGATGTAGAAAATCATCTCCAAAAATTTACAATACATAATTGAACAAAGATAGTCATCCGTAACAAAAAATAACGGGTGTATGGAAAAAAGCTGTTGTTTCCCAGTCAAACGAACCATCTGTATTTTGCGCAAGATCTCTATGATGGAATCCTGTCAAACAGACGACGAAGGTTGGAAAAAGAGTATGATGAAGCAATAGAGTTAAGAAAAGCAATGGCGCTGAAGAAACAATCTCGTCGTGTTCCTTGCTCAACTAGTGATTGATATGATCAGGTATAAACATGCTTCGTTACGTCGTATTTCTACAAAATAGTAGATGTTGGGCTCAGATTGAACTGCGAAAATCAGGTTAAATAGATTATGGTATTAGATTCAAATTTAATATAAAAACATTTATTGTTTTGGATGCTGTATGTTCATTTATATCACAAGCTTTGACGGTGATATCATGTTTAAAGACGACATTTTCATCCCAATTCCAACTGTAACTGTTATTTTCTGTTGATGAAGAGTTGAACATCAGTACATCATCCACATAAAATTCTACTTTGTCGATATCAACCACACTATCTACTTCAGCTGTAATAGTAATATCTCCAATAATATAACTTAAACTTGGAAAGAGTCTTAAGATTTTTTTATCGAAAAAATAAACATATCCCTTTGCAGGATGTACAATTTGAATATTCATTCCTGGTTGTTCTTCCTCAACAATTGCAAATGTTCCATCTGATGTATCATTTTGTATGTTTCCAGCAAGATCTCGTGCCTCAATTTTCAGCATATAATTCTGCCCTTGAGAAAGATCTTGTATATCCCAAAGATATTCACCATCGTTTTCTTCATTCTGACGCATTAATTGCCATGTTTCACCTGCATTATCACTATAGTAAAGACTAATGTTCAAACTGTTGTTTCCTAGATTATCTTCAGCATTCCATTGAACTGTTGCATTGGATGTATTTAATACTTCTCCGCCGTTCGGATAAAGAACAGTGACCGTTGGAGGTATATCATCATGGATTACCAGTGGGAGAAAATCTCCACCATTTTTGATATTTCCGGAGTTATCATAAGGAAGATTTGTGTCTCCTATTGAATCTGCATTTGTATCCACTCCTTGATAATCATCCCAATAGTTCCCACCGATTTTTGGGCCACCAATGATGTTTGTACCATCAGTCATAGAAACGTTCCATATATTGTGCGAATATTCATCTAGAGCATGTATGTCGTTGTTGATGAAATAATTATCATAAATGAGGTTCTGTGAACTGTTTTCACCTATTCTTAGACCATAGTATTGATCTGTTATATGGTTGTGATATATCTGGTTGTTCGTTGCTTTTTCTAGCCGTATACCCTGACCATTTTTTGCAATCAAGTTATTTTCAATTTTTGTATTGGAAACATTGGCCAATAGTTTGATAGCTGCCTGTCCTTTTTCGATTCGGTTATCTTTTATGATTAAATCTTTGATATCACCAAAACATCGTTGATTGTTACAATTGATGTAATCTTCTGTCACCCATATTCCTTTGGTATTTGCTATTAATTTATTTGAACTAATAGTTACATCTTTTGCTCCAGCAATCACTATTCCAGCACCAGAGGCATCACCTCCAATTAAGTTATCGCTGTACCCAATTATTGAATTGTTATGGATAGTTACTTTTTTTACTGGATATTCATTTTCAATAGACCATAAATAAATACCATTACTAATGGTTCCAGGGTCGTTCGTAAAATTATTGTTTTTAATTTTAGCTAGATATGTTTCCCTAAGGCCAAGACTCCATAACTCATTGTTTCTTATTTTTACTGATATGCTGCTATTTAATTTGATTGTATCAATATCGTTATATTCAATTATCATTTGAGTGTCTATTTCTACACCATATATTTCAAAAGGTTTATATTGGTAGAACAGTCCACCGCGAATGAAATTATGTCGAAGTAGTACAGGCTTATTAAATGGATTTGTTCCGTTTCTAATAGATGGGTTATCTGAATATTGGTTTGGATCTATTACAATGGCGTATTCTCCTTTTGGATTGTAAATCATGCAGTTCTGAATAGTTAAACCAGTAACATCCATATATCTGCCAGTTTTAACACACGTATCTCCACCCTTAATGCTTATGTCACGAATCAAAACATCTTTTACAGTTAAAAGTAAAGATATTTGTAATGCAGCAGAGCCATTACCACCATCAATGATTACATCGTTTGGTGAAGACTGTCCATTTAATATAACTTTTTTGTCAATAACAACATTTTCTTTATATGTCCCATGATAGACATCAATTCGATTTCCTATACCTGCAGAATAAATTGCATTTTGAATCGATCCAAAATAATAATAATTTTCCACATAAGCAGCGTGAGTAATATTCCAAAGATTATTGTAAAATGAATTATTAGAAATGTTAACTACGGCATTATCGAATAATTTTATAGCATCTTGATTGCTGTTAAATTCTGAATTATCGATTAATATATCCGTTGAATTAATTATCAATATGCCGTTTGTATTGTTTTCAAAGACACATTCAGATATTTTTATTTTTTCTGATTGATTAACACGTATTCCAATTTCTGATTCTTCGAAAAATGTGTTATTAAAAATTAATCCATTTTCACAGTCATATAAGTTAACTCCTTCTCTGTCAGATTGATTTATCAAATTATAAGAGATGCTAAAATCAGTTACAGAATCAAGTAAAATATCCGATTGATCGCTTGTAAGATTTTCATTACCGGCAATACTTACATTTTCCACATTTTTAAGATAAATTCCATTATATATTGATTTTATAACACAATTTTTTATTTTAATATCATAAATATTTAAAAATCCTTTATTTCCGACAGCTGCACTTTTCCCGCTATGCATAGTGTTTTTACGTAAAATCATCACTCCTTCAATAGATACATCTTTACTTGCTATTTGAATAGTTTGACTTTTAACCTCATTCATTTCAGAGTATCCTGCTTCCTCATCAGTGATGACGGTTAAATATGGATTAGCAAACTTAGCTTGAAGAATGAGAGGTTTATCAATCTTAAAGACCTCTTTATAGACACCTGGATTTAACTTAACATATCCACCATCATAGACTGCGCTGATACCATCTTTTGTAGTATTGAAATGGTCTATATTCCATCCTGGAGTAGATGAATCATAGGAATCATCAACATATGCTGTGTTATTCCAATATAATTCAAGCCAGTTTGAAAATAAAACATCGTTACTGACAACGTCACCAGTTCCAGTAGGGTTTGATGGATGGGTAGGACCACTGGGAGTACCCCACCAGTTATACGTTGCATTGACTATGTTGTTACCAATATTGTTGATACCATAATTGTTATTATCAAATATATTATTGAAATGAACGCTGTTCATTAAATCTGCTCCGTAGCGAGCTAAAATACCAATGTCATTCTTTGATAATGTATTTGACGAAATTTGTGCTTCTAAAACCGATCCCGTGTCTGTAGGAGTTCCGATGACCATTCCATATTGAAAGTTATGGATTTCATTTGTAACTAATGATACTTCGCTATATATCTGTCCACCAACAGTATCAATGAATCGTATTCCTGAGATTCCTTTATCTATTGAATTATTTATTTTATTACGGGAGATATGTGTTTTATTTGATTCTAGGCTGATACCAAACGATATGTTTCCTGAAATAGTGTTTTTATATATTTCGACTTTACCATATCCTATATGCGATCGAACGTAAATGCCATTGCAATTCGAGGAATCATTTCCATATATCTTATTCTTCTCTATGATGAGCCCACTAATGTCTGTATTGGTTGCTGTTTGGATAGCTGTTCCGCCAACACCCGCTAGATTTCCAGGATAAATAGTATTATCAATGATCTTTACATTCTGGGTGAATCCATAATTATCTTGACCTATGGATATTCCAGTTCCGCTTCGATTATTATTTTTTCCGTTGAAATCAAAAATAATGTTTTTAATTATGCTTCCGGATGCTCCAGAGTTTAATTTTACATCAAAGATTCCTGCTTGAGGAATTGTTGTTGGTTGAAGTATAGTTGATCCTGAACCGGTCAAATTAATTTTTTTATTTATTGTTAATGTGTCGTTGTAAGTACCATTTAATACGTGTACTGTTGATCCTTGAGGGGCTGCATCAATTGCTGGTTGTATTTTATGGAAGGAGTAAATATAGTTTGAATAAGATGGAGCAGTAGTGATTCTTCCCCATTTATTTCCAATTTTATCTACTGCTTCTATGTTGAATTGATATTTACCAGATGGCCATACTGAAGAATTTATTGGTTGATTCCAAGGGTTTGTAATATCCCATGTTGCACCCGTATCTAGGCTTATAACCCATTTTTCTTCCGATGTACTGTATGAGACATTAACTCCCATTTCTTGTGCTATATCTTTTTCAGAGGTGGCCCATCCTTCCCAGGGGTTACTTTGATTGACTTTATAGGTCCATTCGATGAAATCATCGGATGTATTATAAGGAGTAGGTCCCGATATTTGAAGATTCAGATGATCTAAGTCGTTTTCAAGGTCATTAAAATCATATATAAAATCAACTTTTTCGGTTAAGGCTGAATATTTTTCAGGGATTATCGAATCCAATTGAGGTATTGGTGGATAAGTCAGTCCTGTTGGTGTTTTTGGATAAATCGTTACAGATGTGTTATACCAGGTGTTTAACACGTTTGGTCCTTCTGAATATGCTTCTGCCTCTGTTAAGACAATGTGACATATACCTGGTTTTAATGCAGTGAAGTTTACTGTAAATATTG
>Ga0307431_1001689_pt1 | contig 12430 bp, 13 predicted proteins | sample SalMarWE160170MG_FD_202155 | JGI IMG/M metagenome (GOLD analysis project Ga0307431, IMG submission 202155) | Salt marsh sediment microbial communities from the Plum Island Ecosystem LTER, Massachusetts, United States - WE1603-170 | ecosystem: Environmental > Aquatic > Marine > Intertidal zone >...
AGAATAAAGGGGATATGACGGATGGCTGATGCCGGGATTTGTTCGGTCATGCGCATGGCGAGGTCCCAATCCTGGGCGCCTTCATAACCTTCACGAAAACCGCCCAATTTTCTGACTTTTTCCCTTCTGTAAACGCCAAAATGGGTGATCAGGTTATGCCCATAAAATAGATCAGGATTCCAATCAGGTTTGAAATAGGGATCATAGCGCACACCAAATTCGTCGATCAGGTCTTCATCGCTGTAAATGATTTCTGCGTCTGGAAAGCGGTTTATTTCGCAGGCAACCATGTAAAGCGCGTGTTCTCTGAGGACATCGTCATGGTCGAGAAGCCCAATATAACCCCCGGAAGCCATTGAGAGGGCGGTGTTGGATGCAGCTGAAATATGGCCGTTAATGTCTCGAAAGGTGATCTTAAACCGCGGATCTTTTTCCTTGTATTCGGTTAGAATATTGCGGATGTAAGGCTCGGTAGATGCGTCATCGGCAATGCAGCATTCCCAATGGGGATAGATTTGTGCCTGGACTGAATCGAGGGCTTCCCGTAGGAATGGTTCAGGCGGGTTAAAGACCGGGATGATGATCGATATCAGCGGCTTTTGTTTGAAGGTTTCAATGTGGGCGAGCATCAATGACCGGTCGCCGGCGGTGAGGGTATCGTACTGCTCGATCCAGCTGTAATAGGTAAAGGGATCTTTGGATAGTGATCGATTGGGCGGGCGGTCCTCTGCCTTCCCAAATTGGATATAGTGCACCAGGGGGTTGATCCTGCCCATGCGGATGTCTTTATTCTCTCTCAGGTAATAAGCTGTGTCGAAATCGGGGGAGGGATTTTTACCCTCCTTCCATCCGCTTTGGATGAAATGCCACAATGGATCAACTTCTGAATTGCGGACATCAGGATAGGTTTCAAGATAATAGTCTCGATCAAATAAGCCACACCTTGAAATTAGATAATAATGATGAATTGCTTTTATAATTTTCTGAATCATTAATATTTCCTTGCTTGGATTCAAGCATTAATTTAAAAAGAGATTATTTAAGAATACAATCTTTGTTGCACTTATGAGTTGAATCCATGTTGTTTAAGAACAGGAGAACATCACCTTTAGCATGCTTCACAGCAAAATTGTTGATGGCTGAGAAATTGAAGCGATGGTTGTATTCAATGATCGAGATATTCTTTTCTTTGTGCAGTTTTTGGAATAATTTTAGCGTTTCTTCATCTTTTGATTGATTGTTGATGATGATAATTTCATAATTTTTATAGGTAGACTTTTCTGTGATGCTTTTTATACAATTATTTAACAGCTCATAGTGATTTTTCGTTGGTATGATAATGCTGACAAGAGCTTTTGGGAATATCATGAGGAATCTTAGGTGAAGTATTTATTTTGTAAAATGAGATTACATAAATTTTGTAGCACTTACGAGTTTAATCCAAGTTCCATTAAAAGATCCTACTACCAAACAAGAATTTCCTATAAATTGATCAGCATAATTCCAATAACCACAATAATAATTCCTATTAGATTTAATAAAGAAATCTTTTCATGAAAGACTAATAATGCAGTTATCAAGGTCAAGATTTGAACAATACCAATGACTAATGGTACTATAAAGTTTAACTCATATTTTGGGAGAATCAATGTCCAAAGTGAAAAGCTTATTCCATAGAACAGAAAACCAATGATTGACAACCAATTAAAACCTACTACTGCACCTGTTCTATTTATAGAAAATGTAAAGGATTCTCCTCCTAATTTCATAAACACTAAACCCGAGACTGTAAATAGAATGTAAATAAAAATTAAGAGAAAATTTTTCATTTAGATAAAGCCAATACGTTTAAATACTGAATTGGAAAATTGAGTGTAAAAATTTGGATACTTTTCATGTTAATTTTTGATCTCTTGTGGTGTTGAGACAACATAGTTTATTCATGTAGCAGTCTGTTGGGGGACTTGATACTTCTTAGGAATAGACATTCAGCATAGTATCAGTGCAAAAGTTTGCATTACAATCAATTTCACTAGGAAGAAGGTTGTTTGGTGACTTACAATTCATAACCAGCATTAATTGCATCAGCTCGGAACATCTGAACTGTTTCCAAAGAATATTCGGATAGATCTTTACCTAGCAACTTTAATTTTCTGAGAATGCCACTTGTGGCTGTAATGATATGACAACCTATTGAATCTGCTTGAATAACATTTAATAATTCACGAGGACTTGCCCATAATAATTCCTGGTTGGGATATTGTTTGATAATTTCTGCGGCTTCTGCCATTAATGGTATTGGATCAACGCCTGTATCAGCGACTCTTCCAGCAAAAACCGAAAGAATAGTGGAAGAATTGGATCTAATTGTACTGCTAACTTGACTAACCTGATCTAAAGTCATCATTGCGGTAATATTGAGATTTACTCCTTGGCTTGATAACGATTTGATGATTGGCGTAGTCGGTATACCTTTTGTGTTGGTAATTGGAATTTTCACGAATACATTATTTCCCCAATTAGCAATTTTCAGAGCTTGGCGTTCCATTTCTTCTAAATCATCAGAAAATACTTCAAATGATATCGGCCGGTCATTAATTTCTGAAAGTATTTCCAATGCGAACGCTTTATAGTCTTTAATTCCTGCCCTGTTCATTAGCGTTGGATTCGTTGTGAATCCTTTAATATATGGGTTTTTGTACATTTCTAAGATATCTGCTTTTTCAGCACCATCTGCAAATAATTTTATTTTCAACTGAGAAATCGATTTAATCATACATCCTCCAAAGATAAAATCCAGTCAACAGCAGCCCTCAAATTTTTTACAGTTCTATCTGCTTTAAAGCCATGCATTGATTCCGCGTAGCCATTGTCAAGAAAAATTGTTTTACAACCCGCACTTTCACCTGCAGCGATATCCTTCCAACGATCACCAATTACATAACTGGTTGGAATATCTATATGAAAATCTCTAGCTGAATTATAGATCAAACCGGGCTTTGGTTTGCGGCAAGAACAATTATCTTCATCGTCATGAAAACAAACATAAACGTCCTTAATTGGCAGATGTTGTTTAAGGAACTGGTTGATGGCTTCAACATTTTCCTTGCTTTGGGTACCTCTTGCAACATCCGGTTGATTTGTTATTCCAATTAGAAAAAAACCCGAGTCCACCAAGCGTTGTAATTCTAGTGTTGCGTCTTCAGTGATTTCGAGATCATGCAAGCCCTGTGGGGGATAAGGCTTCTTATCCACTATAATTGCTTTATTAATTACACCATCTCGATCAAGAAACACGGCACGATTATCATTCATTTTTCAACTGATTCCCACATCGTCTGGCTTATTTTTAATTTTGGATGCGTAACAATTAAGTGATGAATAACCGAGTGAAATGCTTCGGTGGTCGGTGTGATATGAGAAGGGTTAATGATGGGTACAATTACACAAGCTTGGGCAACTTTTGCGGTATAACCACCATCCCGGCCTACGACCCCGATGATTTTTGCATCCACAGCCTGAGCGTATTGTAATGCAAGGACCAAATTGGGACTGATATTTTTTTCTAAATCACCTCCGCCAACAGAAAAGATCAGAATTGCGTCCTTGCTGCCTAAATGGCTGCCTTCCAGCCATGCTTTGAATACCGAAGCCCAGCCTTCATCATTGGTTCGGGCGGTCAGCTCGGAGACATTGTCGGTAGGCGCATAGGTTTCGATCCCAGTAATTTTTCGGAAATCATTGACGGCATGCGACGCGCTGGCGGCAGACCCCCCTACACCAAGAATAAACAAACGGCCATTGTTATCATGAATCTCAACAAGAATATCAACAATTTTCTCGATGGCATTAACATCCAACTTGGTGAGAACCTCAGCCAGTTCTTTAAGAAATGAATCAGTAAAACTCATGAAATTCCCTTCTTTAGAAAACGATTTGGGTTTACAGTTAATAGTGCATCAAGCTCTTGAAGTCCTTCAAATGATCCGATCTCATAAAAACGTTCTTTAACAATGTAAGCCGCAAGATTATCGTCCCGAATCAATTGTTGATAGACATCTGTTAAACTAAAGGGTTTTTCTGGTTCTATCCAATCAAAAACCTTAGGCATGAAGATACTTAAGCCATAATCAATATATTTCATCTTTGGGCTATGATTTGATTTATCGTAGGATACGATTTTTCCTTTGTTAACTTCAACATTACTTTGGTCCCATTGATCTTTGTTTTGAAGCACTGTCATTAATGCAGATTTTTGCTTTTTCTCAAAACAGGATTGAACGGCCTGATAGTCGCAGGGTAAATATGAATCACCATAAATGGAAAAAAAGGGACCTTTAATGATTGAGGTGACCTTTTTAAGCGCGCCTCCTGTATCAAGCGGTTTAGGGCCATCAAACACAAACTCGACCTTCAACCCAAAGCGATTGCCATTCCCCACAAAGTTCTGGATCATTTCGCTTTTATACCAGGATGAGATGATTACATGCGTAAATCCTTGATTTTTTAAAAGCTTTAATTGATGTTCAATAAAAGGCTTACCGCTTACCGAAACCAGAGCCTTAGGTATTTCGTGTGTTATGGGATATAGCCGAGTGGCCAATCCTCCCGCTAAGATGACAATAGGGTACATTTTCACGCGATCAATACCTTTGTTCCCTCAAAATCAAAACCGAAGCGAACTTCTTCCAATCCTTTATTTTGCATAGCATGCCGTAACTTATTGCGGTCTTCTGCATAGAACATCAAGAACCCGCCACCGCCTGCGCCAACGAGTTTACCACCCAACGCGCCATTTTTCAAGGCCAGTTCGTACCATTCATCAATCTGTGGGTTACTCATACCGGCGGACCTTTTACGTTTTTGACACCAATGTTCATGGAGTAAGGAACCAAATTCGGCTGTCTTACCAGCTTCTAGTACTACCTTGCTTCTCAGTCCAAGTTCTTTGGTAAAATGGAGGTTCTCAATCATTTTTTTATCCATATTTTTGCTGCGTTGATCTTGATCCTCTAGAATGGAGGATGCACTTCGTGAAAAACCTGTAAAAAAAAGCAAGAGATTATCCTCAAGATCAAATAATGTATCCATACTGATCTGCAGAGGATAAGCAGTGACTGAATCATCCTGATTAAATTCGAAGCAAGTTATTCCGCCGTAAGCAGCAATATATTGATCTTGTTTGCCAATGGGCTCATTTAAGATTTCAATTTCGATTTTACAAGCTAGTTGGGCTAAATCTTTTGGCATCAATAGGCGATGGCGATGCATATAAAGGGCTTTTAAGAGTGCAGTGGTGAAGCTGCCCGAGGATCCTAAACCCGTACCAGCAGGAATGTCCGCAATGGACGTTACTTCAATTTGCGGTGTGTTGAAATTTAGCATGCGTATTGCTTCACGAATAATAGGATGTTTAATTTTTTTGATATCTTCAACACTTTCTATTTTTGAATATTTTAAAAATATCCCCTCATTAAATGGTCTTGAGATAGTCACATAAACATATTTTTTTATTGCTGCTGCAATTAAAAAGCCAGAAAATTTTTGATAATAGGAGGGTAAATCTGTGCCGCCACCACCCAATGAAATACGTAGCGGGCTGCGCGTGATAATCATTAAAATTCCTTAATATTTTATGGTTTATTTAGTAATTATGCAAAAAAGATTTAGTCCAAATTTTATATATTTCATCTTAATTCTGCTTGGTTTGAAACCGGCATGAATAATCATCGGCCATAAATCAGATTTATTATAGTACATTTTATGATCATTCATTTCTTCTTTAGGGCTAAGTTGTAGTTGGAAAGCGAAGAATTCAAGGAATTTCTTGCCAGTCCATGTTGGAACATTTATCAATAATTTTCCATCATCTTTTAATAATCGATAACATTGATTCAGTATTAGATTTGGATGCCAAAAGTGCTCAAGAACTGATATCATTAACACAAGGTCATAATAATTTCCGGTAAAATCAGACAAAAAATTTTCTGCATTTCCTGTTTTAAAATTTAAACTCTCGATACTTTTTAATTGGTCAGAGATTGAAAAATCTATACCATGACCTTCTTTAATTCTTGGTAGTAGTAATTGCAAAGCAGAGGCATGAAAACCACATCCGATGTCCAGAACAGTGATATTTTCTAATTCTTTTGTGTACTTTAGAATTTTTCGATGGGATAAGAAGACACCAATTTTATCAATAAGGGTTGAGCTTTTTTGACCATATGCACTATTGCGAGATTTTGATCCATTATTCATTAATATTAAAATTCCTATTTCTGATCATATGTAGCAGGAGTGTAAATACAAAAGTTTGAAAGCCAAGGATAATTAATAGAAGACCAAATACTGCCGGATGGTAAATCTCAGATAACTTAAGACCTCTATCAATCCAGTATATTACAAGATAAGCGTCAATTACGAAACCTATTAAAATCAATAGAAAGCCTGACAAAACGCCACGGTTGTAAGTTACAACTGCATATAAACGTTTTGCAAAGCCTTGGTCAAAGTTATAAAAAGCTTTAGATAAAAATGCTAATTGAAGCGCACTATACCCCAGCGTTGTCATCGTTAAACCTAATAACATCCAGTGAAGATTAAATCCTATGGATGCAAATTCATAAGGGCCTGGTATTAGACTGATGATGAGTAACAGCCCCAAGAAGAATAGAACTAATCCTGGTTTAAGCAAGAAAAAGTCAGGGGCGTACAGGAACATTATTTTTAAATTGAGCCATCCTGCTCGCCAAGGAGAAAACCAATCTGATCTTCTGTGATGACTCAGGCGTCCCTCCTTATCCTTGTAGAAATTTATTGGCACTTCCGTTGCTTTTAATTTGTATCTGGAAGACTTAAGCACCATTTCTGATGCATATTCCCATGATTGAGATTTAAGATTTATTTTTTTCAAAGCCTTGAGTGTGATCGCTCGCATTCCACAATGTATATCGCTAAATTTAGTCCCATAAATTTTATTTAAAATAAAGGTAGTTATGGGTGTTCCAAAATACTGGTGTAATTTAGGCATGGCTCCAGGTTCAATGTAACCTTTAAAACGACTGCCCATCACAAACTGATAACCTTGTTTTAGCTTATCATAAAAATTCCCCAGTTCTCTGAAATCATAAGTTAGGTCAGCGTCCCCCATGATCACATATTTTCCTTTGATATAAGGGATTGCGTCGATATATGCCCTGCCTAAACCCCGCCGTGGAATCCGCAGCACTTCAGCGCCGTGCTCCTCTGCAATCTCAGGTGTTCGATCAGTGGAGCTATCCACGATCAAAACCTGACCTTCAACATCAATTCTCCGTAGCCCCTCGAAACACCAATCCACAAATTCTCCAATGGTCAACTCCTCGTTTAAGGAAGGTATTACAATGGAAACTAATGGTGTATTTGATTTACAAGTCATTTTTTTTCCCTCTTTTGATTTGCGAATACAACTTTGCAATACTTTACATCAAAAACGAAGTACTTCATTAAAAAGAAACTTAATAACATGGTCACTACATTGGAGAAGAGCACCCCAAAATATGGGGATAGGTTCACCAGTTCAGCTATAATGATGTTAATAAATAATGTGATGAGATAGTTTATGATTAAAATAATTGCATATCTAATTAGAGGTGGAAAAATAGATGCGCTAGTGGAACTGTAAGTAAGTGCCTGATTTAAAAAGAAGTGAGCAATGACTGTGAGGAAATATGCCAGGGTGATAGCCAGACGGTAATTAAGCATACAAACTCCGTAATACAGCCAAACCATTGTAAAATTAAGCAAAAATGTAATTATCCCTGAAAGAATAAAAATAATAATTTGTGATTTGTTATTTATCCAAAAGGTTTTTTCTTCATATAAATATTTATTCACTAATACAAATTCTCCACTCAATGATTTGATGTGATTTTCACATCTAAAAATGATGATTATTTTGACTGGTAATTTTTCATGATTCCATGATTTTCTCTTCTAATCCTGAAAACTAAATATTAATTATTTTCTGAAACTCCGCGCATAGGCCACCATCTGCCATCCGAATATGGATGACATTGTATTAAATTTAAACAAAAAATCAAAGAATGAATATAGTACACTTCCTTTTTTCTCATTAATTTTTTTTGCATCATCAATTAACCGCTTACCTCTCGCAATAATAGCCAGCCTATATAGGTTAAAAAAAGGAAATCCAGAAGCAAATACTTCAGGTTTATAAAAACCTGCTTTGGTAAGAACCGTTGATATTTCTTGCCTGTTGTAATGTTTTCTGTGTCCAATTTTTCGATCGAAAGCGGACATTGGACCGCCTGGCACTGTAACAATGAGAAAGCCATTTATATAAGGGAGGATATTTCGTAATAACTTTACAGGATGGTCAACATGTTCTAGCACTTCTGAGCATACAGCAATATTCCCCCAACCTTGGAGATTTTCTACTAAGTTTGCGCTTACCAATAAATCTGATTCTATGAACTTCGCTCCTGAAACTTTAACCCTAGAGATTTTGACTCCTAGCTCACTTTTTTCAAAACCTATTAGTTTCGCATCCGGAAACTCATTATGCATTTCCTTTAAAAAATCACCTTGACCTGAACCAAAATCAATAACTCGGAGACCATCGGCATTTGGTTTTAGTTGCCTAATTAGTTTTAAAATTAATCTATGGCGGTACGTCTGTGCTGGATTTTGACTCGCTGATGCTGAATAATTGTTCCATAATATATCCCAATTATCATTATTAATTTGATCTAAAATTTTGCTCATATTCTCTCACTTTTTAACATCATGCGGGTTGCCTTCCTGATTGCCCCCTCTGAAGTGATAGAAGGATGCCATCCGATTGATGTAATCTTAGATAGATCAAACCTGACCACCGGCACATCTCCTTTCCAACCACGGTCTCCGCCAGTATATTCATACTGCACATCTTTCAACCCCATTTCTTGCACCACAATATCGGCAATTTTCTTCACATCAATATAATCACCAGTTGCTACATTGTAGAAATCGTATTGTGAGGTCGAATTGCTATTTGCAATGAGCATAGCCTTTATAATATCACTCACGTAAATATAGGATTTGCTTTGACTGCCATCCCCCAGAATTTTCAACCTTGTTGGATCCTTTTGTAATTTTCGAATAAAGTCATAGGCAACCCCGTGAGTCTGGCGTGGGCCAACGACGTTTGCGAAGCGAAATGCTCGCCCTTTCATATCAAACATATGGCAATAGGCGCAGATCAACGCTTCACCGGCCAGTTTACTGGCGCCATAGGTGGAAATCGGGAGCATAGGGCCATAATCCTCAGGGACTTCAAGGTAACCCGTTTCACCATATACGCCGCTGCCCGAAGCATACAGAATGCGTTTTACTCCGGAAATCCGCATCGCCTCCAGTATATTCTGTGTCAGGTAAGTGCCTTCCCAGAAATCCACATCCGGCTGTGTCATTGCCTTTGCGATATCTGGGTTGGATGCGAAATGAAAAACAATATCGCAGCCCATCATAGCTTTGGTTAAATTTTCTAAATTTTTTATATCATCCCTGACGACAACAACCCGAGGGTCATCAATAATATCTTGGATATGCCAATCATTCCCAGATGAAAAATTATCATAAATAATCAATTTTTCACAATCTAGATCTTTTAAAATTCTATGTGCAAGGTGACTGCCAATAAAGCCTGCTCCACCAGCAATAAATGTTCTCATAATGATTTCTGCCTTTCATTTCTTGTTTCTTTCCATTGACGAATACCCCAAGTGAAAATTATTATAGTAAATATTGGGATGAATATTTGAACCGATGAACCATAAATCATACCAGATATGGAAGATGTTGCACTAATAATGCTAAGCACTAAAAGTCGTAAAACCATCAGTCCTAGGACAAAACTCGAAATAACAGTAAAATTAATCCAATGGTGCAGTTGTTTTTTGAAAATGTTTGTCAACATCAGCACCAACCAACCGATTAATGCTAGGATGAATGCTGGCATTGAAAAAAACCTATATTTATTTAGGATATTTCTCATGTAGGTTTCTTTATAATCTAGTATCCTGAAACGCAAATCGAGGCTGCCATTAATAATTTTCGGTAAGTTTTCATTCTGAGTTGTTTTGATAGTATCTATAGGATTATAAATTAATGATTCAAAAAACCAATATTCATCGTTGCCTTCTGGCCATGTAGGCCAGTTAGATATATCTAAAGAAACTATGTTCACTAAATCTTGGTTAACTGAGTGATAGAGGTTCTCAAAGAACATGCGTGTGATAATGGGGATATGCCGTTTATCTATTGATCCGACTATGGCTGGAAGTGGCGATTTTGGCTCACAAACTATTTCTCTCGCAGAACAGGCCCCTTCAATCTCATCGGCAATTTGGCGATAAATTTGTTCTGGATAACTGCCATCTGAATAATAACCATGATGTGCAATCACATTTCTGAACATCCAAAGATAATGCGCGCCTATCTCGCTGCCACCATCACCATATTGATTGAGATACCAGTCTGGTTTCATCGTCATGGCTATATCATCGTGATAATTCCAACCTACAATAGACGATTCGATTGTATCTTTAAATTGATTTAGTGTTGGTGACACGTCATAGGCAGCTAGTCGATCCTCTTTGGGTATTTGAATTGCAGGATGCCAAGGCGCGTTTGTTTCAATTCTTGCTTGTGTTGATAAAACACGATTAAATTCTTGCTCCAACTGCTCTGTGACACCCCAATACCCATAATGTGTAAAATTTAAGTAGGATATCAGGAGAATAGGGATGTACCAGACGAAAACAGGAATGATCAATTGTATTGTGCGGAGGATTTTCTTTGGATATTTTTTTATCCAAATACTAATTATGCAAAATAAAAACAATACAAAAAGCTCCGGATAAATCCATACGCCTTCTTCACGTGTGAGCATGAAAGCGCCCATTGAGACACCTAATCCAATCGTCCAAAACCATAATTTTGAAATATCGTGTTCAATTCGCAGCAATAACCCAATTGAAAAAGAGGTGACATATAGTGTCAGGGCGTAGTAAATAAATTCTCGGTAAACCCTAATATGCATTGCAGTAGCAAGACTTGCAGGTGTGAATAAGACTACAGCGAAAAAGAACATTCGCCACCACTTATTCTGCAATAAGGGTTCAATGGCAAAGAAAAGAAGGATACAGGCACCAATGTAGAACAATGTTTCATTAAGGAACAATGGCAACCCAGTTAAGAATGATCCAATCAAGAAAAATGCATAAAATGGCCCTTTTATTAATGTTAATTGATCATAGGGGCCCATCCATTGACCATGAATTATATAGTGAGCAGCTTTAGCATAATATAGATCATCATGAGGACCACGAATAAGCATTTTTGGGATGCCCGTAATCAGCAAAATTCGCAGAAGAATTAAAAGAATAAAAACAAACCAAAATATTTTTTTCTTATGATTAGAAATTACTCCTATAGTGTTCTTAATTACCATATTTGTTCCTTTATTGATTATATTGAGGTGGGCCTCATTTTTTAATAAATGACCTATCATTAACAATTTTGTTGATTTCTTTGAAACCTGTTGGCACTTATGAGTTAATGGCCGGGAATAATTATCAGCCTTTTTGAGAAAGTATATTATATAATCGCGTTATCATTTGGATAAAAATTGGAACAACTTTCTCTAAACTCAACCCTTCATAAGGTTGCCAATTATCATTTGGATTTGGTAATGGATCATAAAAGACTATTCCATTTGGTCTATTCATGAATTTCTTTCCAATTTGTTGTTCATATGGCTGGTTTTCACTGATTATTTCAAGTCTTTGTTTGGGCGATAGAAGCAAATATTTTTCAAAGGGCTTTTTTCGAAATTTTTCATCTACTAATAATTCAGAAAAAATATCAAACAAACGATTATCTCCATGATCAGGAAATAATTCATGGCATAAATGTAAGATTTCTAATACATCTCTATTAAACCCAGCATTATTTGCTGCATTTGTGTTTTCTGTTGCATTCCAAATAGTTTCATTAGAATTTATATCAATATATGATAAAAAATCATGAATTAATCCATTGGGTAATTGCTGTTTTTCGTATGGGCGGACTATCATATTTTCTGTTCCAATGTTTTTTGCCCAGTTTTCAAACGTTTCTAATAAACGCTTACTTCTCGATAAAAACTCTGGACGATTATAATATTCATTTATTGAATTATTTGTCCTTAACCCCCATTGCTTCCAGGCTGATTCGACCCAAAAGTCTTTTCTACGTATATAACAAATTGTCTTAATAGTAGTATAGGTATTGTTTACAAGAAATTTTCCAAATTGATCAGCGGTGTTTAACTTTAAATCCCATTCCTCACTACTCAAGATAATTTTATTTATGTTGTTCTTTAGTGAATAATTTACCAAATTTTTCA
>Ga0307431_1001690_pt1 | contig 12423 bp, 14 predicted proteins | sample SalMarWE160170MG_FD_202155 | JGI IMG/M metagenome (GOLD analysis project Ga0307431, IMG submission 202155) | Salt marsh sediment microbial communities from the Plum Island Ecosystem LTER, Massachusetts, United States - WE1603-170 | ecosystem: Environmental > Aquatic > Marine > Intertidal zone >...
GCTGTCATCCCCCTAGTAAAATCAGAAAATCCTACGCTTTCACCGGGTGAGAGGAATTCTCACCCGGTTATTTTTTCCTCTCAAAATAAGCTCGTATGGTCAAAGGCTTGATAGCTCTGGACAATGAGTTGGAGAGGCAACAACGCCGAATCGAGCAGCTCGAAGCCGAGTTGTTCTTTGAACGGTTGCGACTAGCGGGATTAAAAACTGCGAAAGAGGCATTGCTCACCGAGTTGGCAGTTGGCCGTAGGCGGGTAAAGAAGAATGGTTAAGAAGCGTCATAAGGAGGCGCAAAAACGGTTGGCATTTTGTGTGGAGTATATACCTGTACCCAATGCCAACGACCGGTTTTCTCGGGCTATCAAAATCTTGTTAAATTCAATGCCACGGAACGCCTCTCAGACAAAACAAATTTCAAGTAACCTAGAAGAGAAGCCACCGAGGTCAACTATTAGCGAAGGCGCTGAAGGCCATAACACTAACAGGAGTTATGACCATGAAGGGTAAACCTGTCTCGCCTTGGCCTTACCGGGTTTCACTCGAACCTCTACTTGCCTCTTTCATGGATGCTCCGCCAGGAATGGTCAATAGTGAAAACCTACCTCGAACCACAAGAAATTAAGTTGCTAGAAGAAGCTGCCATTTGCCTTAGGGACCGGCTCCTCATCAGGTTTTTATTTCACCTTGGTTGCCGCGTCTCCGAGGCGCTGAACGTCAGAGCGGAAGATGTGGATATCAGACAGAGCACGGTGAGCATTGTCCACCTCAAGAGGCAAGTCAGATTATCATGCCAGAATTGTGGAGCAAGGCTCGGCCAAAGTCATAAGTTCTGTCCTGCTTGTGGGAAGGAGGTCGTTAGCACTCTCTCTGAGGAGCGTGAACGCCGACGCATGAGAACTTTACCTATTGACCACGAGACTGTCGAAATGCTTGCTGATTATATGAGGCGTAGCGGTTCGGTATTGAGAAAGGGTAACAATCTCATCTTCGGCATCAATAGACACAGGGCTTGGCAGATCATTAAGGAATGTGCCGAGAGAGCAGAATTACCGAAGCTAATAAACGCGGAAACAGGAAGGATTCACAATGTAAGCCCTCACAAACTCAGGGATGCCTTTGCTGTGCATGCAGTCAAGACCGATGATTCGGGTGACGGGCTAAGGCTTCTTCAAGAACATCTCGGGCACGCAAGCTTCGATACCACTGCCAGATATCGAAAAGTAGGGGGAAATGAGCACCGACATTGGTACGGAAAGCTATGGGAAGAGGAAAATCGTTAGATTCGTTACCTTTGAGGCCAGCAAGAGGAGGTTTCCTCAGGCCCTTTGGCTGCGGATGGTTTATTAGGGAATTCCTACTGGGGAACGGCCCTGAGGCCTCGCCTGAAATAGACCCGAATATCGGTGCTCCCCAAGCCGATATCTTTTACTATTACAAGAAGGCACTTCTGAAGGCAATCGCCACGGATAGAGCCACCAAGCAGGAAGAACGGGAGGCAAAGCGTAGAAAGTGCCTTATCTCCCCCGATAGGATAGAAAAACTCACGCAAACATATCTACTCAGCACTCCCTATAAGTCTACTGGTTGCCGCTACCACTCCTTTGTCGTCTACTTCTCAAACCTCCAGAGGCTGGGCTGGGTGGAAGAAAGCGGCAAGGAAGAGCACTCAACCTTTCAAGACAATTATCCCCGAGGCTATCCCCGCAGGTTCTTCCGCCTCACCGAGGCCGGCAGGGCTGCCTCTGAGAGCGCTTGGGCAAATCCCCTTGCTGCCCTCTATGGGTAGTGTGTGCGCCAGTGACCCTACAGCAGTAGTGGTTTTCATTCCTTCGTAAAATCATGGGAAATCCCTTGCCTTGAAATCTTTCACGAAAATATAGGTTCATTCTGTTAATGAACAAAATGTCCTTTTGTTGGACAATAAATACTAAGTAAATTGCACCTTAACAATTGAATAAGTGATGCAAAGCCTAGCCTGAACGCTTGCTTTCTTTGGGCAAATAAACGAGAAGGGGGGCAAGCTATGACAGGATACTGTAGCAATTGCCATAAGGTATGGACACGAGAAGAAAGGCAAGGCATTTGCCGATGGTGTGGACAGACCGCAAGTTGCCAATCCACAACGACAAAGCCCCGCCATCTAAAGTCTAGCCGAAGCCGAAAGCGAAAGCAACATGACAATGGTAACAACGGCTATGACCAGCTACCAGAGCCGTATTTAACCTATTACAAAATAGCTCTGAGATTTACTCACAAGGCTTTTATAGACGATAGACAAGACCTTCTACACGACATCATTGAAGGACTTGCTAGAGTAGCGGAGTATAAGACGCTCAGCGAAGCTGCGATGTATCGTATTGCCGAGCATATCAAAGACCATTACTGGTATAGACACTACGCATATCATAATGGGCTAGATTGCCAGCATTGCAGCAAAGCACAGCGGGCGAAGTGTAGAGCAAATTGGGCTTATTCCGATTGGGCTTACTGCGATTGCTATAGAGCTATCACTCTGGAAAGCATAAACCAGCCTATCATAGACAGTGAGGGCAATATCACCGAGCTTGCCGAGTTGATAGCCGATGATAAGGCGCTGGACTTGGAAGAATGGCTAGACGCCAAGACTTTCCTAATCGGAGCGCCAATCCGACTAAAGGCAATCGCCAAGAAACGTATGGAGGGCGAAACGCTAACAGGTGCGGAGTATAAATACCTGACAAAGCTGCGCAAACGTTACCAGCTTTCTTTGGTATAGGGGTAAGGTTTTAGGCAATTTCGGACTTATATATAGTAGAAGCAACCGCATAGGCTAGCGAGGTTCAGCTATGCGAGGGCTTACTACTGGCTACCGATGGGCTTGCCCGTCATCGGAGAATAGCCGAAAGGGGGTGTTCTAATAGAACAACTTAATATGGTGGGCAAACGCTCAGGCGAAGGCTTTGTGGCTCACAAGGCTAAACTGGTAAACGCCCTGTCCAGAACATTAGCCGAAAGGCTATTGCTTATGGACTTCACAATGGGGCGGAAAGGCTTACTAGGCTACATTAAGGCTCTTAGTGGAAGCAATGTCGTTAAGATAGTGCCTGCCACTAACGGTAGTGCTAGCGAGGCGCAGGCTGCTGTTAAAAGGCTGAAAGTAGTTTGTGGGGCTTGCACCAGCTACCTTGAGGACATGGCTTGGATTGGTGATAAAACACCGATGACCCTTGCCGAAATCAGAGTATGTCCAGATAACAACGTCAAGCCAAATCTCGGAAGCATAGAGCTATCAGAGGCAATCAGTAGAGTGCTTCCCTTCACCGCTAAGGATGAGAAAAGACCAGTTTTCCAATGCGTTCTCTTTAGGGCGAAGGAAGGCAAGCTATCTTTGGTTGCCAGCGATGGCTTTAGACTGGCGACTGTTACTCTGGACTATGACGATGGCGAGGGTGAGGTGCTAGTCCACAAAGACGAGCTAAGAGGCATAGCCAATGCCTTGCGCAAGGCAAAGAGGGTGAGGCTAGGCTTTGAGGCAAGCGGTGATACTCTTGACGGCATGAGCTTGATAATTGACACCGAAGCGATACGCTATCAATGGCGTGGCGCTGAGGGGCAATTCCCTGACTATCAGAAGGCTATACCGACGGAGTTCAACACCGTAGCACACCTTGACACCATTGAGGCTGTCAAGGCTGTGTATTCCTTCAGAGCCTTGTCGGACAATCCCAAAGACTATCCCATAGACCTTACCATTGGCGAAGGCAAGATTGTCATGGCTAATCCCGATGAAAAGGGAGAGGCTACAATCCCTGCTGACACCGATGGACAGGGTTCTGTGAGGATAGATGGGAGATACTTAGCCGAAGCTCTCAAGGCTTGCGGTGGTATGGTGGACTTCAAGCTCGTCAATGCCTATACCTCAATGCTCTTTGTCAATGACGGTTATCAAGTGGTAGTAATGCCCTTGATGACTCCAGAGGCAAAGGCAGCGATGGAACAGGCACGCCAAGCCGAAGCACCAGCCGAAGCCGAAGCCGAGAAGAAGCCAAAGCGTAGCCGAAAGGCTAAAGAACCAGTAGCAGTAGCCTAGAGCGTTTGACCGAGAACAACCACGCACAAAGGGGCGGCGGTAGCCGCCTTTTTGTGCTTTTTTTGTAGGGGTATTCCTGCCCTGTGTGGCGTGGAATACCCCTTTTTTGTGCGTGGCGAGGATAAGAAAGGAGAAAAGGTGAAGTGCGAATTTTGTCACCAAGACGCATCTGGCCTGATAAACCTGCGTGTTTACACACGACACGGTATTCAGGTCTGCGATAAGTGCTACACCGAGATAAACGACCACCGTAACAAGCCCTACTCAAAGGTGATGGATAAGCTAGCTATGGTCGAGGCTGGCTACCATGTCAATCGTAAGCTGGCGACAATGCCAAAAGGCAGAGGATAAATGTAGCCCGACCTGGGCAGTCGGGATAGACATACATTTGCCTGGAAAGGGGGTGAGATATGAAGCCAGTATTTGTTCTAACCGAAGCCGATGTCCTGCAAGTCGCTGGGCGGAAATTTGGTGTTAACGAGCTAACCGAAGAACAGATGCAGCAGATAAAGAAGGGCATAGAGTTTGGCTTGGAGTGCTGGGAAGAGGTGGTAACTGCAGCTTTACAAGAAGTGCTTGATAAAAAACCGAGTGCCTAACCCGATAAGGGCAATCGGGATAGGGGTAATCTTGCCCGGAAAGGAGGTGATATCTATGCCTATAAAGTGGAGTGCTATGCAGGTGATGGAGGCAGCCGATGCTATCGAAAAGCATATCAATGCAGCTGTCGAGCCTCTGGAGTGTGCCAGGGAAGTCGCCAGGGCAGCTCTGGGAATACCTAATCTTCCTGGATATGTGGGGCAACGTTTCGCTGGATTATTGGGTGAGATAGGGCGAGCAATCGGCGGCACCCCCGCTGAGCCAGTCGGTCGGCTCAGAGCCAGGTTACAGTCAATCCGAGATTCCGTTCCGAAGGATGACCTAGAGGCAGAAAAGAAGACAAGCTCGTATGGCGATAAAGTGAGCTTGATCTAAGGTCGACTGCCGGATAGGGCTACCTATGCCCAAAATCTGAAAGAAGGGGGGTGAACAAGTGTCCACCCAGCTTGGTATCTTTGAAGAAGCTGGGGTAGAGGTCACACAACCAGAGCCGAAAACAGCAGTCAGGCTAGGCACTCGAGAACGTCATGTTAACTTAACCAAAAAGAGACGTGAAGCCTTAAAAGAGTTTATGGATGTCCTCGCCGAACTCGAGGGTAAAGATGTCTATATCGGGGCTTATGGCGGGCATGGCTCCCACTACTGGGTAGATGGCCTGAAACTAGGCCGCATGACAGTGGAGAGTGTGTTTGGCGATAAGGAAGTGCCGGCCGTCATTGTGTTAAGAGGTAGTCGGGGATCCTCGGTGCGTATCTTCACTGACAGAGCTTATGCACTACGGCGCCAGGAATACTTCGGCTATACCCTGTGGCTGCTGGACTTCTGGAATGGCTTTGGAGAGTATCCTATTGACCCCTACCGCAGGAAAGGCTGCGATAGCCTGCACATTAAGCGATTTAACGACTAGAGGGGCTGTACCCATCATTCGATAGGGCTACTATTGCCTAAAGGGAGGTGATAATCTGACAACCGAAGTTAATATTGAAAAGGGCATCTCCGACCTCGTTGGCGCTTTGACAGACCCTATTATTGCCTTTCCCGGTGGTTGGGGTGACTCCTTACCCGATTGGCTGAAAAATGCCATTATCTTGGAGAGGTTGGCGATGAACATGAAGGCACTTAAGGGAGAAGAACTGACCGGGACGGATGCCGAGGCCTGCGCATATCTCTATACCGCTTGCCTTACCCAGCCAGTAGACAGCGACTGGACGCAGATTTACCTCTACGTCGCCAACCAGGTCTATAGTCGCCATCGCGCCAAAGAAAGTGGCGTCCAGTTTCCCGAGGATAGCCAGGTCAGGTCACTGAACGACTACCAGAAGGGAGAGTTACGTCGGTTGAAACAGTGGATTTACGAGAGGCGAACTCGGGCAAAGCAGGAAAGAGACAGGACTGAGAGACAGAAGAAGCGAGAGGAAGAGGCAACGAAGAGGAGCATGGAGCGCCCAGCCTTATTCGAATTCTAATCCTCAAATTAAAACAGGGTCGAGGAGCTAACCTCGACCCTGTTTTTTTGCCTCTGAAGCCACATTCCATGTCAAATGTTCGGTTTCGGTATCTTAGCTGTAATGGCTATTGACACCATGGCAGTAAATAGCCTACCATCTACCCAAAAAGAGGAGGGTCAAATGCAAGCATACTGTATGAAGTGCCGTGCCAAAAGGGAAATGAAGGACGCTAAAAGGATAACCATGAAAAATGGCAAGCCAGCAACTCAGGGCGTGTGCCCTGTGTGCGGAACCAAGATGTTCAGAATTGGCAAGTAGACTTGCTCCTTACAGAGCCTAACAGAACTCAAGAGGGCTGGATTTTCCTGATGGGATCTCCAGCCCTTCTATTTTATGAATCACACTTAACAAGTAATTGTATGATATGAACAACCACGGTAGCATCTTAGGCTAATGTGTAATTTAGCCATCAGATGTGCTCCGAGCCTCGGTCTCGCCACCTTGACGCCTATGTCGCCAGTTCCAGGAAGTCTACCATGGCCATCTTCTCGACTGGGGAAAGTCTAATTCAGATCCCAGCCGCCGACATTGCACTGCCCGTGGTAGTTCTGCCCCACGGCGACCAAGGTGCCATTGGACTTGAGCCCTACCGTGTGAGCGCCGCCTGCGGAGATCTGAATGATGTCCGTCCAGCCGCTGACATTGCACTGCCCGTCGTCGTTCCATCCCACGGCAACCACTGTGCCATCGGATTTGAGTCCCACCGTAAAAACGCCGCCTGTGGCGATCTGGATGATGTCCGTCCAGCCGCTGACATTGCACTGCCCGTGGTCGTTCCTTCCCACGGCGATCACGGTGCCATCGGATTTAAGCCCCACCGTGTGGGAGCCGCCTGCGGAGACCTGAATGATGCCCGTCCAACCATTGACATTGCACTGTCCGTAGTCGTTTCTTCCTACAGCGACTACAGTGCCGTCGGACTGAAGCCCTACCGTGTGGTCACCATAGTCTGCGGAGACCTGAATGATGTCCGTCCAGCTATTGACATTGCACTGTCCGTAGTTGTTCCTTCCCACGGCGACTACAGTGTCGTCGGACTTAAGACCCACTGTGTGAAAGCAGCTTGCATCGACCTGGATGATGTGCGTCCAGCCTCCGACATTGCACTGTCCGTAGTCGTTCCATCCCGCGGCGACCACGGTGCCGTCGGCCTTGAGCCCCACAGTGTGACCCCAGCCTGCGGCAACCTGGACAATGCCTGTCCAGCCGGTGATATTGCACTGTCCGTACTCATTGTTTCCTACAGCGACCACAGTGCTGTCGGATTTAAGTCCCACCGTGTGCCAGGAGCCTGTGGCGATCACGGGCATGTATCCAGGCTCAAAATTGGCTGTGATCGAATAGTTATCATATATAGTGATGGCGGTTATCCTGGCTTTGATGTTGGTTATTGTGCCCACATCGCCAGACCAGTTGGCGAAGTAGTAGCCCTCCTCAGCCTTGGCTAATAGGATGACCACTGTTTCCTCGTCATAGGCAAGGGTTCCCTCTCCAGGGCTAGTCACCGACCCTCCTTCCGTGCTGGAGAGAGTAAGGTCGTACTCTGGTATCTCTTCAAAATTAGCAATTATGTAGTAGTTGCCGTTCATAGTGATGGTAGTCATGGCCGCATTAACATTGCCAATGGTTTCCACATCACCGGTCCAGTTGACAAAGCGATAGCTCTCATCAACCTCAGCCACTAGGTTGACCACTGTTCCCTCATCATAGGTAGAAGTACCCTCTCCAGGGGTGGCTACCGACCCTCCAGTGGTACTGGAGATGGTAAGGTCATACAGGGCCACAAAGTTGGCTGTTATGGAGTAGTCGCCGTTCATAGTAATATTGGTTGTGGCAGCCTCGACATTGGCAATAGTACCTACATCGCCAGTCCAGTTGACAAAGCGGTAGCCCTCTTCAGTCTCGGCAACTAGGTCGACCACTGCTCCTTCGTCATATGTGAACGTCGCCTCACCGGGTATGTTGACCAAGCCACCGCTTGTGCTCGAGACGGTGAGGCCAAATTGGCCTGGAGGTATCTGATCAAAGTTAGCGGTGATCTCGTAGCTATCATTCATAATAATGGTGGTTATTACGGCGTTAACATTGGCAATGTTGCTCACGTCACCAGTCCAGTTGACGAAGTAGTAGCCTTCATCGGCTTCGGCCACCAGGTTGACCACTGTTCCCTCGCCATAGATAAAGGCCCCCTCTCCAGGGTTGACTACTGCCCCTCCAGCGCTAGAGAAGATAGTAAGGGTATAAGATTCGCTGCCACAGCCTACCGTCCCCGCAAGTAGGGCTACCGCAATCAAGAAGCTGCCAATTCTTTTCAGGCACATGGCTCTCAAAATACTATTATATCACTAGCGAAGGAATCGTCAATGGGATTGCGGGGACACAATAACATAGAACTTTTGCCGTTCAGTGTGCGTGTCTGAGGTAACGAAACAGGCTAATGTGCAATTTCACCCTCAGGTATACTTTGGACCTTTGCCCCGCCGCCTCATCGCCCATATAGCCACTGCCACCCAAACTGGCTCCAATAGGCCTATTACGGCCACCCTCTCCGTCGGAGAAAGCTCTTCCTTTCTCTATCATTGCGAGGAGCGAGATTCTTCGCTTACGCCTAGGAACAGGCTCTGCAGTCCCGGTGGAGCAGGTGAAGGTGGAGATTGCCGCGCACCTTTCAGGTGCTCGCAATGACAATATAACCTAACCTTCGTCCGGGTGGGCAGAGGTAAGAGGGAAAGTTCACGTCAGCCTCGTCCAGCTGACATTGCACTGCGCGTGGCAATTGTATCCCGCAGCGACCACGCTACCGTCGGACTTGGCCCCCACCGTATGATCGCGGCCTGCGGCGATCTCGATGACGTCCGTCCAATCGCCGATACTGCACTGCCCGTAGGCGTTATTTCCCACGGCGACCACTCTCCCATCGGACTCAAGTCCCACCGTGTGATAGCCGCCCGCGGCGACCTGAACGATACTTGTCCAACCACTGACATTACACTGCCCATGGTAGTTGTATCCCGCGGCGACTACGGTACCATCACTCTTGAGCCCTACGGTATGGTAGTGGCCTGCGGCGACCTCGATGATGTCCGTCCAGCCGCTGACATTGCACTGCCCGTAGTCGTTCTTTCCCACTGCCACCACGGTGCCGTCGGCTTTAAGCCCCACCGTGTGATAGCCACCCGCGGCGACCTGAGTGATGTCCGTCCAGCCGCTGACATTGCGCTGCCCGTAGGAGTTGTCTCCCACGGTGATCACGATGCCATCAGGTTTAAGCCCCACCGTATGATACGTGCCTGCGGCGACTTGGACGATGTTGGTCCAGCCGCTGACAACGCACTGGCCGTAGCTATTGTATCCCACGGCGACCACGGTGTGGTCGGATTTAAGCCCCACCGTATGATACATGCCTGCCGCGACCTCAATAATGTCTGGCCAGCCACCGACATTGCACTGCCCGTAATAGTTGTATCCCACGGCGACCGCGGTCCCATCGGACCTGAGTCCCACGGTATGCTGCTCGCCTGCGGCGACCTCAATAATGTTCGTCCAATCGCCGAAACTGCACTGCCCGTAGCCATTGTATCCCACGCCGACCGCGATGCCGTCGAACTTAAGCGCCACCGTATACTGTTCGCCTGCGGCGACCTCGATGATGTCCCCCCACCCGCCGACATTGCACTGGCCGAGAGAGTTGTTCCCCGCAGCGATCACAGTGCCATCCGACTTAAGCCCCACTGTGTGCCCCCCGCCTGCGGCGACCTCGATGATGTTTGTCCAGCCGTTGACATTGCACTGGCCGCCGGAGTTGTATCCTACAGCAACCACAGTGGCATCGGACTTAAGCGCCACTGTATGTCTGCTGCCTGCGGCGACCTGGATGATGTTCGTCCAGCCGCCCACATTGCACTGCCCGTAGTTGTTCCTTCCCACTGCCACCACGGTGCCGTCGGCTTTGAGCCCTACCGTGTGATAGGCACCTGCGGCGACCTCGATGATGTCCGTCCAGCCGCCCACATTGCACTGGCCGAGGGAGTTGTCTCCCGCAACGATCACAGTGCCATCCGACCTAAGCCCCACCGTATGGTAAAAGCCTGCGGCAACCTGGATGATGTTTGTCCAGCCGCCGACATCACACTGCCCATCGTCGTTTTGTCCCACTGAGGTCACCCTCCCATCAGACTTGAGCCCCACTGTGTGATAGCCGCCTGCGGCAACCTGAATAATATTCCTCCACCCGCCGACGTTGCACTGCCCGTCTTCGTTAAATCCGACGGCGACCACGGTGCCGTCGGATTTAAGCCCGACCGTGTGTAAGGCGCCCGCCGAGACCATGGGGGTATATTGCAGTTCTCCCCCAAAGTTAGCCGTTATGGAGTAGTCGCCGTTCATGGTAATGGTGGTTGTGGCGGCATTGACATTGGCGATATTGCCTACATCTCCAGTCCAGTTGACAAAGTAATAGCTGGCATCCGGGGTCGCCACAAGGTTGACCACTGTTCCAGCGTTGTAGGTAAAAGTCCCCTCGCCAGGAGTGGTTACCGATCCACCAGCTGTGCTGCTGACAGCTAGGGTAACTACATCAGAGGCGAGAAGCAATTTGTAATCGCCTCGATTAGAAGGATAGAAGCGGAATTGCGCACCAGTCTTAGAACAAGTAGTAGCACCTTCGTCATCTAGTTTACTGAAAGCTTGCTGGACACTCATACCTTCTGTAAGGCATTCAAATAAATCTATGTCTATCAAATTATAAGTTGTGTCAGTCCATCCGCTATAAACATAAGCCCCTGCATTAAGGAAAGCATTTGCCATTGAATAATTGGCCAAGCTGCTGCAAGCTGTTGCCACAACAAGGCTGTTCGGGTAGGATTCGGCAGCATAGTACGTCACAAAGCTTGGTCGAATGCACCAGTTAGATTCTACGAGAATTTCTGAGAAGACGGTTCTCCGCGCCAAACGATGCGCTGTCCAATCAGAAAGATGGGCGCGAAAAGAGTTAAAGGTAGCCTCTTCGCCAGTCATTAGAACGACCTGGTTCGACCACACCGCTCCATGAGTAACGAAATCGACCACTCCATATGAGTACAGAGACTTCAACAAATCAACTGTCACATCTGCGTCACGAACAGAGGTTACTTCGTAGCCTATAGCGGCTAAACTGTCACTAAGTTCGTCCAGCAAATCACTTAGAGTCGTTTCTGTTCCCTCGGGTTGCATTGTTGGATCAGAGCAGAAAGTCCAAAGGAGTATTGCCTTTTTGTTTCCAGGAGTCACATAGTCCATAGTTGACGCTAGGGCCCCACCTAAAACCTCGGTGTCCGCTGAATGATAACCAGAGCCAAGCATTCCCGGGGGAGATGTGGAAATCAAGCTATCTACACCGTCTTTATATACTATCCAGATATCCCCGTCTTCTGAGATTCCCGCATCAAACACTTCAGCTTGCTCACTCAAGAATTCCAGTGTAATTCGGCGGGCCTCCTGTGTTCCCGAGTTTTGTTCAGACTCATGAAAAAGGTCACAAGCTTCAATTTCTAGCTCCATTGTTGCATTGTAGGACTCTCCAGTCATCGTTTGTAACGAAGGAGCCACGTAGAGTTTAACTTCCGAAGTTTCAGGACAAGCCCGGTCTCCAGCCGTCAAACTGATGGTACCCTCATAGGCCATATCTACCGTTGTGTCATGCGGTACAGCAATACTTATCTGGAATGTATTCACAGTATCGGCAACAACAGTGGAAAAACTCTGAGGATAAACACTCACAAATGGCTTAAGCTCGGGCACAACAGAGAGCTCGGCCCCGCCAAGATCTATGTTGCTAATGAAACTTATACTCCCTTCCCAAGAACCACCTGGGCTTATGGCTGTACTAATCTTGGGCGGCGACCATGTTATATGGTATGCAGACTCATCACCACAACCACTTGAGAAGCCCACAATGGCTATGGATAACAATAACGCACATACTAACAGGACATACTTTGACTTATGTATTTCAGAGCCTCCTTGATTTGTGCCGGTCTAGTCTTTCCAAAATCCTTACCCATACTATGTTACCCACGCTGCACTGTCAAGCCTTTTTGTGCGGTGTCCAAGACATCCTATAGAGTTGAGTAGTCACAATCCGCTAGATTGTTACCTGTATTCTGGGGACATAATACCTGATTTGTAGCAGGCCTTGCCCGTGTCGTGCGGCCGGATTCTGCACCGCCGAAGGACTGGTTCGAGCCGTAGGGTTGCGACGGATGGGGG
>Ga0307431_1001694_pt1 | contig 12403 bp, 10 predicted proteins | sample SalMarWE160170MG_FD_202155 | JGI IMG/M metagenome (GOLD analysis project Ga0307431, IMG submission 202155) | Salt marsh sediment microbial communities from the Plum Island Ecosystem LTER, Massachusetts, United States - WE1603-170 | ecosystem: Environmental > Aquatic > Marine > Intertidal zone >...
TAAAATCGTGTCACGTATTAAGATCATGGCCGATCTCGATATTGTGGAACGGCGCAAGCCCCAGGACGGAAAAATCAAATTCAAAAAATACGGCGGTCTTGATATTGAACTCCGGGTGGCAACCATTCCTACCCAGGGGGGAGTGGAAGATGTTGTGATGCGTATTCTGGCCACCGGTAAGACGCTTCCTCTGGATAAAATAGGTTTTTCAACCCGAAACTACAACAATTTTGTCAGCTCAATTACACAGCCATACGGCCTCATCTTTGTATGCGGTCCCACCGGTTCCGGCAAAACATCAACCTTACATTCGGCGCTGTCATATATCAATAATACCGAAACCAAGATCTGGACCGCTGAAGACCCTGTGGAAATCACCCAGAGAGGGTTGAGGCAGGTCCAGGTAAAGCCCAAGATCGGGTTCGACTTTGCCTCCGCCATGCGGGCATTTTTAAGGTCTGACCCGGATGTTATTATGGTGGGTGAGATGCGTGACAGGGAGACAACATCAATAGGAATAGAGGCGTCATTAACCGGGCATCTGGTGTTTTCCACACTGCATACCAACAGCGCACCGGAAAGCATAACCAGGCTTCTTGACATGGGAATGGATCCGTTCAACTTTGCAGACTCTATTCTGTGCGTCCTTGCCCAGCGCCTGGTCCGTACCATGTGTAAAAATTGCAAGGAATCTTATCACCCCTCAAAAAGTGAATATGAGACTCTGGTTCGGGAATACGGATCTTTTGAATGGTTCGAAAAAAATGTTAATATACCTTATACCGATGATTTAGTTCTCTACAGGCCGGTGGGCTGCAACCGATGTTACCATGCCGGATATGCCGGACGGATGGGTCTGCATGAACTGTTGCTGGGGACCGACCCAATGAAAAAACTGATCCAGAACAATTCTCTGATTGGGGTTTTAAGGAATCAGGCCGTAAAAGATGGTATGACGACCCTGAAACAGGACGGAATTGAAAAAATATTTGGTGGAAACTGCGATGATCGGCTTAACTCAAGGCACCTTTTTGGCTGCTTCCATAAATCTTTTCAACTGTTTTTCATAATAGCTTCTGTTCTTTACTGTCAACCCAAGGGCCTTGATTTCAGATTCAACCGCCTCTTCAAACCGGCCGTTTACAAAATAGCTCTCAGCCAGGGTGTCGAGGATATACGGAGATTCTTCGAGTTCGGCCGCTTTTTCTGCAAGATACAACGCTTTTTGAGGATCACGGAATCTTTCGACGTTACATGTGGCATGAAGCCAGGCGAGGTTGTTCAAAGCATGAGGGTTATCCGGCTTAAGTGCTAATGATTGTTCATACGCTTTTATGGTTTCGGCAAATTTTTCCTGGCTGAAATAAAGGTCACCCAGCGTGCTGTAAAGATTCGGGTTGTCAGGTGTCCTCTCCAGTTCTCTTAGTATTATTTTTTCGAAAAAATGTTTGTTTAATTTCTTTCCGGTTTCACCAAAATTCAAGTTATATCCGACACCTCCGATCAACAGTATCCCCACCAGGTAAACAGCAATGCTTTTTATTATTTTATTGTCATGGCGGGTTATCCAGACTCTGTCCGTTTCACATTTTTTCAAATATTCTATCCGGCTTTTAATGCTGAAATGGTGCCAGTTGGGTTTGTCGTATGGCTCACCGCTTGTTGCTGCAATTTTTTCGAAGCAGGAGATAAGAGGTGCCGCACTGTCGAAAAGGGTGTACACGTAAGTGTCTGCCTGGCGCTCGAAATTACGCATAAAATATCCGAAAATAAAACGGAAGTAGATCAGGAAAAATATAATAATGATGAAGCTGAAAATCGATGATGTTACTGCGGTCTGATCCAGACCGCTATTACTTATAAATCTGTATATGGGTTCCGTGAAGATAATAAAATATACCAGCAGGTCAAAAGTGGCAAAAGAGATCAGCATGTATCCTACAAAAAAGACCAGATAAAAAATAAGATGTTTTTTCTTTATATGCCCGATTTCATGGGCAATGACCGCATCGATCTCCTCGGGTTCGAGGAATCGCAAAAGGTCATTTGTAACAAGTATGTAGCGGAATTTTTTGACCAGCCCCATCACACCGGCGGTTATCATTCTGCCTCCGAATATGGGCCAGTAAAGAATATCAGCATATTCAAGTCTTGCTTTTCGGCACAGGTTTTCGATCCGTTTTCTATAATGACCGGTTTCCAGGGGTTTGCATCTCCAAAATTTCTGGATTACGGCCGGACCTGCAATTGCGATGGCAACAAGAAAAACAATGAAATAGACAATCTGACCCTGGGTGGTGGATAGAAAATGTTTTGGCGACTCAAACGGCAGGGCATTAATAATGTCGGCAACTCCGGAAAGGAGAAGCCAGGGTAAAAGCACGGGTACGGAAAAAGAAATTTGAGACAGAATATATGATCTTCTGGAGAGATCGGAGTTGGAGAGCATCTTATAAGATCCATGGGCACAGGCCCATACAATGGCAAGATAGAATATAAAAAGCCCGAGAAATAAAAGCGCCTGAAAAGTCGGGATAATGGAAAGAAAGTCAATGTCTGCCAAAAAGGATGAAAGGTTCAGGCCGTAAATATCGATGGAAAAGAGCACGATGGCCATTATGGATTGCCGGGTTAGCGTAGAGCTGAATTTATGACTGAGTTGAGCAAATCTTCCCTGAGAAAGCCTCTTTTCTATCCTGTAAAATTGTATCCGGGTGATCCATGCGAAAGCAACAATCAGTCCGATAAACAAAATAAAGGTTTCTATTGAAGTAAAATTGGTATCTTCTGAAGGCTGATAAGTGCTGTATATGAGCAGTACAATGATGAAGTATATGAAATTGCCAAACATAAAAATATTTATTTAAACATGAAAAACCTGATCCGCTGGGCCAGGTCGAAATTAACAAGCTATGCTTTTAATAATAGATATAAGTGCCTAAAGTTTGAAGTGAGCTAAACTGAACTAAAGTTAATGTATGTGCCGTTGGCACTATCAATTTAAATAAAGAATGAGTTACGCTGGCATCCCGCTGTAAACGGGACCCAACCTTAGTCACTTTCAACTTTAGTCACTTTAGTCACTTTTTCTTTGTAATACCTTTCTTTTTCACTATAGATGCAGCCACAATATTGCTGGCGATACATTCCCAACCGTTTTGATTCTTCGACACCCTCTTTCCATCCATCACGAAAATCATGGTAGTAAAATCGTACCCCCACGGCTTTGCCGACCGCTTCGCCGATGGATTTTATCTCGTCGTGTTTCTGAAATTTGCTGTACAGGAGTGTGGTGGTAAAATAATCAAATTTACCCCGCTTTGCCACCAGTGCCGTGGATCTCAAGCGCTCATGGTAGCAGTACGAGCAGCGCCTCGATTCCCTGAAAACAACATTCTGGATAAAACCTTCCAGATCGTAACCTTCCTGATAAATGATCCTAAGATTGATGGTTTCAGCATAAGACTGCAATGTTTCTTTGCGTTTCATACATTCCGTATACGGGTGGATATTGTGTTTATAGAAAAAGCCCATTACATCAAAACCTTGCTTATCAAGGGTTTTTACAGTGGTTATTGCGCACGGAGCGCAGCATATGTGAAGCAGGATCTTCATTCTCTTTTTCCGAAAATAGCGGTTCCGATACGTACAAGGGTCGCCCCCTCCTGGATAGCAACTTCAAAATCACCGGTCATACCCATGGAAAGTTCACTCAAACTTATATTCAACAAACCCTGTTGATCAAGACGGTCTCTCAGACCCCGAAGGACCGCGAAATAGGGCCGAACCTTTTCAGGAGCGTTGAAATAGGGCGGCATGGTCATAAGCCCTTTAACCGACAAATTCTCAAGAAGGCTTATGTCCTTTAGCAGATTGTACGTGTCTTTGACATTTACTCCTGACTTTGAAGCTTCCTCACTGATATTGACCTGTATCAGGACCTCCTGGATTTTATTAATTTTATGTGACTGTTTATCTAATTCACGGGCCAGTTTAAGCGTATCAACGGAATGAATCAGGTCAAAGAGTCTCACGGCGTATTTGGCCTTGTTGGACTGAAGATGTCCGATGAAATGCCACGATACAGGGTAAGTCGCCAGGTCGTTGAACTTTGATCGGGCTTCCTGAACATAGTTTTCTCCAAGAATGGTGGCGCCGGCCTGGATGGCTTGTCTGACCCTGTTTGTCGGAACAGTTTTGCTCACCGCAACAAGACGGACTGTTTCAGGGTCACGGCCGCATGCACGGGCCGCCGTTTCAATACGGTTTTTTACGTTTTGCAATCTTTTTATCAATTTTTAAAATCTTCCTATTTATTTAAAGCCATTATTTATATTGTTTATAGCCAGCACACCTTCCTTTATAAGAAATTCAATGACCTCGCAAACCGGTAGGCCCACAACATTGGTGTAAGAACCGTTGATGCTTTTAACCAGGAAGGTGCCGAGGCCCTGAATGGCGTATGCCCCTGCTTTGTCAAAAGGTTCGGTTGTATGTATATACCACTCAATTTCTGGATCGGTTAGATTTTTAAAAAGAACTTCAGTTTTAATTGTTTCGGAAAATTTTCGGTTTTTCACTTTGCAGCAGATTGAATAACCGGTAAAAACCTGGTGTGTTTGCCCGCTGAGCTGTTTTAACATGGTTCGGGCTTCGGCTATGGAACCGGGCTTGCCAAGTATAGTCTGGTCTTTCAGGACAATGGTATCGGCACCGATAACCCATTTCCCAGGATACTTCTCTGACACGTTATCGGCCTTGGCTTCGGATAGAACCCTGACATAGGTTTCAGGCGAAGATATGGGGATAGATGTCTCATCGATGCTGCTCGGAATTACAGAAAATGAAAGTCCTGCCTGTTCTAACAGATACCGGCGCCTTGGGGAACGGGATGCGAGTATTAATAACGGATCATCATTTGGATTTTTCATGGGGGTTAAGTATCAGAAGAAATGAAGTTTGACAAGCATCAAACATAAAGAGGAATAAACAGTAAATCAGACTTTTTACAAATGCGTCATCAGTATTAATTGATATTAATCTTGATCTCGACCCGACGATTCAGCATTCTCCCAGCTAAAGTCTTGTTTGATCTTCTGGGATTCTCTGATCCCATTCCGAACGTCTTGATTTTTGATGGACTAATCCCCTGACCTACAAAATAGCTTTTCACAAGATTAGCCCTTAATTTTGAAAGATTTTTATTATACATATACTCACCATAAGAATCGGCATACCCTTTGATAATAATCTTTGCATTAGGGTGTCGAGATATGAATGAGCCGATTTGTTTTAATGTTTCAAAGTCTCGATCTGAAAGATCATTTGAATTGTGACTGAAATTGATGATACTCTTTGGAAGGGGAATTGACGGGAGTTCCCAAACTTGCCGGAGTTTATCTATTTTTCTCAGATGGTCATTTTGATCGCGGGCTTCAGAGGAGTTTGAATCCGGGATTTTGTATGATTCTGGAGGTACTATAACACCGTTTTCTTCTTGCCCGGATGAATCAGTGTATTTGGATACAGGGGGTGTTACCGCTATAGATATTTTAGCGGTTTTTTGTGGATTCTGAACAGAAGGGCCAATCTTTTTGTTTAGATTATCTATTTGGGGCACGCTTATTGATGTTAAATTTGTTGGTAAGTTGGAAGCTTGTTTGAAATATCCATTGATATTCGCAATATGCTTTCTAACGATACCAAAATAAAAAAGAATGCTGAGAATAATTAATGATAACACCGAAAAGACGATAGCTTTAACTTGTTTCCCTGATGATTTTATTGCGGGTTTTTCTAAATCTGTTATTTCTATTAACGTTGCCTGTTCTTTTTTATGATCATCAATTCTTTCCACCGGCAAGAGGAGTCCGGTTGCGCATTCTTTTATAATCATAGCATTTATTGTTTTTGTATCTATAACATATCCGGTCAATAACGCATGATCACAAATGATATTGATCAAACGAGGATATCCCTTGGAAAAAGAAAAAATTTCACTGATAGCGCTTGCACTGAAAAAATTTCTTTTATTTCCGGCAACCCTGAGACGGTGCAAAATATATTCTCCTATCTCGGTTTCCTTCAAAGGTTCCAGGTGAAAGTTGATAGCGATTCTCTGTCTTAATGCCCGATTCTTTGTCCCGGTAATAATGTCATTAAATTCATCCTGGCCGATGAAGAACGTACTCAAAAGCTTCATATCCTGCTTTTCTATATTTGACAGGAGTCGTATCTGTTCGAGAAGTTCTTGGTCCAGCCGGTGGGCTTCATCAATTATAAGTAGCACCCTCTTTTTTTGTAAGTAACAATTGTTCAAAAAGTGATTGAAATGGGTTAAAAAAGCCCCTTTGCTAGGGAATTTTTTATTGATATTAAATTCATCAGCAATAATGTTTAAAAAGTCGAGTTTTTCCAGAGCAGGGTTGGTAACGTTAGCCACAATAGTATCATCGCCCAGACGTTCTATTAATGCATTAACAAGTGTGGTTTTTCCTGTACCGGCATCGCCGGTAACAAGGAGGAAGCCCATATTGGATAGAACCCCATATTCTAAAACAGCTAAGGCCTCCTTATGACACTCACCCAGCCAAATAAATTTTGGATCCGTACTTATCTGAAAAGGTTTTTCTTTTAACTTGTAGTGGCTAAGATACATAAATTATTTCATTTTAAAGTTTGAAGTGGCCTAAAGATTTTTTCGGTCTTTTATGATTTCTATAATGGTATCAATACGCTGGTTCATCATTTCGCTTTTTTTACAAGAAAGGAGCAATATCTCGTAAAATGACTTCATTTTAGTATCGAATTTCAGCAAAATATCACCGAATTGTGCAAGTTTTGCACTCATGGATTTAATCTGACTGTGAACATCTTCGGCAGATTTATCGGGTGGCGCAGAAGACCCCTTTTCTCTGAACGCGGTTAACAATTTTTCAAGGTCTTTTTTTTCCCCGTCCGAAAGGCCAACATTTAATTCTGTCTGGTATTCATCCGTCATGTTGTCACCGGCAGTTAGTTCTTTATTTATAATTTTTGCGTTTTTTATGGCAAAAAATATCTAAATTTATTGAGTGTGAAGTGCCTAAAGTGACCTAAAATGCCTAAAGTTAAGGTATTCTGTCAATTTTATCTAAAATAAATAGCCGGAGCGTAGCGACTCCTTTACTTTAGCTCACTTCAAACTTTAGCTCACTTCAAACTTTTCCGGTTTATCCGGGTTAGGATTCATCATGCTTTTTAAATTCTCTGTTAATCATGGCATCTATGGCGGCAATACTTTCATCAACGGTTCTCAAAGATTCGGAAATCTTGCCGGGATGTTCTGAATTGATGCCGGACTTTTTTTTCAACAGGTTGATACTAAGCAACAGAATAATAACAATTGTAAGAAAATTTAACAGGGCCAGCATATATGTCTGAAGATTATAATTATTGCCGATAGAAGGTAGTGATTCAGCCGGTTTTATCTGTTCCTGCTTTGCCGTTTTGCCCGGTGCGCTCTGAGTTGTTATGGGAGAGGCAGGGACCTTGTTTAAGCTTTCTTTGGAGGAATCTTTTGGACGCTTTGGACTTATATCCGATGCAGCGTTTTTCTTTATTTTAAGTTTATTGCCAATCTCTTTTTCCGGAGATTTTATTGAGATAAGTTTTGGTTTGGTCATTTCGGGCTTGCTTGATTCTTTTTCCGGAGATTTTTCCGGGATAACCGTTGGTTGTTTGGTTACAAGCTCGGTTAATTCTTTTTCTGATGATTCCTCCGGCGTAGCTATTGGCTCTTTTGTTTCAGGCTCCTTTGATTCTTTCACTGAAGGCTTGGCATGCAAAGACTCCTCCGGCACAACCTCCTTGGTTGGTGGAGTTATTAAGTATGCATCGATAACAACTCGGTCTGGACCGGAAAGAGAAAACGCATTTAGCTTGAAATAGGAAAAAGAGAGTTTGATACCGGCTGTCAAAAGAGTTCCCTTTTGAATAAACTCAATGGAGCGAACCGACTGGATTTGGGTTTTATTATAAAGAATTTGTCGGGGCAGGACCGTTGTGCTGTCAGGAAACACCACGGTAAATTTTCCCTTACCATCGATTACAGGTTCCTTAAATTTAGCAGGGTTTTGGAATTCAAACACAATTCTTGTAAAATCTGGGTGTTTGGCGGTTCTCAGATATTTAAGGTTGGCGGCCTGAGTCTCTGCAGCTTGGAGCATGAGGAGAACGGCGGTAATCATCAAAAGCCCTGATTTCATATATTTTCTCATGGGGTTATTATACGTCTCGGGAATTATACAACTTGTAGAAACCACAAGTCTTTTAATGACAATCTGTTTATGCAATCGGCATGGAAGAATGGAATAGTGAAACTTTTTTCTATTTCACCAGAACCATTATTCTCTTATTCTCTCCGGGCGCAAGCCCTACAGGCTGGAGGCCAATTGGGACGAACACTCTAACTTTGGTATTAAAAAGCCAAAAAAACTATAAAGGAAAGTGACTTGTGTGTCAAATAAAATTGTCCGCGGAAGTTCAACGCCCGTCCGGTCTGGATTTACATTGTATTATCAGTGGGCGGGTCAATATCATCAATTAATACATCAGAACTTATTGATAAATTACTACTTTTAAGCCAACTCTTTGTTAAAAATTGAATTTTTAACCTGGCGGTGAAATTTGTAAAATCACCGCCAGAGTAATCATCAGAGACAACATGTTACGCGACTTCCTGGTAATCAGCGTCGACCACATCATCGTCCGGTTCAGAAGAAGACGGACCCCATGCGCTCTGGGCAGTGTCTCCACTCTGATGCCCTCCGGTATGGGACGTCTGCTGGTACATGGAAGCCGCCAGCTTATGTGAAGCCTGTGTCAGCACCTCGGTCAGACGCTTGATCTGAGCGGTATCTTCGCTTTCTATCACCCGTTTAAGGTCGTTTAACGCTCCCTCAACCTCGGCTATGGTCGCACTGTCTATCTTATCGCCAAGTTCCCTTATTGATTTTTCAGTTGTATAAATCAATGCATCGGCTGTATTGCGTGCGTCCACAAGTTCCTTTTTATTTCTATCCTCATCGGCATGAAGTTCCGCATCTCTGACCAGCCGGTCGATTTCTTCTTGGGACAAGCCTGAAGAAGCCGTGATGCGGATGGACTGCTGTTTGCCGGTGGCCTGATCCTTGGCCGAGACTTCCACGATACCATTGGCATCGATGTCAAAGGTTACTTCAATCTGCGGCATACCTCTGGGTGCAGGGGGAATGCCTACCAATTCAAAACGACCCAGCGTCTTGTTTCCTAAAGCCATTTCGCGCTCTCCCTGAAGCACATGAATTGAAACTGCCGGCTGGTTATCTTCAGCAGTTGAAAAAATCTGGCTCTTTTTGGTGGGAATGGTTGTATTTTTTTCGATCAGCTTGGTCATAACTCCTCCCAGGGTTTCGATACCCAGTGAAAGCGGAGTAACGTCAAGGAGCAAAACATCTTTAACATCCCCTTTCAAGACGGCTCCCTGAATGGCCGCACCAAGGGCTACAACCTCATCCGGGTTCACCCCTTTGTTTGGTTCTTTGCCAAAAATCTTCTTGACGCGCTCATGTACCGCCGGCATGCGTGTCATGCCGCCCACCAGGATGACCTCATTAACATCACCGGATGACAGGCCGGCGTCCTTCAGTGCCATGTTGCAGGGCCCCTCAAGCTTATCCAAAAGATCACTGACCAAAGCTTCTAACTTGGCCCGAGTTATTTTTATATTCAGATGCTTGGGACCGCTGGCATCGGCGGTGATAAACGGTAAATTCACATCGGTTTCCATAGAAGCGGACAATTCCATTTTAGCCTTTTCAGCAGCTTCTTTGAGTCGCTGCAGGGCCATGGTGTCACTCCTTAAATCAATTCCCTGGTCCTTTTTAAATTCATCGGCCAAATAATCGATGAGTCGAAGATCGAAGTCCTCACCGCCCAAATGGGTATCTCCGTTGGTGGCCTTGACCTCAAAAACACCGTCGCCGATATCAAGTATGGAAACGTCAAATGTGCCGCCGCCCAGATCGAATACGGCAATCTTTTCTTCTGATTTTTTGTCCATACCATAGGCAAGAGATGCTGCCGTCGGTTCATTGATGATCCTTAACACATTAAGGCCGGCTATTTTCCCTCCATCCTTGGTGGCCTGTCTCTGGCTGTCGCTAAAGTAGGCCGGTACGGTAATCACTGCATCGGTTACCGTTTCGCCAAAATATTCTTCTGCGGATTTCTTGATATCAGCCAGGATAAAAGATGAAATTTCCGCCGGGCTATAATGTTTGCCCCGAATATTAATACGAACATCATCATTACTTGCTTTTTCGATTCTGTAAGGAAGAATCTTTACATCCTTTTGCACTTCGGGTGAATCATATTTTCGTCCAATAAGTCGTTTGACGCCAAAGACCGTATTTTCAGGATTGGTAATGGCCTGCCTTTTGGCGATCTGTCCCACCAATCTTTCCCCTTTATCAGATACAGCAACTATTGAAGGTGTGGTTCGACCGCCTTCGCGGTTCGTAATTACTTTGGCCTCGCCACCTTCCATGATCGAAAGGCATGAATTGGTGGTGCCAAGATCTATTCCTATTATTTTGCTCATTTTTTTATTCCTCCGTATATCTAAATACGCTATCCTGTGTTAATACAACACTCCTTTTTCAGAACACCGTCTTTATAATTTGCCTTGATCTTATCAGAATTAACTTCCGCATTTGGATTTTTTTCGGTTTTAAAACTAATACTCGAATTTTTTGCCTGTTGACAAAACATTAAGAATGAAATTGATTTTGTCAATATAATTTAACAAAAAATAATTATATTATTTTTTATATAAATTAATTATAGTAATGAAGCCTTTTGGAGATTCATAACATGGAAAAAGACGGTGGAAAAAAACAGGCTAAGAACATTTCTTTACCCAGGACAATAACATCTGATTTTAAAATAAGGAGCGGAAGTTTTAGTCCGGACAACTTGCGAGACGAATGAAAAACAAAAAAATATGATTTTATTTTTGGATATCCTTATGCGAATTGTTTTTGTTAATCCGAATCCCATGAAACCGCCGGTGACTCCGGTCTCTCTGGACTATCTGGGGAGCGCATGTCGTAATGCCGGAATAGAAATTGATCTGGTTGATTGTTCCGTTGAGCCGGATTGGAGTAGAAAACTCGTGCAGGTTTTGACAGAAAAACCGATCCTGGTCGGTGTTACGGTTCGTAACATAGACGATTCTTATTTCGCCAGCCGGGATTTTTCTCTTGGACGAATCATACCGGTTCTGGAAGAAATTAAAAGATTAACGCAAGCACCGATTTGTCTTGGCGGAGTCGGTTTTTCTATTTTTCCCTCAGAAGCCCTGAAATTTTGTGATGTACCTTATGGCATATGTGGGTGCGGAGAGGAAGGTTTCGTTAAACTGATCGTCGCGCTTTCAGACAACATCGAACTGGAGTCGGTACCGGGACTGGTCTGGATGGAGAATGGAAACTATAGAAAGAACGCGATTTTGCCGGTTGCCTTAGAAAAAATAGATTTAGCCTCCAGATCTCTGATCGACAATGTATATTATTTCGATAACGGCGGGCAGGTAGGGTTCGAGACCAAACGCGGGTGTTCCTTGGATTGCGTCTATTGCCCGGAGCCGCTGATAAAGGGTAAACAGGTAAGCGTGCGAAATCCACGAAATGTTGTGACGAAATTAACTAATCTTTATATGCGTGGGATCACGGTTTTTCATACCTGTGACAGCGAGTTTAATTGTCCCTATTCCCATGCTGTTCTGGTATCCAAAGCCATCATTGAATCAGGTCTGGGAAATAAAATTAAATGGTATGCATATTGTTCCCCTGAGTATTTTACCGAAGAGCTGGCATATGTGATGCGTCACGCCGGATGTGTGGGAATCGACTTCGGGGCCGACCATGGAGATGACAAAATGCTTCGCAGACTCGGCCATGGATATACATCAGATGATTTGATTCGAATTCGGGAAATTTGCCTTAAACATAATATCATTTGCATGTTCGATTTGCTCCTTGGGTCTCCCGGTGAAACCAAAGAATCCATTGAAACAACGATTCGTTTAATGAAAAAGATCAAGCCGGAACGTGTGGGCATCAGTCTCGGGGTGAGGCTTTATCCAATTACACGGCTGGGAAGGGAAATCTTAGAGACATCAAAAGGAACCTTATCGGAAAATCCCAGTCTCTTTGGAGACCTGGAAGATAATCAATCTTTTCTTCGCCCGGTTTATTACTGTGATGCAAATTTGGGTGAAGATGTGGAAGACTGGTTGCATGGTATGGTTGGTGATGACCCGAGATTTCTTCTTGGACGTCGGACAGACGTGAATCTAAATTACAATTATAATGATAATCCG
>Ga0307431_1001695_pt1 | contig 12396 bp, 10 predicted proteins | sample SalMarWE160170MG_FD_202155 | JGI IMG/M metagenome (GOLD analysis project Ga0307431, IMG submission 202155) | Salt marsh sediment microbial communities from the Plum Island Ecosystem LTER, Massachusetts, United States - WE1603-170 | ecosystem: Environmental > Aquatic > Marine > Intertidal zone >...
ATCATACAATCAGAGGTAGTCCCCGGGGTAGAAGCCATAGCTCCACACTCTAAAATTTTTCCCATATGTAAAGCCAGTCCGGGGTCATAACCCTCTTTAATGGGTAAGGCAGCAAACATAGCCGGATCATTGGAACGACCGGCAATAATAACCTCTGCTCCCATCTCTAAGGCTTTTATATGAGAGTGTGTACCCATTACCGCCACAATTCGAGTAGCTTCTTCTATATCTTTAGAAGTTAATTCAGGGACGGGGCCTAAAGGTTTTATCTTCCCTTGGGCTAACTTCTTTTTAAGATAATCTTTTTCAACTTCGGCATGAATCAAGGCCATCTTAAAGTGTAGGTTTTTCTCTTTGGCAATTTCTTTTACTATTTCTGAGGTCCAATTAAGATGGACTTCGGCACCGGAACCTCCGGCAGAACCGATAATAACCGGTATTTTATTTTCACATCCGGCAGTTAACATTAAAGTAAGGTCTTTTTTGGTTGCTTCTTTGCTTACAATACCCACTCCTGCCCCTAATTTATGAGGACCGGCATCAGTGGAACCGGCATCGGCAGCTATAACGTGGGGGGTTTTTTCTAAGCCCTTTTGAAAAGATTCTGCTGGGAAACCATATCCCAACATCCCTACGGGTGATAGAACTCTTATTTCTTTCATAGTATATATCTCCTCACTTCTTTTATTAATGAATTTTATCTTTTAATTACTCCACTTGCATTTTTCTTGATCCTCTATTTTTCTATTTTTCCCCTATCTATCAGAATCCGTCATTGCGAGCTCCGATTTATCGGAGCGTGGCAATCTCATTTGAGATTACTTCGTCACTTCGTTCCTCGTAATGACAAATTTCTCTACTTATATCCCAACCACAATTTCTTTTACATTCCTCAAATGTTTCAGCATAGCTTCTCCAGCTTTTTTAGTATTATGTTCTTTAATGGCTTGAAATATTGCTTGATGTTCTTCTTGTTGTTTTTCTCGTCTTCCCGGTATTTGCCAGGTCTTCTCTCTGGTTTCTTTTAGTAAATCTAAGTGTAATTTTATTATATTAACAAAAACAAAATTATGAGATGCACCGGCAATATCTAAATGAAATTCTGTATCCGATTGAGTTTTTTCGTCATTTTTTAGCACTTCTTCCTCGTTCATTTTATTTAAAGCCTTTTCAATTAATTCTATATCTTCGGTAGTTGCTCTCTGAGCAGCAAGTTCTGCAATTTTTACCTCAAACATCTCTCTTGCCTCTAATAATTCTAAAATAGAAGACTTCTCTAAGCTCAAAATAATATTTTCTGTATTATTATGGCCGTTTTTTCTAATCTCTCGAATATATCTTCCTCCGCCGGGTTTACTCTTAATCAATCCTCTTGATTCTAAAACTCGAAAAGCTTCCCGCAGAGAACCTCTACTCTCCGGAAGAAGTTTGTCTCCCGGTTTTAATTCATTACTTTTAATTAAATCCATAATTTGTTCTATTACGCTTTCATATAAACGAATATGAGTAATTTCTCTAAATTCCATATTTACCTCTTTTTGGGTGACTGGGTAACTGGGTTATCCAATTTATTACTTTTATAATATATCACATAAACTTTTAAAAATCAATCTTTTTTTAAAAAATTTTTTAAATTTTTTTTAAGTGGTATAAATTATGCGGATAAAACTGAAGATAAATAGTTAATTATTGCAAAATAAAGGGGGCGGATGAATCCGACCCCTTTATTTAAATTTACTTTTTAGTAGTTGTTTTTTAAATAGCAAAATCTATTTTTTATTTTTATATATCTGAAAATTGAAAAGGAGAAATTATATCTTCTCCAAATTTTGCTCTTGTTTCTCTGAGTCTCTCAGTTTGTGCCTTTAACTCTTCGGTAAAAGCTGCGGGCATTTCGATATTTTCAAATATCTTACTCATCCTTTCCATTTTCTCCAGATACTTGGTAACTTTTAAAGAAAATTGTTGAATGTATTCAGCCTTGGTATAATCTTTGCCCAGTTCGCGGATGAATAAGGTTTTTAAATCTTCGTATTTGGGTATTAGACCTACCGGAGTTTCGATGGCTTCGAATTCATGGTGGACTCTCCCTTCGGCCCAGAGAACCCATACCTTCTTATCGAGTTTGCTATTGAGGTAATTACCGGATTCGTCTTTTAAGAAATAATTAGTGGCATAAATTTTGGGGGCATCTTTAAGACCCTGGGCAAATTTTAGGTGATTGTCTATGTAGGTTTTAAAAGGAACTGAGATAAAGTCAAGATTGGCCATGGGATTGTGTTTCCTTACTCCCTGGGCACCGATAGTGGCAGAGGTAGTCTCTGATTCCACAGTAGCGCCGAGAAAAACTCCGTGAGACCAACTGAGAGATTCTACCACCGGTATAGTGGTATCAGAATCTCTTCCGCCATAGATAATTGCCCGGATAGGTACACCTGCGGGGTCATTGGCTTTAGGATCAATATTTTCCAAGGCATCTAACCTTATGGTATATCTTGCATTTTTATGGGAGCAGTCGATAACATTACCTTCCCTATCTTTTTTACCTTTAAACCATTCTCCCGAATGATTAATGCCTTTATCCGGTACATCTTTACCCATACCTAACCAATAAGGAACTTCGTCATTTATGAATACATTAGAAAAAATAAGTTCCCTTGGCGTGATTAAGGCTTGATATATCAAGGGGTCATCCTGGGGATTTACATCCCGAATAATACCAAATATGCCATTCTCAACATTTACTGCTTTTACTGCCCCGTTAATCTTTTTGAGGTAGGCGATATCATCACCGACTACAGACTGACCGGGGATCATGGCAGTACTGGTCTTCCCACAGGCACTGGGGAAGGCCCCGGTAAAATAGGTAACCCGATCATTGGGACCATGAACACCCATTATAAACATATGCTCAGCTAACCATTCTTCATTTTGAGCTTTATTAATAGCTAACCTAAAGGCTAATTTTTTTAATCCCAGTGAGTTACCGGCATACTGATTATTTACTGAATAAACTCTATTTTCTTCAAGGTCAATATAAATCCTCCGTTTATCTATATCTACGCTAACTCCATTTTCTAATCTTCCGGCAGAATGAAGGAAGAAAAAGAAATCAGGAGAACCGTTAAGCTTTTTGAATTCTTCATACCCTTGCCGGTAAAGAAGATCCTCACTATGGGCCACATAGGCTGAATCAGTAATCTGTAAAGCCTTAAGGGAAAATACAGAATTGGTCGGACCAAGAGAAAAGAATCTTACCAACATCTCTTTCCCAGCCATACTGCCATCAAGAAAGGAATATACTTCTTCAAGCCCTTTATCCTTTTCTATATAATTTACTCCCAAACCCCAATCCACATCTTTAGATAACAAATATTTAGTATGTGATTTATCTCTACCTTGATCATAATAGCCATCGAAATGGATAGTATGACCTTCCATTCTTAATTCTTTTTCTTCGCCGATAGCAAGGGCTAATTCTCTTACGTAATTAATATCTTTTTTTGAATCAGTTATCACGGTTACCTTTGCCGGCTTACAAAGCTGAATAGCTTCTTCTACTACTTTTATAACATGCTGATTATTTAGTTCTTCTAATTTCTGTAAATTAAGTTTGTCCATTTATTCTTCCTCGCTTTCTATTAAAAATTAACTACAATTTTATTAAAAAATCATCAACTTCTGTATACTTTTATAATCTCTCCATATCCCGGAGAAACAGTTATTTTACCACCATCAAAGACTACTTTCCCTCTAACTATGGTCTTTTCCGGTTTCCCGTAAACTTCCCATCCATCATATACCAGGGCGCTTTCTCTGCACTTGGTAAACATTTTATCTTTGGAAATTACTCCCTTTTTCTCCGGGTCAAAAATTACAAAATCAGCGTCAGAACCGAGGGCAATAGTCCCCTTTTTAGGATACAAACCAAATACTTTTGCGGGATTTTCACAAATAAGTTCGACCATTCTATCCAGCTCCACCTTTCCTTCTTTTACTGCTGTAAAAAGTAAGGGCAATCTAGTGGATAAACCGGGGAATCCGGCCGGGGGGGTAAATATATCTTCACTTCCCCTTTCTTTTTCTTCTTTAGTATAAGGGGCATGATCGCTTCCGATAATATCGATACTTCCATCATTTACCATTTCCCACATCCCCTGCCGTTCTTCTTCGCTCCTTAAAGGAGGGTTGCACTTGGCAAACACTCCAACTTTATTAAGAACATCCTCATTAAGAAATAAGTAATGGGGGCAGGTTTCCGCAATAGCATATACCCCTTTACGTTTAGCCTCATTTACTAATTCTACTACTTCCGGAGTACTGATATGGCACATTTCTATCTTTGCACCGGTTTTTTCCGCAAAGAGCAAAATTTTAGAAGCTGTCTCTATCTCTACAACCGGTGGTCGAGACTTACCGTGATATATCGGAGAGATTTTACCTTCACTCCTTAAGCGTGCAATATTTTTATTGATCATATCATTATTTTCTGCATGAAATCCAATAATTACTCCTGTCTGCGCGACTTTTTCCATCAATTCATATTGGTCACCGGTGTTTGGTGCAGTAAGTCCAATAAATTCTTTTTCTCTACCCGGAGGAGCCTCATGTAAAAAAGTTTTAAAAGCTACAATGCCCGATTTTGAACAAGGAATAATGTCATCAATACAATCTGTCCCTGCTGCTCCAAAAAAAGCCATATCGACCACGACCTCTTTTTCTGCAACATCCATTCTTCTCTTTACTATTTTAGGGGAATGTGGAGGAGGAACAGAAATGGGCATTTCAATTATAGTAGTAACTCCGCCTAAGGCAGCATCTTTTGAACCGCTTTCAAAGGTCTCTCTTTCATCATGTCCGGGAGCTCTGATATGAACATGGGGGTCTACAGTACCGGGTAAAACCATTTTACCTTCTGCGTCGATAACTTCATTAGCCTCTAATTTTTCTTTGCTTATAGCAGCAACTATTCCATTTTTTATTCCCACATAACAATCTATCAATCTGCCATCAATAAATATCTTGTCTGACTTGATTACGAGGTCGAACTTATTCATGAATTATCCTCCGAATACTATTTTTTAATTTAATTATTCTTTTTTCCCTTAGTAAAATTTTTTTACTTTTTTATAACTTTTTAATTTATTTTTAATTTATTTTATATCTTTATAATTAAAAATATAAGATAAAGTTCAAATTAATATAATTTTTTCAGTTTAATTTTTATTTAAATTCAAGCTATGAATATTTTCCCACTTTACTTGTTGATACTCCATATCTGATAAGGGATTCCATCATCATTAAAGCACTTACTACCCCATCAATAACCGGAACTCCAACTATTTTTTCAATTTTCTTATCAAAACTGGCCATTCCTGCACAACCCAGAATTAACACTTCGGCTCCATCTTCTTTTACAGCCTTTATTCCTTCCTGGACAAGTTTCTCTCTTTTCTCTTTAGCAGTTGCAACAACTCGTAATCCAGTAGCTCGAATAGATGCACAACGCTTCTCAAAACCATATTTTCTAACTAAGTCTTCTTTCTTAGGTAGAATTTTCTTTTTTAAAGATAAAATACTAAATTTATGTCCTAATACTGAAGCAAAAAGTAAAGAAGCTTCTCCTATCCCGATGACTGGTTTAGAAGTCATCTCTCTGAGTAAGTCAACACCTCCGTCACTATGACAGGCAACAATAAATCCATCATACTGCTCTTTCCATTCTTCAAATTTATCTAATAAATACTTTCCAGAAATGGCGGCATCGTGATAACTTTCTATGCCTGATGGAGCCTTTTTAATAGATTCAACTTCTATTTCTGTGTTTGGGAGAGCGTATTTTCTACAAATCTTTTCAATGCCTTTTGTTATCTCTGACGAGCTATTAGGATTTATACACAGTATTTTCAAAATAAAACCCCCTTTAAAACGATACATTACATTTTATTTCTTTCTTAATTAATTTTTTTGGTAAAACCTTTTTACTCTTTCTCTAAAAAGCAGACTTTTCCTTAGATATAGCAAATCATACACTATCCCTCTACTTTTTATCTCTTTTTCTCCTTCTTTGGTAGTTAATAATCTTCCTCGCTCGCCCAGGAGTAATCCTTCAATCATAATTATTTTACCTTTATTTATGCCCATTATAGCCTTGCCCCTCTCTAAATCTAAGACAGTGATATCTGCATCTGCACCTTCTCCCAAATGCCCCTTATTGATCATACCAAATATCTGGGCCGGCTTTAAGGAACTCTTAATTACAAAATCCACTAAACTCATAGCTCCTAATTTTACGAGCAATAAACCTTTCTCTACTGTAACATTGCGAGGAATTCCTCCTCCATCAGTACATAAGGCATCAACTAAAAATTTACCATATTGATCTTTACTGCTGGCACAGAGAAATTGAACTTGAGGAAGATTCACTGGAAAACATACCGTAAGATCAGTATTTGCTTCCCGCCAATATTGTACTCCTTTTATACCAGTTAATAATATATTTTCTTTATTTACGCTTACACTAACCCGAGCAAAACCATCTTTTATAGCCTGGTATAGTCCTTCTTCTGTAGGAGGGTATTGACCCATACGTAGACAATTATTAGTTACATTACTTTCTGGTTTACCTCCAGTACATTTTCCACTAGTACCATTAATAGGAGACAAATAGGAAGCACTAACAATTTTATCCTTCTCTTCTAATAAAGAAAAAACTTCCTTTAATTCATCTAAAGGATTACCAATTAAACCTCGGCAATAACTATTAATGTGAGCAATATGAAGAGCTTTATCACCAGCTAAGGCAATCGCTTCTTTAAAGCCATTTAAATCACTTTTTGAATTGGTTGTACCTACATGAAAGGCAATATAAGCTCTCCTATTATTAGCAATTTCTATAATTTTGGCCGTAGCTTCAGGGGTGAGAGGATAATGCCCTCCCAATATTTTTATTCCTATGGCCCCGTTCTTTAATACTTGCTGGATAAATTTCTCTATCTCTTCAGAAGAAGGATTATTGCTGGATAAATTTATTCCAGGACGAAAAGCTTCTAAAACCGCCACATTTAACCCCACCCCTTCTACATTAATGGAATTAATTATATCTTCCAAAGGACCAGCAAAATCAACTGCGGTGATTACTCCGACTTTGGCCATCATCCTATATCCTGCACTTCCCCCAATCCAGCTCGATAAATGCACATGGGGATCAATAATCCCGGGCATAATTATTTTTCCAGATAAATCAAATACCTTCGAAGCCTGAGCAGAGTTAATTTCTGACTTAACCTGCGCTATTCTTCCTGATTTTATAGCTAAATCAGTAATTTTATCCATATTATTATGGGGATCAACTACTCTAGCACCTTTTAAAAGAAGATCATATATCATATTCTAAGCTCCTTTACAATTTATTATTACCCAAAGTAATATTAATATAAATAAAAAATTGCGGCAGAAATTATTTACTAATAAAAGCACCTATGTTAAAAAAATCAAACATAGCAAGAGAAATATAGAAACCCAATAAAAAAAATTCCAAAAAGTATCGATGCCTCATATAAAAAAGTACTTCAAATTACTTTAATTATATCCTAATCTCCTTTATATTTAAAGAGAAGGATAAAAAGGGCAGATCTACTACCAGAGCAAGGAGCTTACTAAAAAAGAGTATCCTTCTATTGGGACCATAACCTTCTGGATGAAAAAATACCTAGTTTCTTCGAAGTAGACCTAATCTCTTATGAGGGTAGATGAGGGTAGAAAGGTAAAAGGAAAGAAAATGAAGTAATTTTATAAAAAAATATGAGGGGATTAAGACTCCCTACAGGAGGTTCTGTTCCTCCTAATAAAGAAATTAAACTACACTTTACTACTAACTAAAGCCAAGAGCGCCATCCTAATAAAGAGCCCATTATGAGCTTGCCTAAAATAAGCAGCTCCGTCATAATCATCTACATCAGTAGAAATTTCATTAACTCGGGGAAGCGGATGCATTACAGTAATTCCCTTTTTAGCCTGGTCAATCATAGCCCTATTTATAATATACGAACTCTTAACCTTTTCATATTCTGCAGAATTTTCAAAGCGTTCTCTTTGTATCCTGGTAACATAAACAATATCACTCACCGATAAAGCTTTTATTATATCATTGGTTTCTTCAATTTCGGCTCCTCGACTCTTAAGATCAGCGGTAATATCTGCTGGCATTTTTATAGATTCTGGGGAAACAAAAATCATTTTATTACCATAAAGAGCCATAAAATAAGTTAAAGAGTGGACAGTTCGTCCATACTTTAAGTCTCCAACAAAGGTAACAGTATGGCCTCCTAAGACTCCTTTTTCTTTACGAATAGTATATATATCTAAAAGAGCTTGTGTGGGATGTTGACCACTCCCATTACCAGCATTAATAATAGGATGTTTAGCGTTATCAGCAGCAATCTGAACTGAACCTTCCATAGGATGACGTATAACAATAACATCTGCATAACCATCTATTGTTCTAATGGTGTCAGCCAAAGATTCCCCTTTAGCCATAGAAGAATTGTTTGGATTTGCTACAGTAATTACTCGCGCTCCTAATCTATTAGCGGCACTTTCGAAAGAAAGACAAGTCCGAGTGCTGGGTTCAAAAAATAGGAGAGCCACTACCTGGCCTTCCATATTTTTAATAACTTCTCCACCTTTAACCCGTTTTTCGAAACTTGCTGAAGTATTCATAATCAGATCAAGTTCCTGAAGTGAAAATTGAGCGGTATTTAAAATATCCTTTCCTTTCAGCATTATAGCCAACTCCCTTTAATTTATATTTTATTTCTTTCTAAATTTTTTGTTAAACTCGAGTAACCTTACAAGTTATTCCTCATTTAAAATACTTTTTTGATATCCTAACATATTGGATAAATCCATATCACCTCCTTTTAACGCATCTTTAGTTAAATTAGCAACTGTTTTAATAATTCTCTTTATATTATTTGAAGATATTCTTCTTCCCACCTTATTTAGGATAAACATTTAAAAAACCCCCTCCAGCCCATTTTGGCTGATAAGGGGGTAATAATAATTTTCCTTATCAGCCTCGCTGGACTAATATTAAAGGAAGTTATATTTTATTTAATTTTATGCAATAAAAAATCCTCTTATTAATGACTAATAAGAGGATATAACTTTTTCTCTATCTCATCCCCTTATTAGTCTCTCGGTACTAATTTAAAAGGGCAATTTTCTATTTATTTTTTATAAGAATATACCAAAAGGATTCAATAGTCAAATTTATTTTGATTATTTATTTTTTTTCTATTTTTTAATTAAGACACTTAAATTATTAATAATTGTAAATATCAAAAATGAATTTATTTTTCTAATTGAAGATGAAAAAAGTCATTCGCCATCGGTAATGATTTTTAATTTCCTGGGAGCTAAAATCAACCACACTTCATCACCGATATTTAAACTCATGCTGGCAAATATCTCCTGAGGCAGCTTTACCTTTAAAGAATTTTTTCCGGTTACTACGGTACAGCAGACCGTAGAAGATGATTCATTAATTTCAGTTAATTTCCCTCTGACCCTGTTTACATCGGGTCCGGGAGGTCTGGTATTAGAAAGATAGATATCTTCCGGTAAAATCGCCACTTTCTTTATTTTCTCTCTTTCGCTGGAAACCACCAGAGAAATATCGCCACATTTTACCTCTACTAACCCAAAACTTAATCTATTACAATAATCACAGGTTAAAATATTAGGTGCCCCGATAAAATCATTAACCGCCTCCGTAGGACGAAAAAATATCTCTTTAGGAGAGCCTATTTGCTCTACTCTGCCTTTATCAAGCACAGCAATTCTCTCCGCCATTTCTTCTGCCTCATAAAAATTATGAGTTACGTAAAGGGTAGTGATACCCAATTTTTTCTGCAGTATTTTAAATTCAGTCCTGAGATATTTAGAAGTACGATAATCCAAACTGTTCATCGGTTCATCAAGAAGTAAAATACGAGGAGAGTTGGCTAATGCCCGGGCTAAAGCCACTCTCTGTTTTTCGCCCCCGCTCAATTCTTTGGGATAACGGGAAGACAAGTTTTTTATTTTCATTATTTGAAGGAGTTCATCAACACTCGCCTTTATTTCATTTTGAGGTTTTTTTTGAACTCTCAAACCATAAGCAATATTGGCAGATACATCAAGATGAGGGAATAGATTCAATTCTTGAAATAAGTAACCTATTCTCCTCTGGTTAGCGGGCAACCTGTCTGCCGGTTTATTATCAAATAATACAGACCCTTCATATTCGATTAACCCGGCAATAACATTCAACAAAGTGCTTTTTCCAGCACCATTCGGTCCCAATAATACCAACAATTCTTTATCAAATATCTCCAAGTTAATATTTTTACAAACATATTTAGAAATGTTTTTAAGCTTAATAGATGACATATTACCTCCATCGATTGGTCAGCTTCTTTTCTAAGAAAGCAAAAAATTTCTCAAAAGAAAGACACATTATTCCCAAAATTATTAGACAGACTATAATAATATCTATACGGATAAGGCTTTCGGCCTTCATCATCAAGGCGCCAATTCCGGTAGGAATAGCTACCATCTCTGCTGCTATTATCACTCGCCAGGCCATCCCTGATTCTAATTTCAATCCAGTAAAAATATTGGGTAAAGCAAGGGGAACGACCACTGTACTCAAAATTTTTAAATCAGAAGCACCTAATGTTCTGGCCGCAAAGATATAATTCTTACCAACATTTTTGATTCCGGTAACTGTATTGTAAAGGATGGGAAAAAAGGAACAGATAAATATTATAGCAATCGGTAAAATTTCACCAATACCGAACCACAACATCAATAAAGGGAGCCAGCCCAGAGCGGGAATAGGATAAACTAAGCTGATTATTGGATTTAGTGCCTTATTAGCTATATTGTTCCATCCCATTATAATTCCGATGAATAGTCCGGCAATAGAACCCGCAGAAAAACCAATAAGAACTCGAATTAAACTGCTCAAGAAATTACGCCCCAATACTCCGCTGACTGTCAGATACCAAAATTCTGTTACTACAGCAGAAAATGGAGGGAAAAAAAATTGACCGGGTATTAAATCTAATCGAGCAATTGTCTCCCATATTCCCAGAAATAAAATAATGGGGATTATCTCCCATTTTAATTTAAATATTCTATATCTTTTCATTGTTTTATAAAACTCAAATCTAAAATATCTCCCGCTTCGAAGCTGTTCTTAATGTAACCTAACTGAGCGACATAATCTATCGCATCCTGAACTACCGTAGGGTTAATATCGGTAGTATATTCCAACCTATTCATAGACTTTAATAAAACTTCGGAAGTAATCTCTGTCTTGGTAACTATACCAGTTATTTCCACCGGAAAAAGGTTTCCTCCGGCTTCCTGTAATTGCCGAGCCACAATCTCTGCTGCTTCCTGTGGATGTTGATTAATCCAGTCGGTCGCTTTTTGGGATACTTTCACCAGTTTCCTTACCAGGTCAGGATGATCTCTTATCAGTTTATCTTTAACCACCAGAACACTCCCTTGCATTTCAGGCCAAACTTCCTGGCTCATCAATAGCATCTTAAAACCCGATTCCTCAGCCATAGTAGCCCATTGTTCAGGGAGAAAGGCAGCGTCTAATTTCCCTGCCTTAATAGCTAAAACCTGTTTTGATGGATTCATGCGCTGGACATTATTTAATATTTTATTCTTATCTAAATCATATTTATCTATTGTTTTGTGGAGAAGCACATCTACTGCACCTCCTTCCCTAACGCATCCAAGGCGAATATCTGAGCCTTCTAAATCTTTAATGCTTTTTATCTTCTCAGGATTAACTACCAAACCATAACCATATTTATGGGTCCCGGCAACTATTTTTATCGGAACTTTGGCATTAGCATAGACATTTATAGCCGGTATTAAACATATATAAGCCACCTGAATGTCCCCCCGAGCTAAAGCAGAAGCCAAAGCCATTCCAGTTATATAGCTCTCATAAGATGCTAAGTTTAAACCCTCTTCCTCAAACCAACCCTTATCCTGGCTTATATAGGCACAGGCAGCATGGTCCATAAATTCTACCGCCATACCTATGGGTATTTCTTTCTCCGAAAAACACTCTCCAAAAAAAGTAAAAAATAAAATCCCTAAAAGTATAAATACGGTAAATAATTTTTTCATATCTTATCCTTTTTACTTAATTTTAATCTCTTAACTTTTTTCAAATTTTAATAATTTAGTAATTATCTTTCCGAATAGTAAGCAATTTTACTCCACGTCCATGAATCTGTTTAAAGACTACCCCTTCCGAAATAAGGCGAAGCACTAACTCAGGATCAGTTATTCTTGTTCCGGAAACTAAATCTACTCCGTAAT
>Ga0307431_1001702_pt1 | contig 12352 bp, 8 predicted proteins | sample SalMarWE160170MG_FD_202155 | JGI IMG/M metagenome (GOLD analysis project Ga0307431, IMG submission 202155) | Salt marsh sediment microbial communities from the Plum Island Ecosystem LTER, Massachusetts, United States - WE1603-170 | ecosystem: Environmental > Aquatic > Marine > Intertidal zone >...
TCCGATCTGTCCCACAAATCAATGAACTTGCCTAAAATAAAGTCATTAGGTGCTGCCTCGACGTATGAAAAGCCCATGGTTGTTTCACCATAAGCCACCTCGATCAGCCAATCATTGATCTTTCTTTCGACATCTTTAATACATTTCTCTGCCTCTTGTGTGTTTGGAGCAAGTATAGAAAATTTTCCCGCTGCATTTAGGATGATTGAAGAAAAAGGAAGGCCGATTGCTCGGCAAAGCATATCGGCGGCAAGTTCGGAAAACATAGATACAGCGAATGATCGCCCACGCAATAGCTTTGATCGATATTTTCGTGTATCTCCGTAACCGCTGAATATGAATTCCTGTATGCCATAAAAATCTCCACTAACAATGAGAAATTTTTTGGCATCATAATCTTTTATCGCTTCAGCATTTAGCGTGCCGGTATTTCTATGATAAAGATAGAGCGCCACAGCAAGTGCAGAAGTCACCTTTGAATGATCATACAGTGATACATCAGGAACCACATCACCGGCTCTTGCAGCGGGTATAGAAGAAGTGTAAACCATCATCAAACTATCAAAATGTTCAAACCAGAGTTCAAGACATTCTTCCCTGTGTTTAAGGGTTTGCAGTTTATCCTTGAAATTAGCAAATAATTCCCTGTATTCAGCTGCAGCCTCGTCATTGGTTTTAGGTGTAATGTCATTTTTTATCCTTGGAAATATAGTTTCGGGGGAAATCTCCCTCAGTGGATAGCTGTAGATAAAAGTATCCGTAGTAGTTGATACATTATTTTGGTCAATCATAACATGTTCAAATAAGGGCAAAAGTCGTGTCCTCTTATAGTCTTTCCACGCAACTTGACGATTGTACTCTCTATCGAAGGTATCCCTGTCCCATCCGCTACTCAACCTATCAGCTATAGCAATCAACCACTGCATAGGGGTTTCAGGTTGGTGATGACCTGCTGCAAGATTTATGAAACTGTCTCCTTCCCCCCAACCCGGGCTATTAAACTCTTCTGGAAGTAGATCCTTCATTTGCTCTATAAAAGCAGCTGTGTAAACCGCATGATGATGAGAATAGCGGCGATTATAAAAGGGCAAATAAAGGCCGGCATGATTATTCATGTACTCATCGGTGACACCTAGGGTATCTTTATCGGCAAACTTCCCGATGTCGTGCATGAAAGCGGCTATTGCTATTTTTAAGGTCGTGGCATCCATGCTATTCTCTCCATTTCAATATATGAAAGATTTAACCATGTTATGGCTTAAAGTAATTTTTAAAAAAAGCACTGCAACGTTGCCGTAGAAAACTTCGATCTTTTCAAATTCTGGTTCGCCTACCCATCTTTGAGCTCCCTTGAAACCGATCGGATGGGGAATGCAGGGATGAAGTTTCTCTCATTTCCTCTTTACCAGGATATTGCGCATAATGAATTCCTCCTGGCTCCCGGTTTCACGAGAGAAAAACGCACGGCTGTCCGCGAAGCGGCTATTCAATGCCGAGCAGCCACATTTTGAGATCAAAGATACGGATGGTTTCAGATTGAAATTCGACGGACTCTTTGGCGTCCGGAACTAGAAGAATCAGTTGGGCATCTCTTGCATGCTTCAACTCCTTCTTCGCTTTCACCAGGGCACGGATTTCCCGGCTTCTTGTCTTTTCATCCTCAATACCGGCTGAAACCTGAATGAGCATAGTAAGTTGCTCATTTTCTTGAACGATAAAATCAACCTCAAGATCGCCGGCAGTCCGATAGTAAAATAGTTCTTTTTTCCTGCGGACAAGCTCCAAGCACACGAGATTTTCTATCCGATCCCCATATTTCTGCCCGACGTTGAAGGAAACGATATTGGAGAGACCCATATCGATTGCATATAGCTTCTTTGGATTGACCTGTTGCTTTCTTAAAGACCAGTCGAATTTGGGCACGCGAAGCACAAGGTATGCATTTTCAAGATATTCCATGTAGCGGCTGATCAAGTCATAGGACAGACGGAAATGATTCACGAGGGCATTGAGTGAAACCAGGTGAGAAATATTCGACAGCAGATAAACCGATAGTTTCATCAGCGCTTCCACATTATCAAGCCGGTATCGAGCAACGATGTCTCTGAGGATGATGGAATCGAAATACGATTTGAGTTCGGCTCTTTTCAGATCAGGATCGTCAATCAAGGCAACCCTTGGAAAACCGCCATATCTTAAGTATTCTTCAAAAAGCCTGTTGATCTTCAGCCGGTGTTTTAGGTACTCAAGCCGATTGTGAATCGTGAGTCCGTTGAAAGCCAAGAATTCTTTGAAATCCAGGGGGAAGACAGTCACATCAAGGTAGCGGCCGCTGAGCGCACTTCCGATCTCCCGGCTCAGCAACGAGGCATTCGAGCCGGTTATGAAAATTTTTGATGTTTTCAGTTCATACGCCTTGACCAGCCATTTTTCAAAGCCTTTGATGTTCTGAATTTCATCCAGGAAAAGGAAGGGGGTTGCGTCGGGTTCGAGATTTTCAAGGTACGTGTCACGGATCAATGAGAGCAGCTCGGTATTCAGATCGTTGATAAATTTCGGGTCTTCCAGATTCACAAACAGAACATCTTTGGGATCGACGCCGTCCTCTATAAGGCGCTTGATCAGGTTTATCAGGATCGTTGATTTACCGCATCTCCGAACACCCTTTACTATTACAATCTCGCCGGTAGATGATTTTTGCAGGGCATCGGATTCATACGTTTCCCGTGCGAAGGTCTCCGGCAATGCTCTATTCCAGAAGTTCCACTCACTCAGTGTCTCAAGGATGTCGCTCTTATTTATCATAAAATCCCTCGTTAAATCGAGTGATATATAATATAAATCCCTGGACTTATCAAGTGATAAATGCCCCGCTTAACGAGAATCAATACACGATCTCGATCCTGCTCTTATCCATCCTTATGCCGTAGCGAGTATTGGGCCGCGTGCCCTCGGAGCTGATCTCCAGGTCTTTCAGGGCATAAGGGCCGAAGCCCCTGAGCAGATCGCCCTTGATCTTGCTCCTGTAACTGTTGAAGTTGTCAGCAGTCAGGTTTTTGATGCCGGTGTCGCTCATCTCCTCAAGGGGGCGGGTACCAGAGAATTTTTGATAAAGATCGGTTATCTCATCCTGCTTGGCGTATATGGCCTGGATATCGAGGAAGCAGTCGGTACAGGCGCCGCAGGTATCTATATCTTTGGTGCAATTCTTTTTCTGGAGGGCAAAAAACGTATAGAGGGCCAGCCTGGCCGGCATCAGGTCTAACTCCAGGGTCTTATAGACGACCTTTCCGGTGAGCAGGTTCACCGTGAGGCGGTATTCGTCCTCCTTGATCAGGGAGAGTATCAAGCTGGCCGGGTCGCTCGGTTCCTTGAGCAGATCCCCTGAAAGCCGATCCCGAATGGAGATGAAGGGGATGGAGATGAGGTTCACCTGCGCATATTGTGTGTCTTTGTAAAAGGATTCCCCGTTTTTGTCCTTGAGCTCGATGGTTTTAGGCTTCTTAGGAGGATAGTAGAAGTCTCTGCTGCTCTCAAATTCAGGGGAGACGAGCACATGGTAGAGGCGGTCCTGGGGCCTGCCGTATACCTGGGCAGCCAGGGTCAGGCAGGAGCTCATGGTCTTCCTGCCTCCTGCTACTGAAAAAAACACAGCGGCATCCCTTTGACCGGTGAAGCGAAAGGTCAGATCCAGGCATAGCCTAAGGAGCCGTTCGTTATCGTACTCGCTGGTAATGTCCGGGATCTCAACGCCGTGATGATCGCTGACGGCGTGGATGTTCCGAGGGCCGAAGTCGATGGAAGAGGGTTCAATCCCGTACTCCTCGAGATACCGGTAGTAGTGGCCGCTCTTCCCCGCGAGGAGGCTCGCATATAACATCTCCTTTCCATCCCGCGTGGTAATCACATGGATGGCGTCCACCCGCTGGTTGCCCTGGTGAAGGGCAAAGAGGGTCTCGGTGATCACCTGCGGGCTCAGCCCTGTTACGGCAAGAAGGATACGTTTCATTCTATCGTCTCCGCCCTGATTTTCCCCAGCCCGAAAGACGTTTGTTTGCCCAGGTGGACCTCTGAGCAGAGCTCGATGAGCGGCATATATCCACCGATTGCTCCCTCGTAGGTAACCGAGCCGACTATACCTCCCATGAGCATCTCCTGATCCTGGCGGCTGGAGTACCGGCGCCAGTCAAACCAGGCAAGGCGGGAATCGGCAATCCGGATATCCTGTGCCCTTTTCACCAAACCCCGGTAGTCCAGCTCCGGCTCCCCATCCCCATAGAAGTTGAACAGGGATGAGATCCTTCGGAGCATTGCCCTGGCCAGCACATGAAAGGGGAGAGCGGCGGTAAGCCGGTTCCCGAACTTGAGGCGCAGGGGGGTTTCAATGAAAAGCCGTATGCTGGTTATATCCTCGGCCCTATCCATACCGGGGGGGAAAGACATATCGCGATACCATTCGCCCTTTTGGAGCATTCTGTCTTCCTGGGAATAGATTCGTTTCCCATCCGCGGTAATATTCCGAAGGCTGAAACGGGCTCGTTTGCCGTTTACCCGTTTGCCGATCCCCACCTTTCCCATCTCATCAAAGGCGTAGATGAAGTAAGGGAGATAGTCGTTGGCCCGGCCGAAGAGGAGGAATTGAAACTCAAACGGCTCCCCCTTCTTGAAATGGGTTTCAGCAGTCAAAGGAGGCTCGATGACAAAGGGATGGGGAGGTGAGGCAACCCGGGGGCCCCCGGCTTCCTCTGAGAGGGAAGGGGTTTCAAAAACCTGGTAGTAGATGCACCTTTCTCTCAGGAGACATTCCGAGCAATCATTCCTCTTCAGGGCGCAGACTACCTTTCTCAATGCCTTGCCGAACACGCCCCGGAACGTAGAGCCCTTATAGGAAGGCAGGATTGCCTCATCCTCAAAGAGGCAGGAAAAGCGGTATGCGCCGTATAACATGATGACCAGTCCTCTCTCTAATCCACAAAGTTTTCCAATTGCACTCATTTTGGTGAGGCAGTGTATTCCAACGTCAATCACTATAGCATGCTTGCAATCGTAAATGATATTGCTGCAAGGTTGCGATACTTTATGGCTAAATTGATTGCTTTTGGATGAAAATACCCCGCTCTTATCATGAGAAGCATGTTAATAGGTGCCGTTGTTGATCCGGACTACCATCAAATGCCATGGGCCATAGCGAAGTGGTGTGATTCTCTCTGATAATAAGAGGTTCACCGTTCTAAGTTCCCGGTTCAATGTTTTAAGAAGCTGAAAACTGAAGGCTGATCGCTCATCGCTCATAGCCCGGCTGAGTATTCGTTGGTATCATGTAGAAAGGAAATTATTTTTTTAATACCACCATGAGAATGAAAAGGCAACTTTATATCAAATGGTATATACGGAAAGGATGTAAGTATTTTGGGGTCGAGGATCGGGGGGTCAGGGTTGGAGGAAGCTAAAATCTTGGGAGACTGGAAAGCTAGGATGCAGCGAAGTGAATGGCGTTTTCGCCCTAATGACTTCTGAGGTATCCATCCGAACCCACAGGATATCATCAACCTCAAAACCCTGTGATATGTCTGCCTGCTATAATAATCAAGGACTCAGTTTCTTTGATGTATTTCTCTATTCTCTGCTTCCGCCGAATATTCTGAGAAGCATCAAAAACAGGTTGATGAAATCAAGATAAAGTGACAAAGCACCCAATATTGCCCCCTTCCGTATAACAGCAGTATCAAGTCCATCCGGCTGACTTCGGGCCATATCCTTTAACTTTTGGGTATCGTAAGCTGTTAGACCGATAAAGACAAAGACGCCTATGTAACTTATAATCATGCTCATGGAGCTGCTGCGGATGAAGATATTCACTAGTGAGGCGATAATAATACCCATCAGACCCATCATGAAGAAACTACCGAGGGAGGTTAAATCCCTCTTGGTGGTCCATGCATATACGCTCGATGCGAGAAAAGTTGCAGAACAGATAAAAAAGGTACTCACGATAGATGTCTTGGCATAGGCAAGAAAGATGAATGAAAGGGTTACGCCGTTTAGGGCCGAGTACAGAACAAACAGAGCGGTAGAGGTAGAGGCGCTCATCCTGTTTATCCTGCTGCTTATGGTAAAGACCAAGGCTAATTCGGCAATGATGATGCCAAAGAATAGAACCTTGTTTCCAAATACTATTCTCATCATTGTTTCACTGTGAGATACATAAAAGGCAATAAACCCTGTAAGCGCAAGGCCTATACACATCCAGTTGTAAACGCTTATGACGAAATTGTTGACGAGTACCTCTGTCCTTGATTTTGGATAAGAACTTGAGTCCATTATGTTAGACCTCCTGATTTTTTGATCTTTTTTTCTCCTTCGGACATTTTCTTTTGTCAAAATAACGTCTTGAAGAGAATATTTCAAGGAAATAGGCATAAGATTCTTTTTTTTTTGAAAACAACCAGTTCTAAGATAACTTACCGAACCCACAGATATCATTAACCTCAAAACCCTTTGATATGTCTTCCTGAACAACAAGAGACACCGATACCGTGGAGAGGATCTCGGTCAGTGCATAAATTCTTGCGATTTCATATTTGATTCTGTAATCTTCCATAAAATCTTATGAAGCCTGGATATACACTTTGGCACGCAGGATCGAAGGCCCATCCAATATTGCCAGCCACAACATATAGTAAGCTTCCGACAACAGTCTTACTTCTCAACTCAATAATTTCCCGGTAAGATTCCTTCAGGTGTTTCACTGATGGTCCAGGTGATAGATGATCAGATCTTTCGCTATTCGATACAATAACCTTGCTGAGCAACCATAGCACGAACAAGCAGACTACCGGTAACGTGAAGGGAATATGACTCATGGCAAAGAAGAAAAAGACGGAGATCGACAAGCGTCTCTGTGAAAAAAGGTTGTCCTGTTCTTTTCACTATGCAATAGTTTGCAATCATTCTTGTTACAAAGGAGATTTTTATGCCTGAAGAAACGAAACGGAAGGTTCTCAATATATCGCTGCCGCCGGCATTATATAGAGAGGTGGAGCGCTTGGCTAAGGAGCAGGCAAAGGCGAAAGGCGAGTTTGCGAGAGAGGTGCTCAGGCAGTATGTTGAGATGGACAAGCGATGGAGACAGATCAGGAAATGGGGTATGGAAAGCGCTGAGCGCTTCAAGGTGCAGGACGAGAGCCAGGTGGAGGACGTCATCGAGCAATATCGGAAAGAACAGTCCGCGTGATTAAAGCGGTGGCAGATACGAATGTGTATATTTCGTCGATCCTCTTCGGTGGAAAATCGGAAACGGTCAGAACATTGGCCGGAGAGGGGAAGGTAGAGCTTTTGATCTCGAAGCCAATTTTAGCCGAAATAGCCGGTGTATTAAAGCGAAAATTTCATTGGTTTGACTGGCAAATCTCAGAGGTAATGAAAGACACGATGGCTCTTGCTGCCCTTATTACGCCTGCTGCTGCCCTCTCTGTCATAAAGGAAGATGAACCTGACAACAGGGTCTTGGAATGTGCCGTAAAAGGCAGGCCGACTACATCGTTTCAGGAGACAAGCACCATCTTCCGCCCCTCAAGGAATATGAGGGCATAACCATTCTCAGCCCCACGCAATTCCTGGAGTTGCTTGAATCATGACGGGTCGCATCATCTCCGAAAATCTTCTCCCAACCCGGCCTGAGCGAATCCCTGACTGAGGCAGTCCGAGATGCTCTGTGAAAGACTATGAACATTCCTTTTGTTAAGCTCTTTCGCTCATCCGGCCTGAACACAATGCCTCTTGCTCCCTAATAACTCATTTGCTGATAATCAAGAGGGGCTTCCATTTCCTTGAGTCTCTTATGTCGTAGCGTATGAGTCGTATTGAGATTGCTTCGTCGCTTCACTCCTCGCAATGACGGTGTAAAGGTTTTCATGAAACACAATACTATTGTTCTTCCGATAATACGATACTGCGCCGTCATCCTTGCCATGCACCACTTCTCGCTACCGGCCTCAGGGATATAGTGGAGCAGCATGTTCGACCTTTTTCTCTAACTGCACCATTTTAAAGCTGAAGATACAACAAATGCCCCATTGTTCAGGGAGAGCTATATCAATAGCATATAAAGAAAAAGGGATGAAAACGCATCGACAAATTGCAGTCATTGCGGTAATCTATGAAGCTCTTGCTAAAGCCCGGAACCGGCGTCAGGTTTGCGGGCAAGCAGGCAAAAGAAGGCCCAAGGGAGGACCCTCCGGACCGTGGATAAACCAAGCGTCCTCATCCCTGACCATGAAAAGCCGGAGGTCGAGCCGCCGCCGGGCAGGTAAAGATAGGATTAGACACTGTGAGCTCTACAACTAAACCGTTTACCATATCCGGATTGGACTACGATGCCTTCATATTCGATCTTGACGGCGTGGTTACCAGAACTGCCAAGGTTCATGCAGCGGCATGGAAGGAGTTGTTCGACGACTACCTCTCGCACCGTGCTAAGCGGGAAGGCCGGAGCTTTCAGCCCTTCGACATCGACACCGACTACCTGCGCTATGTTGACGGAAAGCCACGCTACGATGGGGTGAAGAGCTTTCTCGAATCCCGCGGCATCACCCTCCCCTACGGCTCCCCTGATGACGAACCGGGCACGGAAACCATTTGCCGGCTCGGCAACAGAAAAAACCAGCTTTTCCGCGCACTCCTCGAAAGGCAGGGGGTTGAGGTCTACCGCTCCACGGTGGACCTTATTCGCCTGCTGAGATCCAGGGGATTTAAGACGGCAATCGTTTCCTCCAGCAAGAACTGCTCCTCAGTCCTGGAGGCTGCGCACCTCAGGGATCTGTTCCATGCACAGGTGGACGGAGTCGACTCGGAGCGGCTGGGCCTGAAGGGGAAACCGGCTCCCGACATCTTTCTCGAGGCCGCGAATCGTCTCGGCGTGGATCCTCACCGGGCCGTGGTTGCAGAGGATGCCATCGCAGGGGTAAAGGCGGGGAATAGGGGAAAGTTCGGCCTGGTAATCGGAGTGGATAGAGCAAACCATGAACAGGCGCTCAGGGACAGCGGTGCTGATGTGACGGTAGCCGACCTCTCTGAAATCACCGTATCTGGCACATGGGATCCGTCCTCTGCCTCGGACTCCATAGAAAAGATATCCCGGTGTGCATCGGGCAAGCGCATGGCAGTGTTTCTGGACTATGACGGCACCCTGACCCCTATCGTGGAAAGCCCTGATCAGGCAGTGCTCAGCGATATCATGCGCGAAACCATCAGCGAACTTGCGGGATTGTGCACTGTGGCGATCGTAAGCGGCAGGGACCTTCGCGATGTGCGAGGGCTCGTGGGGCTTGATCAAATCTTTTACGCGGGGAGCCACGGCTACGAGATCGCAGGCCCCAAGGGAAGGCACGTGGAATACCAGCAGAGCACTGAGGTGCTCCCCGCACTCGACCGGGCTGGGCAGGCCCTCCATGACCGTGTGGACGGGATCAGCGGCGTACTTGTCGAACGGAAGAGGTTTTCCATCGCGGTCCACTACCGGAAGGTAAAGGATTCCGAGACAGCCGTGGTGGAGGAGGCAGTCGACGAGGTGCTCTCGCACTACGAGGGACTGCGCAAATCATGGGGGAAAAAGGTCTTCGAACTTCAGCCCGATATCAACTGGGACAAGGGCAAGGCGGTAGCCTGGATTCTCGAAACCCTGGGCATGGCTCACGCTCAGGTGCTGCCGATCTATCTCGGTGATGACACGACCGACGAAGATGCCTTTCGGGAGATAAAGGACTACGGCATCGGGATTATCGTGGGAGGCGGCTCCAGGCCCACTGCTGCACGGTATCGATTGCAGGATACGGATGAGGTTCAGGGATTTCTCCAAGCACTCATCGCCATAGTGAAAGGAGGCAGGTAATGGGCTTGTGGTCTCTGGTATATGAAGGCTTTGAACCGGGCGAAGAGGGCCTGCGCGAGGCCCTGTGCACGCTCGGAAACGGCTACTTTGCCGCCCGAGGCTCTGCTCCTGAAGCAGAAGCCGATACAATCCACTATCCGGGGACCTATCTCGCGGGCGGATACAACCGGCTCAAGACGGAGATTGCCGGGCGCACCATAGAAAATGAGGATCTGGTCAATCTCCCCAACTGGCTCCCCCTCACCTTCCGTATAGACAATGGGAAGTGGTTCAAGCTTCAAAACGTGGAGATCCTGTCGTACCGGCAGGAGCTGGATCTGAAGCGGGGTCTGCTCCTCAGAACGATCCGCTTCCTCGATGAGCAGGGCCGCCGGACCAATCTGGCTGAGCGCCGCCTGGTCCATATGGGTGAACCGCACCTGGCGGCCCTGGAACTGACCATCGCCCCTGAGGACTGGTCAGGGAACATAATAGTCCGTTCCGCTCTTGACGGCCGCGTAATCAATGCAGGGGTGGAGCGCTACAAGCGCCTGAGCAGCAAGCACCTTGAGCCGATGGAAACCGGCCCTATCGACGCAGATGCAATCTACCTGAAGGTGCAGACCAATCAGTCAGAGATACGCATTGCTCAGGCAGCAAGAACATGCGTGCTTCAGGACCATCAAACCTTACCAGTGAAACGCACCACGATTCAGGAACCCGGCTACATCGGCCAGGAGTTCGCACTGGAGGTGAAGCCCGGCAAAGAGGTTTCCATTGAAAAAGTGGTAAGCCTGTTTACTTCCAGGGACCCCGGCATCTCAGAATGCGGCCTGGAAGCCGGAAAGGCCGTTACCTGGGCAGGACATTTCGATTCCCTTTTGGAAGCCCATGCCAGGGCCTGGGAACACCTCTGGCGCCGCTTTGCCATGGAGTTCCGCCGCGGCCCCTCTGATGGGGAGAACCGCATGGGGATGATCCTGAATCTGTATATATTCCACCTGCTCCAGACCACCTCCGTGAATACCATGACCATGGGCCTCGATGTCGGCGTTCCCTCCCGGGGCTGGCACGGCGAGGCCTACCGGGGGCACATCTTTTGGGATGAGTTGTTCATCTTTCCCCTCATCAACCTCCGCCTCCCTGAAATCACCAAGGCGCTGCTCATGTACCGGTACCGGAGGCTGGATGAGGCGCGGGCTGCTGCCCGGGAGTCCGGCTTCAAGGGCGCCATGTATCCCTGGCAAAGCGGGAGCAACGGCCGTGAGGAAAGCCAGAAACTCCACCTCAACCCCAAATCGGGCCGCTGGATACCGGACAATTCCCGCCTACAGCGTCACGTGAATGTGGCCATTGCCTACAATATCTGGCAGTATTATCAGGCTACCGGGGACCGTGAATTTATCTCCTTCTACGGAGCGGAGATGTTTTTGGAAATTGCCCGCTTCTGGGGGAGCATTGCCGCATACAGCCATGAGCGCAAACGCTACGAGATCCTGGGGGTGATAGGCCCGGACGAGTACCATGACGGCTATCCGGACGCAGAGAACCCGGGCCTCAACAACAACGCCTACACCAACATCATGGCTGCCTGGGTGTTAACGCGGGCACCTGAGATCGTGCATCTCCTGCCCGAGGACCGGCGCAAGGAATTGCACGAATTGCTGGATCTGCGTCAGGAGGAGATGGATCGCTGGCAGGAGATCAGCCGCACGATGTTCGTGCCCTTTCACGGTGACGGGATCATCAGCCAGTTCGAGGGGTATGACCAGCTGGAGGAGTTCGACTGGGAGGGCTACCGAAAACGGTATAACGACATCCAGCGCCTCGACAGGATCCTGGAGGCGGAAGACGACACCCCGAACCGGTACAAGGCCTCAAAACAGGCCGATGTGCTTATGCTCTTCTACCTCTTTTCCTCAGAGGAACTGGTCCGGCTGTTCGAACAACTCGGCTACCCCTTTGAGTACGAAACGATCCCCAAAAACATCGACTACTACCTGCATCGCACCTCTCACGGATCAACCCTGAGCCGGGTTGTTCATTCCTGGGTCTTGGCCCGGTCAGACCGGCCCCGGTCCTGGAAACTGTTCGCCGAGGCCCTGGAGAGTGATGTAGCGGACATACAGGGAGGAACAACTCCTGAGGGTATCCACCTCGGCGCTATGGCCGGGGTGGCGGATCTGGTTCAACGCGGCTACACGGGCATCGAGACCCGCGGAGACGTGCTGCGGCTGAACCCGTGCCTGCCTGAGGAACTGGACAGGCTCCGGATGGAAATACGCTATCGCGGGCACTCGCTGGATATAGAGATCACCGGTAAAACCTGTACGGTAAGCGCCTTGAGGTGCACGGAAAAACCCATACGGATCGGGTGCAAGGATACTGTGATCGAACTCCCAGAGGGAGATACCAGAGAGTTCACGTTGTGATTGTTGTGGCTCTCTCTTCAAACCTGCCGCAACATCGGCCGCCATTGCGAGA
>Ga0307431_1001706_pt1 | contig 12323 bp, 9 predicted proteins | sample SalMarWE160170MG_FD_202155 | JGI IMG/M metagenome (GOLD analysis project Ga0307431, IMG submission 202155) | Salt marsh sediment microbial communities from the Plum Island Ecosystem LTER, Massachusetts, United States - WE1603-170 | ecosystem: Environmental > Aquatic > Marine > Intertidal zone >...
CGACACTCTAATTAACAATATCTCAAAACTAAAGATAGATATAGGTAAGATAGACACTATTGTACTGTCGCACATTCACGGAGACCACGTCGGCGGAGTTTCTGGAATTCTGGAGAAGAATTCAAATCTCACGGTCTATCTTTTATCCAGTTTTCCTGAAAGTTTCAAAGAAGGAATTAGAAGATATGGGTGTAATACAGTAGAAGTTCATGAAGAAACAGAGATCAATAATTACATGATTAGTACAGGTGAGTTGGGAACGTGGATAAAAGAACAGTCTCTTGTTGTCTCAACTGAGAAAGGCATAGTTGTGATTACTGGCTGTGCACATCCAGGAGTTGTAAATATTGTAAAAAAAGCAAAGGAGATCACAGGAAAAGATATATATTTAGTAATAGGAGGCTTCCACCTCGGAGGAGAAAGCAGAGGAGAGATCGGATCCATCATAGAAGAATTAAAGGATTTGGGAGTTGAAAAGATCGCTCCCTACCACTGTTCCGGAGATCTTGCTCGTTCCATGTTCAAAGAAGCCTTCGGTAACAACTACATAGAAGCAGGGGTAGGGGCTATTATAGATATAGAGAGTGGTATATAATAAATAAGACAAAAAACAAAATGTTGTTCCTCGCCATTTAAGGAATATTTGCCTGTTCATTTTTATCTTATTTCTTATTAGATATCATTTTTCCAAAGTGTTATCTATTTGTAATTCAAAGGTATCTCTCACGCCATTGACATCTACTATATAAACGCCTGCTTTTAATCCAATCACATCAAGTGGGATAATTTCCTCGAATGGTGTAATTACTTGTGCACACATTGCGTCAGCAGGTCGGGATGTGGTTATAGTAACGAAGAATGTATTTCCTTCACGTCTCGTTGTAATTTTGTCGACTTCAGTACAACTATCGGGATGTTCACCTCTTGCAACAACGTGTACCTGAACAGGAAATGATTCAAGCAGCATAATCTCAATATCATTTACATTAGCTACTTCATTCTTCCCAATTATTTTTTCAATGTTGCTTGCCCAGAAAGTAGTGCTGGGAGCAGTTCCAGTATTTGACTTAAGTTTACCGTTTACAGTAACCCAGTCACCATTTTCGATTCCTTCTACACTTACAGCAGGTCTTTCTGTTCTGTCATCTTCTACCATCAAGTCATACCATACCTCCAACATTTTTCCGTCTGAAGTCAATGCAAAGCATGGACACAGAAGTTCGCCTAACGCACTTACCTTTCCATAAACTTTAACTTCCGTGTCATAGACTGGATTTTTTAATAGTTCAGAAACACTCAGAGCCTCTTCAGGCTTTTCCGATTCTTGGCTTATACAGCCTAAAACGAGAATTGTAGGAATTAGAATTAAAAGTAATATTCTTACTTTCCTTTTCATTTTAAGGAGTTTTCCTCTTACACCTTCTGTTTCTTGTCCTATCATAATTATCACCTCATATTTTTTGTGAAATGTTGTATGTGCGTATTTCATCTGTCATCGGATCATACCAAGAATATATAAAAATGTTTGTATTAAGTTCAGAATATCTTGAAGTTATATTAACCCAAAAATCGCGTTATCACTTGGATATAGTTCCTTCAGAATCGTATTACGTGTTTTACCTCTTCCTTCCTAAATAATTATTTTTCTTTCTTTTTTGGTGCAGATTTTTTAAAAGGGGAACTTCAATAAATTTATCTAATTCTGGCTATTTCTCTTTTCGTGCACTTCTTTCTTTTCGTGCACGTTTTCGTCAGCGAATAGATGTAGTTCCTCCAAAACTACATCCACTTGTTTTCCCTCAATCCTCTTCCTTCCTAAATAATTATTTTTGTTTCTTTTTTGGTGCAACTTTTTTCTTTCATCTGTATTCTAAGAGTGTTATAGCTGTAAAAGGAGTGAATCTTGCCTTATTTAGTCCGCCCAGGGCTTTTTAAGTTACAAAGAATCTATCCAAGTGTCCCTATATTCTCTATTATTTTCCTGATAACATCCCATGCTGTCCCTACGCTTTTGATGTATACCCTCTCGTTGGGCGTATGAACATTTTTGATTTCTGGGCCTATAGAAGCTATTTGTAACTTCGGATCGAACTTTGAAAACAGTCCACATTCCAATCCCGCGTGAATAGCTTTTATAGAGACCTCATTTTTCAAAACATCTTCATAAGAATTTTTTATCAAAGTGAGAAAAGGAGATTTAGGATCCAGTTTCCACCCCGGATATGTCTCTTCCTGTTTTACATCTGCATTATATTTTTTGCCAAGTATTTTTAACTTTTTTCGAAGTTCTTCTAGCTCCTCATTTACCGAACTTCTACTACTTAAAAAAATATCAATTTTATCTTTACCAGTTTCAACAATTGCAAGGTTATTCGAAGTTTGAACCAAGCCTTTTATCTCTCTACTGAAAGAGAGCGGACCATGAGGTATTTCATTTAAGAGATTCAAAAGAGAATCTGACTGCTCCTTTACCACGACTTTTACCTCATCTGTTTCTGAAATAACTATCTTCATGTTCGGTTCGTGCTCTTTTTTCTCACATAATACTTTCGTCTTCCATTCTTCTAGGACCTTGACTGCTTCACTCTTTTTAATTTTTGGAACTAAGAGAACGCATTTCGCCTCCCTAGGAATTGCATTATGAACAGATCCACCATTAACATTACTTATAGATAAATCAATCTTACCTTTCAAGTTTAATATGCTTGCAATAACTATTTTGATAGCATTTAATCTTGGAAGATGTATCTCAACTCCTGAGTGACCTCCTTTGAGACCTTTTATCGATATTTTAATCGCTTCCCAACTTTTTTTTTCTTCATATTTAATAGGCAAAATATAATGAGTATTTCCTCCACCCGCACTACTGATAGTTATTTCTCCTATCTTTTCACTATCAAGATTCAGCAAATATTTTCCAGAGAAAAACTTTTTTTTCATTTTGAAAGCGCCTGTTAGTCCTGTCTCCTCATCCACGGTGAATAGAACTTCCAACGGCCCGTGATCTTTTGAAGTTAGAGCAGCCATACAATAGGCCATGCCTATCCCATTGTCAGCTCCAAGAGTTGTTCCTTCAGCTGTAACATAATCGTTTATAATTTTGATTTTTAGCGGATCCTTTTCAAAATCAATCTTTACATCAGGATTTTTTTGACAAACCATATCCATATGAGCCTGAAGAACTAAGGTGGGATAATTTTCGTATCCTAATGTAGCTTCCTTAGTTAAAATGATATTTCCTACATTATCTTCTTTTATTAGGATGTTATGTTTTTTTGCCCAATGTTTAATCCAACTACGAATTTTTTCCTCTTTTTTAGAGGGACGGGGGACTCTCGTTATATCTTCAAATATATTCCATACAACTGTTGGCTCAAGGTTCTCTAAAACTCTCTTTTCCATACGATCATCAGAACTTTTATATCTCAAAAATAAGATATTCATCTATTTATTTTTTTCTCCTTGGAAATGGGTAAGCTATCCTACTCTGTTTGACTCCCATAATTAAGAGACACTCCATAAACCTAAGGCAAACTTCAGCTGGATTTACAACTGGAACATCATACCCTTTCTCATTAAGCATTTTTTGAACAGCATCAGCAACTCCCATCATACCTGTACATCCCAATATAAGTACTTCAGCCTTATCTTCTTCTATAGCTTTGATCATTTGTTCAAATAACATCTTTTTAAGTTTTTCTTTATCTTCCGCTAATTTTTCGATATGTACCAATCCTATTGGTCTCACAGAGACAATGCTATCCCAGGCCCCCATTTGTTTTGCCATTTTGCGGAGTTTTGGAATAAAAATTTCCCCTGGCGTTACTATTGAGATATTTGTACCCAACAGTTGAGCAAATCGTATGCTAGTTTCAAATGCCCCAGTAACTGGTATGTTTACAACATTTCTTGCTGCGTGATATCCACAATCACAACAACAATCTATGACTACACCATCATATCCTTCTCTTTCTGCTTTCTCTACCAATGCTATAGCTCCAGGCTCAGCAATTATTCCATCCACTTCATGTTCTATTGTAAAAGGTCCCTCTCCTTCTTTCAATATCTCCACATCATACTCTAAATTCTTGAACATTGTTCCCTTCTCTCTAATGTAGTAACCATACTCTTTCTTTGCATTTTCCAAAAAAAGTTTTGCTGTAATAGGCACAATTATTTTAATTTTCATATATTTACCATAGAGAAGTGTTTATTAAAAGTTTTGTTGGCATATGCCAAGTTGGCATATGCTAAAAATAACTATATTAAATAACATGACTAGATATCGCTGACCTATGGTTTAGGTTAGAAATATAGGAGGAATAAAAATGGTAGAAAAAAAATATGAGGACAAAATTGGAGACTACGCAATTGTACCAGTCCCAAAATATGAACAAAGAGGATTTTTATCTAATACATGGATATCTGCCGGATGGATAATAAATGTAATAGGACTATATGCAGGCGCTGCAATTGCTACTGGCCTTACTGTGAAAAGCATGATATTAGTGTCTTTTGGAGGAATGGCAATAGTTGCAGTCTACGCTGCTGCTGCAGGCGCTATATCTGGAAAATATCACACTACAGCTGCAGTAACACTGAGACAAGCTTTTGGTAGACACGGTGCAATCTTAACTGGAGGAATTATTGCACTTGTTCTTGGATTAGGGTGGTATGCCTTTATTACTTCATTTTTAGCAATGAGTGTTAATGCTGTACTCCCCGGCTATTGGTTTACAAGCATACAAGTTGCTACTGTCTGGGGAGGTCTCTTGATGATGGTTACCGCTGTAATAGGTTACAAAGGATTGGGAGTGCTTAGTTTTATTGCAGTTCCATTGGTACTACTACTAGTACTATTTGGATTCCATGCTACTGTACTTGAAGCAGGGAGCTTAGGTAGAATTTTTGAAATGATAGCACCTGGAGAACCAATATCAACAGGATTTGCTATATCGGCTATTGCAGGCTCTGTGATGGCAGGAGCAATAGCTATAGGAGACATTACAAGATATGCAAAAAGTGCTAAGGCAGGAGCTGCTGCAGCGGGTATTGGTTATGGACTTGGTGGAACTATTGCTTTGGTACTTGGTGGTATGATCGCAGTAGTTACACAGGTTGAAATGACTGGAGTTATTCCACAGATCCCTGGAGCAATGAAAGTTCTGGGATTAGGAAGTGGAGGCTTGGCAATACTTATACTTGCACAATGGACAACGAATGACAATAATTTATATAGCGGCGCACTCGGATTAGTAAATATCATTCCTATAAGTAAAAGGGCAATTACAATAATACTTGGCTTGTTAGGAACAGGAATCGCTACTTTTGGTATTTTTGGGAGTTTTATGGACTTTATGGGGGGGTTGGGTGTATTGTTACCTCCCATTGGTGGAGTGCTTCTCTGTGACTATTGGATCGTTCACAGACTTTTCTTGAAGAAGGAATACAATTTCGGCCCAGGAACGATATGTGCGAAGCTAAACATTGCTGCATTAATAGCATTTGTCTTCGGTGTCATAGCGGCTTATAGAATGACAGCAACAGGAATTCCTGCAATGAATGGAATTATAACGTCCTTTGTGCTATATGCTGTAATTGCAATTATATGTGAGAAAGCAAATATAAAATACAAGATAGGCGAATATAAAATAAGTGAGGTTGGATACTGAATAGGGTGATTTTAATGGAGAAAGAAAATACAGAATTAGAAAATTATGCAAAGAGTCATGGGAAAAAGATGATATATATTGCTATTTTAGCAGGAGTAATAAATTTTGTGCCAGGAATACTAATTTCACAGAGAAGTGATGCATACTTTAACTGGATAGTACTAGGTCTTCTTGTGACATTAGTATCGCTAGTGTTTTACCAAAGAATCTTTACAGTCGGAAAAATACACTTGAGACGTATTGCAGGCTTGTTGATTAATCTGGGATGGTTTTATTTTGCTATAGGTTTAGCCATAGTTTTTTCAGCCTTCAGCAAACTTTACTTTGTATCTTGGAAGAGTGGTATTTTCAATGCTATATCTGCTATCTTGCTGATATTCCCAATGATGTACTTTATGTATATTATATCTAAAAAAACACAAGTTTCACTTGTACCATAAAATATTCTTAGAAGGAGTTGCAATGAATGATAAAACTCGACAAGAGAGATATTGAAGATATAATAGCAGGATCGACATTTTTAGGTGCTGGAGGAGGAGGCTCAGGCGAATCTGGAAGAATGCTTCTAAATACGATACTTAAAAATAAAAAAATAGAGATGGTAGAGCCAAAGGAGATATCTGACGATAGTAAAGTTGCAGTAACTTCGGGAGTTGGATCTCCTGAAATATTGTTAAAGAAGGGATTTAGTCTGGAATGTGTGAAATCTATTGAACTCTTGGAAAAAGTGAAGAATGAAAACATAGATTATATCGTGCCAGCTGAAACAGGTGGTTTTAATACAATCACACCTATGACAGTTACTGCAGAAAAAGGACTTCCAATAATTGACGGGGACGGATGTGGTAGAGCGGTTCCAGAATTACAGCAAACTACCTATAGTTTATCTGGTATACCTTTGGTTCCGGCAACAATTTCAGATGATGCAGGTAATTCAGTAGTAATATACGCTAAAGATGCTTACATTTCAGAAAAGTTAGCACGAGCTGTTACTTCTGAATTAGGAGGAATTACAGGATTTGCAGCGCATTTTATGACAGGAAAGCAACTTAAAGAAAGTATTATTCCGAAGACAATTAGCTATGCTAAAGAAGTAGGTAGTGCGATCAGAAGATCAAAAGATAAAAACAAAGATCCTGTAGAAGCCGTTGTTGATGTAACAGGAGGTAAAATTTTTATTAGAGGTAAAATTACAGAGAAAACTACAGAAACAATAGGTAGCTTTGACTTCGGAAAGACAAAAATAAGAGGCCATAGAAAATATGAAGGAAAAGGATTAATTATTGAATACAAAAATGAGAATATGCTAACAAGAAATTTAGAGGGCCGTATACTTATGGAAGTACCAGATCTCATTTGTGTGATAGAAGAAAGTGGTAGTACATGGACAAATGCAGATTTAAAAGAGGGTATGGATGTTGCTGTAATTGGTATCAAGGCTCATGAAAAATGGGAACTATTAGATGGAAAAAAAACATTTGCTCATATCCTGGAGAAACTTAGATAATCTTTTTTCTTTTTTTATTCTTTATAAGAGCTAATACAATTATTTTATGAAAATGTTAAAGTCATTAAAAAACTTTAAAAATAAAGGAAATAAAAGAGGGGTAATGAAAGATCAAAAGTTTAAGCCAATGAGATACTATGAAATGAAACTTAAACTGGAAAATTGTTGGATTTCAAAGATGGCGCACATTTTTGAAGGAGTTGAGGGTATAATATTAAGTGTAGTTTCATTAAAAAATATTCTTAAAATATTGCTTTTGTTAAGATTTAATTCTAATATCTCCTTTTCTGAAGAAAGTATTTTGGATTTTCTCGAGAATTGCAATAATATATATGCCTATTCGTATACAAAAATAAAATCAAATGAATACCTGCTTGCCATAGATTGTAAATGCAGACATTATGCTGCTAACTATTTTGGAGAAAAAAGTATGGATCAATTTATTATTTATCCTCTATGGCACAAAGATGTTACTAGAGTTTTTAGAGTTCTTTCTCCAAGTTGTTTTGATATTGAAGATCTAAGAAATGAGCTAATTAATCACTCTTGTAAACCAAGTATCTTAAAAGTTACAAGATACAAAAATTTACCATCTCTAATAGAAGAAGGGATATATACCGATATTAGTGAATTGTTTTTTGTTACCGAGAAAGAAAAAGAATACATTCAATACGCACTTGGAGAGGGATACTATGATTCTCCTCGAAAAAAAACTCTCTTAGATATTGCAAAAAAGTACAGAATACCGAGATCTACATATCAGTTAAATCTTAGGAAAGCAGAATCAAAAATTATAAAAAATTTTTTAAAACATATTTCAAGAAAATTTTAAAAAACTATTTAAATCTACAAGTGATCGTTATTTAAAATTGTTATCAAAATATAAAGGGCTTATATAGATACATTCTCCTGGATCATTTCAAAAATCTGGCACATGCTTACAGTACTGCTCTTTAATCATGGAATCGTATTCGTGGATATTTTTACCTATCTCTTGTGCGGAGTGGTCTTACAGGCGTGAGATTGTTTTTTTTTATGGTTTTTGACGTCAAAAGTGTGCGGGGGAAGGGATTCGAACCCCTGAACTCCTACAAGAATGGATCTTGAGTCCATCGCCTTTAACCAGGCTCGGCAACCCCCGCATGGAGTTCCAGATATTATTGATCTTGGCCAGTTAAAAAATTTTTGGTTCATGCAATCGTATTCAACATATAGATTACCAAAAAAATAAAATCAAATTGCAGTGTATTTTTCAGTTGTTTCCTCATCAGCAGCCTTAATGTTTATACTATATGTGATTCCAGGATCGATCTCGGAGACCGTGATCTCTATCTGACCTTCTTCATTAGAAGTTACTGGTTCATCTGTAAATATTGCAAACTCTCCATTACCGCCTATAATGTAATCTGCTATGATGTTTCCGGAATTGTCTTTTATAGTTACTTGCAGTTCGGATACTTTGGAATTGCTATCCATATCGAGCTCTTCGTTGCCATCATCGTTCACTAACATATATTCTGTAGCGTTTTTTATCGTTATATAGAAAGTATCATTGTCATTTGCAATATTTATTATCCGCAGCTTGCCTCCAATGGATCCTATTTCTTCTTCTATTCTTTTAATCTCTTTTTCCATTTCTTCGCGTTCTTTCTGGGATGATGCAAAAGGAGATTTGTCCCATTCCTCTGCATACTTGGCCTCTTCCGGCAGTTCGATGCTCATGGGCTCGTTGTAGTCCGTGAGAGTTTCAGTTGTCTCCATATGTTCAGTAACCTTAATTTCCTCTTCTAAAAGTATTTCCTCCAAGCTCATGTCGATCTTTGTGAGGACTTTCACGATTCTTAGATCTTTTTTAGATACCCAGTAGTACACTTCACAATCTTCTATCGCTTCCTCGATCTCTTCTAGATCTATCTCTGATTGTGACAATCCAAGTTCCCCATAGAGAGCCTGTGTTTTAGCAAATGACCCCGCCAACTCGCTTAAGGTCGGATCAAGGCTCATATAATAAACATCTTCTCCATCAAGATTCTCTTCCTTCATCTCGAGTATCTCTGAAGCGTTGAACATCTCTCTAAGTGCCTCCGTCTGATCTAATATAGGAGGGTCTTCCAGCACTTTTTTGTACCACTTATCAAGCATTTTTATGTATAAGGTATTCTCCACTAAGTACATCTCCTGTTCCAATGTATAACTCATCGCACCTTCACCCATACTCATCTGTGAGCTATGTTTTTGTTTTTCATTTTTTATATCGTATACACTGTCCATCATTATGGTCATTTTCATTGTCTTTTCTTCTCCTTCTATTTCTCCAGTCATATTCATGACCATTTCCGTCTTCATTTTATATGTATCCACATTTTCATAGGCTTCGACAACTTTTTCCTTTATGTTTGCTTCTGTGATCTCTTCTGTAGTTTTTTCTCCACACATCGCTACAAAAACGAAAATGAAGATTACTACTCCAACTATCCCCATCTTTTTCAATTTTATCACCGCATTTATATTATACATTCTGTTTATAAATCTTTGGATATGTGGCACATGATAGGAACACCTATCTACTTATGATCAGGGCTGTTTGATAAAACCCTTTTTCATCAGAAACTTTGTTTCATCTCTTGCTCTTTTTATTATCTCTTCTGCCGACTCTAATAACTCTTTTCTCGATTTCTTGATCTTTGCTACGCCATCTTTCACAGCTTGCGTGCCAACAGCTGCAGCCTCTCGCGGAAAGACCTCCCATTCGTCCATCGTAGGAACTATGTAATCTTCTCTCAATCCTTTATCCTCCGCAGTTTTTGCAATCTCGTATGCAGCAGCAAGACACATCTCGTCTGTTATCGTTTTAGCCCTTACATCCAGTGTTCCTCTGAATATCCCTGGGAATCCGAGAGAGTTGTTTATCTGGTTTGGAAAATCGCTACGACCAGTAGCAACTATTCTCGCACCAGCTTCTTTAGCTTTCCATGGCCATATCTCTGGTACAGGATTTGCGGACGCGAATACAATAGCATTATCTGCCATTCCACGAACATCCTCTTTTTTTATGACACCAGGACCAGGTTTGGATGCAGCTATAACGATATCCGCATCTTTTAAAGCTTCCTTTATTCCGCCAATTCTCTGTTCCCTGTTTGCATTTATACACATATCCCATTTATAAGGATTGTAATCTTTTTGCGATTCTATGTCTCTTCTTTGAATGTTTAGGATACCCTTTGAATCCACCATGATTATATCCCCTTTTTCAGCTCCTGCCTTTATCAAAACTCTTGCTATAGCAATATTGGCGGCTCCAGCCCCCACCATTGCAATGGAAGCTTCATTTAATTTTTTGCCCACAAATTTAAGGGCGTTTATTGCTCCTGCTACCTCTATCGCAGCCGTGCCCTGCTGGTCATCGTGCCACACGGGAATGTCCATCTCTTTTCTTAATTTTTCAAGGATGTAGAAACATTTTGGTTTTTCTATGTCCTCAAGATTTATCCCTCCGAAGGATGGCTTGAGAAGTTTGACAGTTTTTATAAATTCTTCAGGATCTTTTGTGTCCAAGCATATGGGAAATGCATCCACACCTCCTAAATATTTGAAGAGAAGAGCTTTTCCTTCCATTACGGGAAGAGCGGCTTCAGGCCCTATATCTCCCAGACCGAGAACTCTCGTTCCGTCAGAGACGATGGCTATAGTGTTCCATCGATTCGTTAGCTCGAACGATTTTTCCCTGTCCTTTTCTATTATTTTGCACGGCTCTGCAACGCCAGGTGTGTACCAGATAGCAAAATCATTAAAATCTCTAATGATACATTTGGAGACGATCTCTATCTTCCCTCTATAAAAAGGATGCAGTTTTAACGCATCTTCTCCAGGCTTCTTTGCCTTTTTTAAAAGTTCTTCTTCGTCCATGTATCTTATTTTGACTTGGTATAAAAAAGGTTTTGTTAGTTAATTTTTAATATGCGAGAAACAATTAAGATCAATGACAAAACTTCAGGAAAAGAAAATGCTTCTGGATAAATACTTTAGAGTAAATGAAAAAACTGAGTATTTATTGAGAAAAAGATTACATCTGGATTTTAATTTGGATAATATTAAACATGTTACAGATGAAGAACTTTCAGATCTTTTTGAAGATCTAAAAAAATATAATATACCGAAAGACAATTTTTATGGACAGTACTATACAGTTACAGATGGTAATTTCAGTTTAAGGCCCTCTTGGGAGGAGATGAAGGAAAGAATCCTGGAGTGCATTTACAGTGAAGAAGGGGAGAAAGTTTACAGGGTTTTAAGACTCTTAGAGAGGAAGACAGATTATGCACTCATAAAAACTAAAGTTTTCAACTGCAGAAAAGCGTTGGATATGTTACTGGGAAGAGATATAATAAAGAAAGAGTTTTCGCAAGGAAGGACAATTTACTATTTGCGCGACGAGATTAAATTCTTGGTAAAGAATATTTTGTATAGGGTAAACTTAACAGAAGAGACAAAAATAAAGTCTAAACTGGCAAAAGAAGAGTTAATGGAAATGAGAAGGATGGATCTGGAGTTTGAAAACTATCTCTCGGAGATATCGGACTATGAAAGAGTTGATCTCGATTTTCTTCTGGATTATCTCAAAAAAAGCTTTGGAGAGTTGTATTTCGATATCTTTTTAAGTATTATACAGCAGTATTCTTTATCTGACGTGAATATAATTAATTCATCCAATGAAACAGTTATGAAAACAGGATTCAATCTGGCTTTTTTTGGGGATCCGGGAACAGGAAAGACATTTGCCATAGATACTATAATTAGAGGAGATGAAACTAAGAATATCCCACCTCACGGCCTCCCTGGAAGAAATAGATACTGCGGAGGCATGACTGCTGCACGTTTCATAAGGATTGGAGAAGCGTACCAAAACAGAAAATTCAATTTCATTATCCCTGAGTTCAATGATTGGTTTAAATATAGAGGAATGGTAGAACCCATGAAGTTGGCAATGGAGCAGAAAGAGATAAAGTATGAGATAAAAGATGAGGTCGTGGGCCCCTATAAGTTCGAATCTTTCTTTACAGTCAATTACAACACAAAGATCTATGACAAAGGATATAAAATTACAATTCAGGACCCGAATTTCAATGCAATAGAAGATAGAA
>Ga0307431_1001716_pt1 | contig 12263 bp, 9 predicted proteins | sample SalMarWE160170MG_FD_202155 | JGI IMG/M metagenome (GOLD analysis project Ga0307431, IMG submission 202155) | Salt marsh sediment microbial communities from the Plum Island Ecosystem LTER, Massachusetts, United States - WE1603-170 | ecosystem: Environmental > Aquatic > Marine > Intertidal zone >...
CGAAGAGTTGGACACTGCGCTGATATTCGATAGTTTTGTTATGAATATTCGTAATGACTCCATTTATCATCATATTGATTGGACGGGATTCAGTGATGAGCAAAAAGCCGGTTGGATTACAGATTATAGGCAACTTTACAATGCTCTGACCTATATTTTACCTGTTTTGCCGACACCTAACGCACCACCGAGTGAGTTTTCCAGATTCGGTGCCTGTATGGCGGGATTGGGAAGATTGCCGGACAATCCTGTCCTTTTAAGAACCAGAGATGAAGCTGCAAGAAGGTTGTATTCCGACTTCAAGAGGATGATACTTTCCGGCAGAACGGATACGGCTCAGGCGTATTCCCGTGAGTTAATCAAACAGTATCCCGATTCGCCTTTGGGCTGGCTGGTAAGGTCGAGCGTTATGCGGGATAAGGGCGAGGGGCAGGAAGCTGTAGCGGATGCCCGGCGGGCGGTTGATATTGCCCCTGATAATACGGACGCACGCTTCAACCTGGGCTTTATGCTCTACAGTGTCGGGCAGTTCGAGCAGGCAATTATCGAGTATAAAGAGGCCCTTCGTTTGGCAAACAGACCCGATGAGATTAATGTTTATAATCAGTCGAAGATACTGAACTTTTTGGCGCGGGCGTATGCCGGCGCCGGTAGATTTTCCGAGGCCATAGCTACTGCAGAAAAGGCGTTGGAACTCGCATTGTCTTCCAGCCAAGAGGAATTGGCGGACGATATCAGAGAGCACATAGATTTATTTAAGCAAGCCCAATCTTCTCAGCGACAGCCATAATCGCAGCTTTTGGCTGCTTTTATTCCAAAGCAAAGATATGGGAAAAAATGCTTGTTTTCAGGGCAGTTGTGGGCATAATGGAGAAAATGGTTCTTTTTGTTCATTGTTATGGGTTCATCGTTCATCGACGAACGATGAACAAGAGACGGAATAAATAATCATAAGGAATAGGCACATAACCGTTTCAAAGCAAGCTATCCTGGTTGTGATTAAATTCAGCGTTCGGGGTAATATGAGATTCCTTTCGCATGCCGAAACGGTCAGAGTTTTTCAGCGGGCGTGCATTCGGGCCGGTGTGGAAGTGAGGTATAGTGAGGGTTTCAATCCTCGTCCCAGGCTGTCGCTGCCTTTGCCGAGGCCGGTCGGTGTTGAGTCGGATGGTGATTTGCTTTGTCTTCAGGTAAATTCCGACCTCAACGAACCACAGGATGCGGAGTATCGGTTGCTAATCGAAGCAGAACTTTCGAGGCAGCTTCCTGAAGGTATTGAGCTGCTTTCGATAGATATTGCAGAGCCGGGGTTATCATTTCAGCCGTATTCTGCTGTCTATGTATTAAAGCCAAAGCCCAAATATCGCAGCGATGAGCTTAAAGCAGGAGTCGAACGATTATTGGCTCATAAGTCGTTGTTTGTAACTCGTGTCTCGTTTAACGGCTCAAATGTCAGCAAAGGTGCGGCGAAAGAAGTGGATGTGAGGCCTTTTTTGAAATCGATTGAGCTGGATGATAAAGATATAATTGTCGAGTGTGGAATCAGCCCCGCTGGTTCGATACGCGTGCAGGAAATTTTGGAGCTGCTGGGGCTTGATGCAAATAAACTTGCTGCACCGATTAGACGGACCGGAATTCGATGGGATAAAATGTAATTCGTGACCTGCAACCGAAGTTCGATTTGCCGGTCACGAGAGATGAGGTTCAAAACAAATGGCAAGAGAGATGCTTATAAATGTAGCTGAGAGCGAAGAGTGCAGAGTGGCAGTTGTTGATGACGGCACCCTTGAAGAGCTTTACGTGGAAAGGGCCAGCTTGAGCAGCCATGTCGGAAATATTTACAGAGGTAAGGTGGTAAATATTGAGTCCGGCATACAGGCGGCGTTTGTGGATTTCGGGGTGGGCAGAAATGGCTTTCTTCACATAAGCGACCTGCACCCGCGCTATTTTTCAGGCAACAAGGCAGAGCATACGGAAAGTATCGGGAGAAGAAAATCACTGAGGCAGCGGCCGCTTATCCAGGACTGTCTTCGTAAAGGTCAGGAGCTTGTCGTCCAGGTGACAAAAGAAGGTATAAGGACCAAAGGGCCGACACTTAACACGTATCTTGCTTTGCTTGGCAAGTACCTGGTTATGATGCCCTGGATGAAAAGGCAGGGTGTTTCGCACAAGATTGAAGATGAGAATGAGCGCAAGCGGCTGCGTCAAATCCTCGAGCAGAGCAACCCGCCCAAGAATCAGGGTTTTATTATCAGAACGGCAGGGCAGGGCTGCTCAAAGAGGGATATACAGAATGATTTGAGATATCTGAGGAGGTTATGGAGGGCAATAGAAGCAAGGATAGAATCAGAAAAAGCCCCGGTGGAAATTTATCGGGAATCGGATTTGGTCATTCGAACTCTAAGAGATGTTTTTAACAGTAAGATAAGCAAGATAGTTTGTGATTCGGAAGATGTCGTTCGCAGAATCGGGGACTTTTTTTCCATAGCAACACCGCGTCTGAAAAGAAGGGTTGCATATTATGAGGGAAAGGTGCCTTTGTTTCACAAATACCAGATTGAAGATGAAATTACCAAAATCCAGTCTCGCGAGGTAAAACTTAAAGGAGGCGGCTCGATTGTAATTGAGCAAACAGAAGCGCTGGTCTCGATAGATGTCAACAGTGGGAAGTATCGAAAGCAAAAAACCGCTGAGCAGACTGCTTACGAGAACAATATGGAGGCGGCGGTTGAGATTGCGCGACAGCTTAGGTTGAGAGACCTTGGCGGGCTGATAATTTGCGACTTCATTGATATGCGCAGCGAGAGACACCGCAAGGACGTGGAAAGGGTTTTCCGCCAGGCGGTTAAGGCGGACCGTGCCCGCGCGAGGATATTGAGGATAAGCAGGTTCGGCGTAATAGAGATGGCTCGCCAGCGGATGCGGCCCTCGCTGCAGTCGGCCACCTATCTGGCATGTCCGCATTGCGGCGGGACCGGTTTTGTTAAAAGTCATGAGTCTTTGGCTATTGAGATTATCCGCCTGTTGAATCTTTCGGCTTCGGATGAGCGTATAAAACGCATCGAGCTGTTTGTCTCGCCGGAAGTTGCGGATTATTTGCAGAATGCAAAAAGAGCTTCGATTATGCAGATAGAGCATCTGAATGAGAAGCGTGTGATAATACATTCCGCACCCGAGTATGCCGGTGAAAAGCATGAGCTGCTCTGTTACAATGACCGAGGCGGCTTGATAAAATTATAATATATGAAACGCAAATTGACCATCAAGCTGCTTTGTAAAGAGGCAAATGTTTTTGCTGAAGCTGAATCCAGTCACACAGAATCAGCAATCTATGGCGTTACGGACGGAAAGGCCTTAGGGACCTATTTGGAGCATAAATTTCAAGCTTACCTTCGTGAGAAATACACGTATGAAGAAGGTAGTTCCGCCAAAGGTATTGATTTTCCGGAACTTGGCGTGGATATTAAGGTAACAAGTATCAAACAGCCGCAATCTTCCTGCCCATTTAAGAACGCACGGCAGAAAATTTTTGGTCTGGGCTATTCGCTTCTGCTCTTCGTTTACGAGAAGATTGATGATACACGGACACGCACGGCGAGACTTAATATCTTGCATAGTATTTTTATAGAAGCAGAAAGAACGGCAGACTATCAGACCACGAGGGGGATTCTTAATATCATCGAAAACAACGGAAACGAGGATGATATTGTGGGTTTTATGCAAGACCGTTTGCTTCCTGTGGAAGAGATTCAGGCTTCACAAATTGCCAGGGAATTCTGGCAAATCCGCCGAACATTGGATATCTAACTATTTCCAATGCCCTTCAGTGGAGGTTACAATACCGGCGTGTAATTGAGGAAGCCGGCAAAGTGAACGGAATCTGTAGAATTCGATAAGACTATGACAGTTAAAAAGAAGAGTAAAAAGAAAGTAGAGTTTGGTGATTTCCAGACACCTATTGAGCTTGCTCGACGGATTTGTTCTTTGTTATTACAGCGTGGTTTTGAACCTGTTAGCATTCTTGAACCGACCTGCGGCAGGGGAAGTTTTATTGTGGCTGCTCTTGAGTTTTTCCCGCAGACCCGTAACATTATTGGAGTTGATATTAACAGTGAGCATATTAAATTTGCTTGCTCTACCCTTCACGAATTAGCCCCTGCTGTTGAGTCAGTGCGTATTATGAATGAGGACTTTTTTGCAGTGAACTGGAATGATGTGCTCGAATCTTTACCGGATCCTCTTCTTGTAATAGGTAATCCGCCTTGGGTTACGAATGCCGAACTTGGGCGCATTGGAAGTTACAATCTTCCTGACAAATCCAATTTTCAGAACAATCGTGGCATAGATGCAATTACCGGAAAGAGTAATTTTGACATCTCTGAATGGATGTTAAACAAAGCGATCGAATGGATAAATGGAAGACAAGCTACGTTAGCAGTGCTCTGTAAGACTTCTGTTGCGAGAAAAGTTCTTCACCATGCCTGGAAAATCGGGCAACATCTAAAACGCTCGGAGATATATCATATAGAAGCCCCCAGATATTTTGGTGCTGCCGTAGATGCCTGTCTTCTTGTTGTTTCATCGGCTATTTCAAAGGGGAATTTTGATTGCCAGGTTTATGACGGCTTTGAGGATGTTTCTCCAGCCGGAACTTTCGGATACCGACAAGGGCGTCTTGTGGCAGATATAAAATGCTTTGAACGCTGGAAGAATCTCGAGGGGAAAGAACGGTATAAATGGAGGTCAGGGATTAAACATGATTGTGCTAAAGTTATGGAATTCCGTAAAGAAATCAGCGGATACAGAAATGGCTTTGGCGAAGTTTTCGATTTGGAAGACGATTATTTCTATCCTATGCTAAAGAGTTCAGAAATTGCCAACGGTTGTGATATACAACCGACTCGATGGATGCTTGTTCCTCAGCGCGTTGCGGGTGAAGACACGCATCAAATTTGCAAATTAGCCCCCAAGACATGGCAATACCTGCAAAGGCATGCTCAACTATTGGATAGACGTGCCAGTTCGGTATACCACAACCGTCCCCGCTTCTCAATATTCGGTATTGGTAACTATTCTTTTGTTCACTGGAAGGTTGCAATCTCTGGATTTTACAAAAAGCTGGATTTCAAGGTCGTCGGACCTTATGCCGGAAAACCTGTTGTTCTTGACGATACGTGCTATTTTGTTGCCTGCCGAGACAGGAAAGAGGCCTTCTTTATAGCCGAGCTTCTAAACTCGGATATTGCGAATGATTTTTTCTCTGCGTTTATTTTTTGGGACGAGAAACGCCCTATTACGGTGGACATACTTGAACGGCTGGACCTTTTAGCTCTTGCACGTGAGCTTGGCAAGGAAGAAACTCTAAAAATGTTTCTCGAGCAGTACCCTAAAAGATACAATCAACCATTGCTGTTTTCAGAAAATGTTATCGTTTCTTAGTTTGGTTACTAAAGAACAGGAGTTGATAAGTGGAATTTGACCTTGACTACGCACGAGAGGTGATTAAGGCCGAAGCAGATGCGATAGCTTCTATTACGCCGATTGTAGATGATTCTTTCGCCAGCGCCTGCGAGATGATTTACGGTTGCAGCGGCTCCTGTATAGTTAGCGGCATCGGCAAAGCGGGAATCATCGGCCAAAAGATAAGTGCCACGCTGGCTTCGACCGGCACGCCGAGCCATTTCCTTCATCCGGCTGAGGCCGTTCACGGCGACCTCGGCAGATTGCGGAAAAACGATATAGTAATTGTTTTAAGCTATGGCGGCGAAACGGATGAGGTGAACCGGCTGATAAATCTGGTCAAGCAATTGGAGATTAAACTGATAACGATAACCGGCGACAGCGACTCGACTCTAAGTAAGTACGCCGATGTAGTTTTGTGCATGGGCAAGATGTCCGAGGCCTGTCCCCTCGGTGTTGCGCCGAGTGTTACAACTTCCTGTATGCTGGCGGTCGGCGATGCACTTGCCTTTACCGTGATGAAGGCGCGTAATTTCAGCGTTGAGGATTATGTGCGGTTTCATCCCGGCGGCTCGCTCGGTGCGAAGCTAATGACGGTTGAGCAGTCAATGATGTTCAAGCGGGGAGAAAAGCTGCCGATAGCACAGAAAACGGACACGATAAAAAAATTGCTCGATAAAACAAACGATGTGAAGCGTCACGGGGCTGTGATGGTAGTCGATAAAGCCGGCAAATTAGCAGGAATAATCACCGATGCGGACCTTCGGCGTTTGATAACGGAACACGGCCAAAAGGTCTTTGAGTTCAAGGCCGGTGATATTATGACTGCCGACTGCAAGAGGATACGGGCCGACGCGCTTGCTGCGGAGGCAACAGCTATTTTTCATAAGTATAGAATTGATGAGCTTCCGGTCGTTGATGCGGATGACAGGCCGGTCGGCCTAATCGACGTACAGGATATAGTTACTATTAAGGTTGTCGGATAAAAAGGATACTGGATACTTGATACTCGATACTGGATACTCGATGCTCGTAAAAGAAAGCCGAGTGGTTATTGGTTAAATAATTACCAATCACCAATTACCAGTTACCAAAACATAATGGCGAATCTCGCGAACATACAATTACTGGCTTTGGATGTTGACGGCGTTTTGACCGACGGCACCATCGTTGTCAATAGCGACGGCAACGAAAGCAAATTCTTCAATGTTCAGGACGGCCACGGCATCCGTCTCTGGCTAAGGGCAGGGTTAAAAATGGCCTTTTTTAGCGGCAGAGCTTCACCACCAACAGAAATCCGTGCCAAACAATTTGGTGTTGAATACGTATTTCAGGATTGTCTCGATAAACTGCCAGTACTCGAGAAATTTCTTCAGCAGCAGGGGCTTTCGCCGCAAGAGGTTGCCTATATTGGCGATGATTTGCCGGATTTGCCGGTCATTAAGTACGTCGGCTTTGGTGTAGCGGTTGCCGATGCCGTTGACGAGGTCAAACAAAACGCAGATTTCGTAACCGCTCGTCCCGGCGGAGCCGGGGCCGTGCGGGAAGTGATAGAATACATCCTGAAAAATACCGGTAAATGGGATGAACTTATGAAAAGGTATTTACAGTAATGCTTACCAGCTATTACACTGATTAAATATTGTGTCTTTGTATATCAGAGGATTCTTCGTTAAGTTTGGGATGGTACTTTGGATTTACTATGGGTTCCAGGTCACGGAAATTATATATATGGCTTGTTTCACTGGGCGCGGTGCTTACAATATTTCTGCTCTACAGTTTGTTAAGTAAAACACCTCTGACGGATGTTGAATCGCAAGACCAGTTGAAGGAGGACATTGCCGACAGTAATTTCGGCTGGACCGACGGTGAAGTCGGCAGTATCGGGGGCGTTGGAGTGGAGGGGCTTAAGGGGGCTACATTCTTACACCGCAATCAAAACAAGGAGATTGACAGGGAATTCGGGTTCGAAGAGCTTCTGCACGAGGAGAAAGATGAGTGGGAGATTAGAAAGCCCTTTATGAATGTCTATCAGAATTCTCTCGATTGTTTTGTTACCGCCGACAGGGGCACGGTCCAGGTTGAAAGTGCCGTAGGCAGACCTACGCCGGGGGACGCAAAATTTACCGGTAATGTTCTTATCCACATTTTGCCTAAGCCCGGCAGCGAATTCAAAGAAAGCTTTATTTATCTTGATGACATCGTTTTTATAAGTGAAAAGTCGTTGTTTTCAACGGCCGGTCCGGTCAAATTTGTCTCTCAGGATGCCCGGATGCTCGGCAGAGGACTCCAGGTCATCTATAATAGCGAGCTCGGGCGGCTTGAGTTTTTAAAGCTGGTTCAATTAGATAGCTTGCATATAAAGAGAATGCAGCCGATACAGAAAGAAAGGAAAGCACAGAAAACAACAGCGCAGACCTCCCCTCTTTCGAGCACTCAGTCACCACCGGGCGAAGCGGGCAAAACAACCGAGACGGCTAAAAAAGAACCTTCCGAACCAGGGCAGTACTACAGATGTTTATTCAGTAAGAATGTTGTTATTGAGACCCCTGAGCAGGTCGTTTGGGCCCGCGACGAACTTTTTATCAACGATGTTTTCTGGGCCGAAAATGAAAAAAGCGCAGGCAAGCAGGCCAGTGAAGCGAAGCCCCCCGATACTGAAAAAGATATAAAGAATGTAAACAAGGCTGATGTTACCGTTGCAAAGGAGGATAAGCCTAAGGGCGTATCTCAGCAGTCGGACATCGTCCTGACCTGTGATGGCGGTGTGGTTGTAGCACCGGCAAACTCTATCCAGGTATTTGACGTATCGGTCGGTGACGTAAACAGAAGTGCTCCTGATAAATTGGATGATTCGAGAGGGCGGGCTACATTCGCTGCTCGAAAAATTGACTACGATGCGACAACGGGCAATGCTGTTGCTGTTGGGGCCTCGAGGTTTACATTTTTTGCAGGTAGTGTAACTGCTTCCGACGTCAATGTGGCCGTTGATGCTAATGAGGCACCTGCCCCTGTGGTGATAACCGCTCAGAAGCAAACGAGTTTTCTGCAGGATTCGAATCAGGTTATATTCGAAGGTGATTGCCTGTGCACAATGCCTCAACAAGTGGGCGGCAGGCAACGGGATTCTACGCTTTCGTCACCTATGTTTACGGTAAATTTGCCTGAAGGTAAGACAAAGCAGTCTTTTGCCTTAACTGATATTTCCGCCGCTGGTCCGGCGGAGCTTATTTTTTACGTTGATGATTTAACCGGTTCAGCTCCCGGCAGGCCTGCATTTCCGGCAAAAGTAACTGCACAAGAGGAAATCAGGTTTATTTCCAGGACGAAGCAGGTTATTTTTGAGGGTGATTGTTTGTGTTCATTGCTCCGCGAAGAGAAAGACATCCGGCAGGAATATATGCTCTCGGCGCCGAGGCTTACAATAGACTTGCCCAAAGATACGAACGACAGCTATGCTGAATTAGCGACAGATATTAAACATTTGACAGCGGATGGCGGTTCGGTCAGACTCGCAACTGTCACAACATCCGGCGAGCAATTGCTCAGTGGTGTTGAGCTGAAGTGCCACAGGTTCGATTATGACCCGAATCAGCGGCTGTCTAAAGCTATGGGTCCTGGTATCATAAAGTTTAATAATTCCAAGGCCGCGGATACAAAAGATAAATTGAGTGGATTCAGTCTGCGCAAGCCCTGCTGGGCCATTGTTGAGGATTTTGACAGTTTACAGTATTTCGCAGAACCAAATCGGATTATTGCTGATGCGGGTTCTGATAAGCTGCTTATAAATTATTTTCCTGTTGTAAACGGCAAGCTCGGCAAGCAGGTTGAGGCCAGAGCAGGTTTTGTGGAGGCATTTCTTGACCAGTCGGTCGAGGGGCAAACCGAGCTTGCGACGCTGACAGCGACCAATGGTATTACTTTCGAGGATGAGGATAATCAGTTTATCGGGAGCCGGCTTTTCTATGACCATAAAAAAGCTTTGATGACTATACAAGGCGATGTGTATCAACCGTGCTACCTTAACGGTGCGCTTGTAGATAATATTGAATATGATTTAGAGACGGGCAAAAGAAAAGCCAAGGTTGTTGGACCCGGCGCATTACAGTTAAAATAGTGGCATTTTATTTCATCTTTTGTATTACGATACAAAAAACGTAACAGTTTGAGGGACTAAGCAAAATGATTAAGAAAATCCTTTTAATAATTGCGTTTGTTGTGTTGGTGTTTTCCTGCTTCGGTTGTGAGACGTTTAAAGGGATGGGACGGGATATCCAGTCAGCCGGTGAGGCCGTTGAGAACACCGCCGAGAATGTAGATGACAAAATCTAAAATTGGGATTAAGAGCAAAGTTGTTGTAAGGCATTGATGTTTAGCTCGCTAAGCCGGGCAACGATTTTTTCAGCCATAGAAAGCTCGTTCGCATCGTAGGAATTTGTTACCGCAACGGTGTGCATCCCCGCTGCCCTGGCGGCTTTCAGTCCCCAGTGTGAATCTTCCATTGCTATACATTCATTAGCTTCGATAGACTTTTCTTGGCTTTGATTGAGCTTTTGTAGAACGAGTAAAAATCCCTCGGGGTTTGGTTTCCCTTTTTTAACCTGCTCGGCGGATACTATTACTTCAAAAAAATCCCTCAGCTTGGCTTGTTCAAGTATGAGCTCAATCTCCGCTAATAGTGCACCGGAGCAAATTGCCATTGGGACGTTGTTATTTTTAAGCATTTGCAGGAAATCGCGCACGCCCTGGATAATCTGACCTTCGGTTTTTGCCAGCTTATTGAATATCCGGTTTTTACGGCTCACGAGTTCTTTTGTTTTCTGCTCGTCTATTTCAAGCAGGCCTTTTTGAATGAGCATTTTAAAGCAGTCAACGTCGGTATAGCCAAGATACTCTTTGTAGTAATCCTTTGTCGAAATCTCTACGCCGTGCTGGGCGAGCACCTGGTTGAATGCACGAAGATGCAGAATCTCCGAATCCGTTATCACGCCGTCAAAATCAAAAATAACTGCTCTCAACATATTATCGTTTCTCGTCCTTCTTTATTCGTTCCGCGTCTTACGGTTCAGCCGGAACGTGTCCAACAATCTTCTCATATTCATTGAATGTAGATTTATCCCCCGTGCGAACCAATTCCGCCAGGGCTGCGATTTTCGGTGTGTTTTTAGTGATGTATCTTCTTGCAAGCATCGCCTTTCGTTTTTTCATCAGTATTTTTTCGCCGTTGTTGGAGGTTTCATCTGCAATGCTTACCTGCATATCCACTTTTGAGCCGGCCTGGCTGCACAATAGATATCCGTTAATCAAATCTATCGCTATATCGACGAGCGCCCTGCCATAGAGGTCCATATACTCGGCGCCGTTTTCTTTTACAAATGCAATTGCGTTTTTTAGATGCTCCATTCCTTCGGCTAATTTCTGCAGAAGGTCTTGTAATTCCGGCTCGAATTGTTGCTGCGAAAGCTCGTTAATGACGTTTTCCGCAGTCCCGCTGCAGACGCCGCGAACCGCAGCGACGACCTGTAACTGACTTGTGCCCTCGTAAATGGTTGTGATTCTTGCATCACGGGCGTGTCGTTCACTGGCGTAGTCTTGCATATACCCGCTTCCGCCGAGAACCTGTATCGAATCATAAGCGATTCTGTTGCACATTTCGCTGCAGTAATACTTGCTCATCGGTGTCAGCATCCCCGCTATTCTTTTGTATTTTCGCGAGTCGGTTTTGAGCTGTTTGGCCAGTTCTTTATCTGTATTGTCATTCCCGCTCAAGCGGGAATCCGTCTCCAGCCGCTTTGCGAAACCAACTTCCATATCGACAACCCGCGATGTCTCGTAGAGAAGCGCTCTGCCGGCTTCGATTGCTATTTTCATATCTATCAGCATATCCCGCACCGCAGGAAGTTTCTCTATCGCTACGCCAAACTGTCTTCTGCTTGCTGCATAATCACGGGCGATTCTGTAAGCTGCTTCTGCAATACCTAATGACTGGGCGGCGATACCGATGCGAGCGCCGTTCATTAAGCTCATTACGTATGTAATCAGCCCGCGTTGTCGTTCGCCTATGAGCTTGGCCGGCGCATCATCGAAGAATATCTCGCAGGTCGGACTGCCGTGAATACCTAACTTTTCTTCCAATCGCCGGATTTTCACCCACGGGCCATGTTCTACCAGAAATAAGCTCAGCCCCCGTCCATCCGATATTTCCGGCTCGCTGCGTGCCATAACCAGAAGTATCTCGCCGCAGCCGTTGGTGATAAATCTCTTTACTCCCCGAATGAACCAGTTGCCCTCGGCGCCCCTGTATACCTTTGCTGGCTGTTCTGTTTCTGTATTATGCCCTGATACCTTTACCGCCTGCAAATCGCTGCCGGCATCCGGCTCGGTCAGTGCCATCGCACTGGTTACCTTGCCTGCAGCAAAGTCCGGCAGATATTGCTGCTTGATTTCTTCCGATGCGAACGCGTTTATCGTCTCTGCGATTCCCTGCAGGCCGAATATGTTCATAAGAGCGGCATCAGCACGCGAGACAATCTCAATCGCCATCGAGTAAATCAGATTTGGAAAGTTCAATCCGCCGAACCGATGAGGCAAAGTAAATCCCATCACCTCCGCCTGTGCAAGTTTTTCCAATGATTCTTCTATTCCCTTAGGCCGTTTTACTGTGCCGTCTTCGTTCAGGATATTACCCTGGCGGTCAACCTCTTCAGCTCGCGGTGCAATGAAATCTGCTGCCAGTTGACCCAGCGAATCCAGTACCAACTCGTAATTCTGTATCGCCTCATCGGCGTTGGCCGGCGCATAAT
>Ga0307431_1001717_pt1 | contig 12263 bp, 10 predicted proteins | sample SalMarWE160170MG_FD_202155 | JGI IMG/M metagenome (GOLD analysis project Ga0307431, IMG submission 202155) | Salt marsh sediment microbial communities from the Plum Island Ecosystem LTER, Massachusetts, United States - WE1603-170 | ecosystem: Environmental > Aquatic > Marine > Intertidal zone >...
TGAGGATAATAACCCCCGATCCAAGCAAGAGAAAAGGGTCGATCGAGGGAATGATCACGGCCCCGCCGACGAGGATCCCGAGGACGAGGGCCAGTCCCCCGATGGCGCGTCCGTCCTCACGAGCATAGAAGGGCCACCGTTTCACCACGTAGAGGATTGCAGAGGCTCCTAAGATCGTTACGCTCCACCCCAGCCCTGCCGCGATGAGAAGGGTCCTATTCATACAGCAAGTGTATGAATCAGACCGAAAACAGACAAGGAACGAGGCAGGCCTTCGTGGTAACGGGGTTGCTTGGTGAGTCGTTAGGTCGATATACCTGGTTTGCCTCGTGCGACGAAACTGCTTAATGAGCCGTGTCAGTTCTGCAGCAGACAGTCCCGTAATCTTCTCCATGTGAGATCTGATCAGTCCTTTCTCCGATCGGGGGCGAGAGAAGTAGCTGTAGGTACGTAAGGTACGCTCGATCCAACCGTAGGTCTCTTCCCGTGAGCTTCCCTTGAACGTCAACACATCGCTCGAAGCGAGGAATGCCTTCAGTTCGTCGATGCTCATCACGCGTGCGTCTGTCATCATCAAAATCATGACTCCTATCTGCCTGTGCGTTGCACGCAGACAGGTGATTCGACACACGTGCTTGCGTTACCAGTGCCATCTCATGCTCATCTCGCACGAGAAACACCCTCTCGTTTCATGCTCATCTTGTATGAAACAACTTGCCGGCTTGACATATATAACATATCGCGGTAACATTAACAGTATGTATGGCATGGATGCAAATGCGCGTGAACTGACAAGGGTTTGTTATCTACACTACCGTCGGGGTTTGACTCAAACTGAGATCGCCAAACAGCTAGGCAAATCCAATATGTCTGTCTCTCGGCTCTTGCGGGAGGCGCGTGATCGAGGAATCGTGCAGTTTCAGCTCACGGTCCCCTGTCCGAGTGACTCAAAGGTTGCATCTCGACTCAAGGCCGAATTCGATAGCCTGGATGAGGTTATCGCTGTGGAAAACGACCTGCTGGGAGCAAACGACATCAAGAAGGCACTCGGACAGGTCGCAACCGGCTATTTGCCTTTCTTCCTACGAAGTGGCATTAACCTTGGCGTAGGAGGAGGAGACACCATTGCTCATCTTGTAGATTCATTGCATGATGTAGATGCTCTAACAGACATCACAGTTGTACAGCTGGCGGGTGTCACCGGGCAGGTTACACGCCTGGGCAACGAGGCGCGTACTACGCAACGACTGAGCGAGAAGCTCGATGCCAGAGGCTTCTTCTGCCCCCTTCCAAGCCCTCTTGATCAGCATTCTCTAGGTGATCGCAGGAAGCTCCTCGCTGAATTTGGAGGGGAAGCTCGCCAGCGTTGGAGCAAGATCGACATTGGTCTCGTCGGAATCGGGCAGATTGATTCCCGCCTCACTCCTTCTAGAGAGGGGTACCTATCAGCTGACCAATTGGATAGCCTCAAAGGGGCAAACGCCGTAGGAGATATCCTTCTCCATTTCTTCGGATCCGAAGGCCGGATCGTCGACCCGGAGTTTGACGCTACTGTCACGGCAATCTCCTGGGAACAGCTCCGGCACGCGGAGACTCTCATCGCCGTAGCAGGAGGTCAACACAAGGCTCCCGCCATTCTGGGAGCTCTTCGATCCGGACTCATCAACGTTCTGATTACCGATCGTGACACAGCAAGCATCGTGCTTGACCGCTTGGAAGGTGAGAAGGAGGGGGGTCGGATTGATTCTAGCGCTCGTCAGGAATAGCGTAACCCTATTGGCGTCTTGCTATTCCATAAGACTATCTGTTCTCCACAGATCAATAGGTACATCGAAAGGAGGTGATGAGAAGGAACATACCAACAGGAGCTTCGAGGTAAAGTTTTGTTTGGCGATGCGACCACAAATAGGAGGTAATCAGACATGAATCACCGGAAAAGCATGACATGGCTTATCTGCTTCTTCATCGTGGGGCTTTTTGTTGTCCCGACGATGGGAAACCAGCTTCTTACAAACGACGAAATCCTAGCTCAACTTAATGAGATCAACATCGACTGGAGACAGGCTGAAGGAGTGAGCATCTATTGCGCATTCCAGAGTGAATCGGATACATGGAAGTGGGAAGAGTACGGTCTGATTAAGCTCTTCGAACAGTTGACAGGTATCAATGTCGACTATACAATGTTTGAAGAAGCTCAATTGCGCGAAAAAACCACAACAGACGTCATGACGGGTACGGGAATTTTCGATGCCTATATGTTCGATCCCATGTATATGAGGGCTTACGATAAAGCGAGCGGTCTTCAGGATCTCAACAAGTTCCTCAATGATCCAGAGCTGACTGACACCATTGGGATGGACTGGCCTGCGGATTTCCCAGCGGACTTCGTTGCCATGGGTTCTCTCGAGGACCGTATACTCGGATTGCCGATGCATATGTCGGGGCAGATCCTATACTACAGCAAGACCGTGTTTGAAGAGAACGGTCTCGACCCCAACCATCCGCCGGCAACAATGGAGGAGCTTGCCGAATTTGCTGAAGCATGTCACCATCCTGAAGATGGACAGTACGGCATCGCACTTCGTGGTCTTCGCGGAGCGGGTCTGAACGTCTTCGTTTGGTCGTCCTTCTTCAAGGCATTCGGCGGCGAGTGGTTCGATGCTGAGTGGGTCCCGACGCTCAATACACCTGAGGCCATTGCATCCATTGAATACTACTCGAACCTTATTCGTGACTTCGGTCCTCCGGGTGTAACAAACTGGGAATGGAGCAAGATTCTTAACGCGCTTCAACAAGGAACAATTGCCATGACCGTGGACGCGCCTCCGTTTGCTGGATTGATCGAGGACTCTTCGAAGTCACTGACAGCCGGTCAATGGGGATACGCGCCGAATCCGGCGGGCTCTGCCGGACGCGTCATGACGCCGTATTCGTGGTTCCTCGGCATCAGTCCCTATGCCTCAATGGACAAGCAAGAGGCCGCTTGGCTGTTCGTCTCCTTCGTAACCAGCAAGCCGGTCCAGCTTGCACTCGGCGCAATGGAGTGCCCAAGCCGCAAGTCGGTTATTCTCGACGAGTCTTTCAACGATGAGTTCCCGTGGATGGCGGAATGGCAAACCGCGTTGGTCGAAAACTCACAGTATGCGGATCCCGATGCGCGACCGAGGCTTCCGGAATGGCCGGAAGTCGGCGATGCAATGGGAGTGGAACTCGAAAGCGTCATTGCAGGCAGCAAGGATGCAACGACTGCCTGTGAGTCGGTCAATAGACTGATCCAACGAATCATGGAGGAAGCCGGCTACTACTAAGTAACCACACGCGGGCGAGTCACTGCGCTAATACGATCATACCAGAGACTCGCCCCTCTTCCAGATGGGCTCCGTATAGGCTTGTGGGAACACGGGAAAGTAGGTAAAGACATGAACTCCCTTGCTAAGCATCGATATCTGTTTCTTCTGCCCGTGCTGGGTTATCTTGTCTCCTTCGTGATCTTCCCGACGATTTATACGTGGAAGATGAGTTTCAGTACCTACGGTCTGGGAGTCAACAAGTTCGTCGGTCTCAAGAACTACACCTACTTGGCGAGTGACCCCACGTTCTTTGAAGCATTACTCAATACCCTTTACCTCGTTTGTGCTGCCGTCGCCATTGAGTTGGTGCTTGGGTTTGCCATTGCGTTGCTGCTGAATCGCTCTTTTCGCGGAAAGTCTCTTGTCTTTTGGTTTATCTTGCTTCCTATGATCGTGGCTCCCGTAGTCGTCGGGTTGGCTTTTCGTGTTCTGTACGATCCGACGCTCGGACTCATCAACTATTTGCTTGAACTCATAGGCATCACAGGACCTGAGTGGCTGACCACACACAATCTTGCTATGCCCAGCATCATCCTGATCGATGTATGGCAGTGGACTCCGTTTATGGTGCTCCTGTTACTAGCAGGATTGCAGTACATTCCAAAAACGGTCATCGAGGCCGCTCGGGTTGACGGAGCAACCAAGTTGCGTCTCTTTCGCTACGTCACCCTGCCCCTGATGAAAAACTTCATTGTGATCGCCATCGTCTTCAGGGCAATGGATTGCTTCAATAATACCTTCGCCCAGATCTTCATGACCACCCGGGGAGGTCCTGGGCACGCGACAGAAACATTACCTATCTATGCGTACAGAACAGCATTTCTCTTCATCAAGTTCGGACGAGCGGCGGCCATGAGCATGGTGCTCTTTTTCGTCATCGTGGCTTTCGTCACTATCGTTCGTCGGTCCTCGCGAGAAAAACTTCTACAGCCCATCTAAGGCGGAATGAGACTAACATGAAAACACGAAGTAGTCGGAGGATCGTTCGATCAGTAGGATTCATCCTTCTGCTTTCCGCGATCTGTCTTATCTCCTTTTTCCCCATTTTCTGGATCTTCACGACTGCGCTGAAACCCCCATCTGCCGTGATGTGTTCACCACCCAAGCTACTCTTCACACCAACGCTTGACAACTTCAAGGTCGTATTCGCCAAGCCGGGATTGGGGCTCATGTTCCTGAACTCCTCCGTGATCGCTCTCAGCGCCTCGTTGATCGTTCTTGCACTGGCTTTCCCTGCGGCCTACAGCCTCGCCCGCTTCAAGATGAGACGTAAGGATGACCTGGCTTTCATGCTGCTGTCGTTGAAGATGTTTCCTCCGGTCGCCGTCGTGATTCCCTTCTACATCATGTACAACAAAATCGGGCTCTATGACTCGCAGCTTGGCCTGATCCTCCTTTACGTCGCTGTGAACATCCCACTAGCAGTTTGGCTCCTTTTGGGTTTCCTGAAGGAGCTACCGGTTGCTCTTGAGGAAAGTGCGCTGGTGGATGGAGCAGGTCCCGTTGCAGTACTGCTGCGGATCGTCTTACCACTTTCGGCAACCGGACTTGCGGCTGTTGGCATTCTTACGTTCATCATGTGTTGGAACGAGTTCTTCTTCGCCCTTGTTCTCACAGGACGCTATACTCGTACTTTGCCCGTGTTCCTCTACTCGTTCATGACCTTCCGCGAGATTCAGTGGGGCCCCTTGATGGCCCTGGGGACCATGATGACGCTTCCAGTCATTGTCTTCTCCCTGTTCTTTAGGAAACAGCTCATCGAAGGGATTACTCTCGGAGCACTTAAGGAGTGACAGAATGAATGACATCGGAAAGGCCGCTTCAACGATGACATCCCGCGAAAGGGTCCTTGCTGCGCTGGACCACCGGGAGCCGGATAGAGTTCCGATTGTCATCGGCGGCTCTGCACAAAAGATCGTGGAACCGACGCTTCGTGAACTCCTGCAGCACTATGGCCTTGCTGGTGATTCCTTGCGTCGGGTGTTTGCACAGTTTCGCTTTGAGTCCGTGTCCGAACCCCTTTGGCAGGCGCTCGGCGTCGATGCTCGCCATGTGTATTGGCAGCCAGAGAGAAATTTCAGCATCGAGTTACAGGAACGGGGAGAGAAGTACATCGATGAATGGGGGTTGGATTATGACTACTCCAGGGGAGCGGGCGTGAACTCATTTCTCTGCCGCCTCGCGCCACTTCGAGGAGCGAGTGAACAGGATCTGGACACGTATACATGGCCGAATCCTCATGCGTATGATCGTACGGAAGGCATGAAAGAGGCTGCTCAAAAGCTGTTTGACGAGGGGAGATACGCCGTTTACGCCTATCGTAACGGTGGCATTTTTGACTACGCGTCGTACCTTCGCGGGACCGAGCGTTTCATGATGGATCTGCTGATAAACAAGAGCTTCGTAAAGCGGCTGTTGTGGAAGATCATGGAGATTCTGATATCATACTACGAGAGTCTCCTATCTGCTGTTGGTCCCTACGTGCACGTCGTCGAGATTGCTGATGATCTTGGAGCACAAAATGGGCCGATGATTTCCCCGCAGATGTATGATGAATTTATCAAACCGTGTCACAAGGCGCTGATCCAGGCGATCAAGCATGATTATCCGAAGATTAAGGTGATGATCCATTGTGACGGAGGCGTACGCCCTCTTCTCCCCGGTCTGATTGAAGCTGGCATTGACATTCTGAATCCGGTTCAGGTGACAGCAGGTGGCATGGAGCCGGCGGCACTCAAGCGGGACTTCGGAGACGCTTTGGTCTTCCAAGGGGGAATAGATACACAGAACCTTCTGATCAATGCCACTCCGAATCAGGTTGCCGACGAGGTGAAACGGCTGATCGACATCCTAGGACCTGGTGGTGGATACCTATTTGGTCCGTCTCACAACATCCTTGCGGATATACCGGTGGAGAACGTAATAGCCATGTTTGAAACCGCGCAAAGCTATGGTTTGGGCTAATGATGGCCGTGGAATGGAGAGTCCAATGACACAACATCGTTCCGATGACCATGTTTTGCTAGGAATCGATCTTGGAACAAGCCATCTAAAGGTAAGAGCGTACAACGCTGGAGGCCTTGCTCTTGCAGGGGGAAGTGCTCGCGTGCCGATGATCAAAGCGTGTCCCGGACGGTACGAACAGGATTCGGAAGTCTGGTGGAGCCTTCTTCGAGAGATTCTTGGCAATATGGAGAAAGAAAGGCCGGGACTTCTTGCCAGGGCTGAGGTTATCAGTGTCTGTGGACATAGCCATGGACCGACGCCCTATGCCAGTGAACGTGGAGCCCTGGGACCTTGCATTACCTGGCTCGACCAACGGGGGGGGGATGAAGTCGCGTGGATGCTCTCATCGATTGGAGAAGATGCCTTCATTGCAGAAGGGAATATGGTTGTCGATACTTGCTACACGGCAGCTAAGCTACTCTGGATCAAGAACCATCAGCCCGAGATATATCGCCAGGCAGATGTCTTCCTTCTTCCGAAAGACGTCCTGGTTTATCGCTTGACCGATTCTTATTCGACCGATTTCACTGACGCTTCCGTTACCGACCTCTTTTCGTCCAAGACGTATGGGTGGTCAGGGATGCTCGTCGAGCGGTGCGGACTCAGTCTGGAGAAGCTGCCGCCTGTCAACAAGCCCTGGGATGTCATTGGCGAAGTCACAGCGAATGCATCGCGCGAGACGGGTCTGCGTGCCGGAACCCCGGTTATCGCGGGCGCGGCTGATTGGGCATGTCTCTACTACGGTGCGGGTGGTGTTCGCCCCAATATCGTCGTTGATCTTGCAGGGACAGTGGGGGGCATCATGGTCACTACGTCCGATGACACAGACTTCCCAGGGATGCCAAGCCTGATTCTCGGGCTTCGCAACAGCATTGCGGGATCCATGGAAGCGTCGTCCGTCATCTATGAATGGTATACGGATGAATTTGGGCCATGCGATACGGAAGATCAGGGGCGCTCGCGCTTTAGCCTGATGGATGCCGAGGTGGAGCAGGTTGCACCCGGATCGGAAGGGCTGCTTGTCCTTCCGCATTTTGCTGGTGCACGTCGCCCACAGAAGGAGAACTCCAAAGGAGTGATCTTTGGGCTTTCCCTTAGTACAAAGCGTCCCACGATTGCACGAGCCATCATGGAGGGAGTCTCCTATGAGTCGAGACGCGCCGTGCAACGCATTGTCGATGCCGGAATCCCTGTAGAGAAGATTCGCGCTATTGGGGGAGGCGCACAGAGTTCAGTGTGGCGGCAAATCAAGGCCGACGTTATCGGAAAACCCTATTGTGAGCTCAACCACGACGAAATCGGTGCATTCGGAGCTGCAATACTCGGCGGTTACGCCATCGGCATGTTCTCCACTCTGGAGGATCCAATCGACCGTTTTGTTCAAACCAAGCACGAGACTAATCCTCAAAAGGAGCATCGAGACCTCTACAACGCTCTCTTCGAGGCTTACTGTCATCTTTCCGACTTGGTGGAGGCAAGCAACCTGTACGACGAGGTGGATGACGCAATGGATTCATCATTTTGCGTTACTTCGGAGTTGGCAAAGAAATAAGGAGGCATAGGTATGAAAGCTGTTGGGCTATATGGTATTGGCGATATTCGGCTTGTCGAACTCGACAAACCGTCGCCAGGACCCGGAGAAGTGGTAGTCAAGGTAGAAGCGGCCACGACGTGTGGAACGGACCTGAAGACGTTCTTGCGGGGTCGTCCGAATCAGACGTTTCCGACTGTCCCGTGGGGGCATGAATGCGCTGGCACCATTGACTCGTTGGGAGGTGGTGTAACGGGATTCAACGTTGGCGAACGCGTTGCGTTTCACAACTCGGCGCCATGCTACCACTGCTACTACTGCAAGAGACAACAATTCGAGCTGTGCGACAATCTTCTAGGAAACTGGGGAGCCTACGCCGAGTACATTCTCGTGCCGGCCCCCATTGTTGCTACCAGCATGTTCTCCATGCCGGACGAACTACCCTTTGAGATCGCGTCACTGCTCGAGCCGTTTGCTTGCACTGTCTATGGTGCCGCCCGTGCAGGAATCAGGCCATCTGACAGCGTAGCTATCATCGGCGCTGGGTTCCAAGGAATCGGAATGCTTCAGCTTGCCAGACTCTACGGAGCATCCAAGATCTACGTCCTTGATCTGATCCCATCGCGGCTGAAACTCGCCGATTCATTCGAGAACGTCACAACGATCAACGTCAAGTCCCAAGATCCGTTGGAGAGTATCCGAGAAGCGACAGAAGGCCGTGGATGCGATGTTGTAATCGAAGCTGCTGGAACCCCTAAGACCTGGGAGTTGGCCATTGATCTTGCACGCAAAGGGGGGCGGGTTGTCGAATATGGAGGATGCAAGGGAGGAACAACCATCTCCGTATCCACCGAAAGACTCCACTACCATGGCCTTGAGATCATAGGGGTATTGCACACAACACCACAGTACGTACAGATGGCGTGGGATCTCCTGCAAACGAGAAGTGTCGACTTGCGAGGAACGATCACCGATCGCTCCTCGCTCGATGATGTCCAGGGGATCTATGAACAGCTTCGGGATGATAAAGACCAGATCAAGATGGTCTTGCTTCCCTAGTCGCCGATGCGTGTTCAACACACATCGGATCAGAAAGGAGTGAACATGAAACTACACAGCATTCGAGAACAAATCGTTGCAGCCTGCTTGGACCTTTGCCACAATGGCCTGATGTGTAACCTTGGTGCTGGTGGAAACGTCAGTGTCAGAGATCCCGACACTGGCTTGGTTGCATTGACCCCGTCGCAAGTTCGCTACGACACGATGTCAGCCGAGGACATTGTGGTGACGAATATTGATGGCAAGATCGTTGAATCGTTGTCGAATCGCGTGCCTACGTCTGAACTAGCAACACACACGATGATCTATCGCGAGTTCAATGACGTAAACGCAGTCATTCATGCGCATGCTCCCTTTATCACAGCAGTAACAGTGGTCGAAGATGCTTTGCCGGCTCTCAACTACGAGTTGCTGTACTTTGTCGGACGAACCGTTCCTGTCATCCCGTTTGTCATGCCCGGGACCGAGGAGATGGCTCGCGACGTCACTGGTGCGCTCAAGGAATCAAGAGCCATGGTCATTCGCAATCATGGTCTGTTTGCGGTCGGTGAAGATCTTGCCAGCACGCTCGTTCGAGCTGTTGTTGTCGAGGATGCAGCACGACTCTACTGTTACGCGCGGTCTATCGGTGAACCGAAGCTGCTGCCGGGTAGCGTCAAGAGGCCAGTCTAGGTCAATCACAGAAGACGACAAGGAGGACGCGGTGTTTGGCAGTTGGGGACGAATCCTAACAGTGGATCTTACAGCGGGCACGACGGTAACAGAGGAACTCTCTCTTGAGCAGTGCCGGAGAACCATCGGAGGATCGGCGCTTGCTGCAGAGTTGATTTATGATCGGGTGTCGGATGGGACCGATCCATTCTCTCCGAACAACGGCTTGGTCTTCGCGACCGGCCCGTTCCAAGCGTCTCGTTTTCCCGGGAGCGCCAAATGGGTCGCAAGTACGAAGTCACCTCTGACGGGATCCTTCTTTGTCAGTGCTGCCGGAGGTCGGTTCGGGCATGCCCTCAAGGGAACGGGTTTCGATGCAGTTTTCATCACGGGACAATCGAACAATCCGGTCCTCCTTGTCATAAACAACGGGACAACCAGGATACAGGATGCTCGTGATCTCTGGGGGATGGAAACATACGATGCAATCGAAAGAATCAAACATGACTACCCAGCGCGAGGACAGAGCGCTGTCACCATCGGTCCGGCAGGTGAAAGGCAGGTTGCCATTGCCTGCCTGGTGGCTGATGGGTACAGCTTTGCCGGGCGTGGCGGCCTCGGCGCAGTCATGGGGTCGAAGCGTCTGAAAGGCGTCGTTGCCCTCGGCGGAGCGCTTCCTGAAGTTGCCGATTCGGAATGCCTTGCGGCTCTGACGCGCGAGTGCTCTCTGCAGCTTCATGACGTGACAAAGGAAACCTACGGGAAACACGGAACAGCGAACGACGTTGTCTTTTGCGAGTCTGTGGGAGATCTTCCTATCAAGTACTGGGCCGGCTACGAATGGGCTTCGGGCGCTCGGAATCTCGGAGCTCCACGGTATACGGAAGTGCTCAATGCGAAGCGCCATCCCTGTACTGCCTGCCCCATTGGCTGCCATCGCCGCGTTTCCTTCAACACCAGCGACGGAGGGTCGTTTGAGGGCCCCGGCCCAGAATATGAATCTCTTGGACTTCTTGGCAGTGCGTGCCTTGTTGATGATCTTGAGGCTGTTGTTCTGGCCAACGACCGCTGCAATCGCCTGGGAATCGACACGATCTCCGCGGGGTCGTTCGTTGCGTTTTCCATGGAATGTCGCGAACGCGGGCTTCTCAGCGATAGCCAATGCGACGGGCTTTCACTCCGTTGGAGCGATCGCCTATCGCTCCTTGGACTAATCGAGCTGATAGGAGAGCGGCGTGGGATTGGCGCCATTTTCGCTGACGGCATTGTGCCCGCGGCCAAGGAACTTGGTGAAGAAGCCGTTTCCCTGGCAATGCACGTGAAAGGCGTAGATCTCCCCGCCCATGATCCTCGCTGCTACTACAGTCTCGCGTTGAACTACGCAACCAGCCCGCAGGGAGCGAGCCATCTGAGAGGTTTTCCGCATTGCGGTGAGCTGGGCATGCTTATCCCTGAGGCAGGGTACGATCAGCCGACAGAGAAGTTCTCCATGGAAGGAAAGGCTGCCGTAGTACGCTTATTCCAGGACTACGCGGTGTTGCTCGACTCCTTAGTTGATTGCTGCTTCATGCAAATCAACGGACTGTCATTGAGCAAGACGGTTGACGTGCTTCATGCAATCACTGGATGGGATCTCGATGCGGCCGCTCTCCTGAGAGTTGGCGAACGTGGTTTCAACCTTCAGCGTATGCTCAATCTGCGTGACGGCCTCGATCACACGAGTGATTGCCTTCCACCACGGGCACTTGAGCCATCCGCTGGCGGGCCTCGGGCGGGCAAGGCGGCTACCGGATTTGACACTGCTTTGCTTGGGTACTACAGACTGCGAGGTTGGACCGACGATGGCAGACCGACAAGGGCGACGCTTCGCTCGCTAGATCTTCCCATCAAGGGGAACCAGTCTCCAGCGTCACCATGGTTCTAAAGAACCCATCCATTCTGATCGATCCTGCCGATTCAACCATCGATGTGGACGTCGAGATCCCGAGCGGGACTCCGTTGGCGTCGATATCGATAGAGAATCTGGTCGGCGATCTTGCACCGAGCCTCACCTTGTCAGCGCTCGACGGAGAGACGGTTTCTCTGTATTCGTACCATGGCAAGGTCGTCATCCTATACTTCTACTTCTGGGACAGTGGTGGCTGGACTACTGCATGTCCCACGTGTGCGAGCTCTGGAAGGATCACGAGGACGTCGGGGTCGTTCTCCTCGTGGTCAGTCTTGACCGGGACGAGGCGGAGTTGATGTCGATCATCGAGTCAAGCTCGTGTCCGGGGTTCCTGTCGCTGTCCGAGACCTACACCGCCGCGTCGAACTCCGCTCGACACTACGAGGATGGTGGACTTCCGTGGCAGACCTTCGTTATTGACCGCGATGGGATCATCTACTTCGCCAATCACCTGGGCCGAGATCAGCGCCAGTAAGCTTGCTGCCTAGGCTGTAGGCTTTGTGCCCCGCAAACTCCTATTTACCCACCTTTGGCGTTGCTCTGAACCACACCTCTAGCAGAGGCGATGATAGGGCGGAGGTTGCTTGCTACCAGGATACGGTCATCGAGATCTTCCATTCGGAGAACCCGGTAGTATCGATGATCACCGTGCTCGTTGCGGAGAAGGCCTTTCCGAGGTTGAGAGTTACTCCCATCTCGCTCTTCCCCCAGTCGAACA
>Ga0307431_1001721_pt1 | contig 12253 bp, 9 predicted proteins | sample SalMarWE160170MG_FD_202155 | JGI IMG/M metagenome (GOLD analysis project Ga0307431, IMG submission 202155) | Salt marsh sediment microbial communities from the Plum Island Ecosystem LTER, Massachusetts, United States - WE1603-170 | ecosystem: Environmental > Aquatic > Marine > Intertidal zone >...
GGAGGATCTCTTTAACTGGATTAAAAAGGTTGAGGTTGCCTGCGGGAAAACCAAGGGACTATTTGAAACATATCCTGGAGGGCAAGATTTCTTTTTTGATGATTTTAAGAAATTCTTCCTTGACCCGAGACGGTTTACTTATACCCCTTTAGTCCTTTGCGAAGGGATGAAGCCTTTATCTCCTTGAGTCCTTGAAGGAATGTGATCCTTAAAAGGCGTAAATCCGAATGCCTCGATCTTTTCCTTCTTCCCTCGTATTTTCTGTATTCCTAAATTTTTTATCGCATGATAGTTCGGGTGACCGGCCAGTCCTTCCCAGGCATCCCTACTCATGATGATGGGATAACTATGAATTACTTTCGTGAACTCTTGAAGGCGGGCTGCTGTATTAACCGTATCACCAACAGCGGTATATTCAATCTTAGTATGTGATCCGATATTTCCCATGATAGCCGTTCCCGTATCAATGCCAATCCCGACCTCCATGGGTCTACCTTTCAAAAAGAGTTTCTCCGAAAGCTCCAGTATCTTACATGCGGCGTTAAACGCCAAGGTAGTGTGATTAGTCAATGCCTCAGGGGCTCCAAAAATGGCGAAAAATCCATCACCTGTATATTTATTGATATGCCCCCTTTGCTCTGCGATCACCAGAGAGCACCTCTCAAAATAATCGTTCAAAAATGAAACCAGATCCCTGGCGTCCATAGCCTTGGAACTAGAGGTAAACCCTCTAATGTCTAAAAAGAGGGCAGTAATAGAAAGCTCATCGCCACGAAAAAGATCTATTTCAGCCGAATCTATATATTGTTTAATTATAGGCGCCGGCACATACCTCTCGAATAGCTCTCTGAGGCGCTGCTCACGTTCTTTACTTTCCTGAATCCTCTGGTACGATGTAATATTGTGGATGCTGATTCCTATCTGAGGGCCTATTCCCATTAAAACTGACATGTCACTCTGGGTTAAAGGCTTCTTAGATCGTATGTTATCCACTAAGATTACACCCAGAGATTCCCCTTCATGAACGATTGGTAGACAGATAAAGGACTGTGCGCCAGTCTGTTTGACAAATTCAAGGCTTTTCCTTGATAGGTCCCTCTCTATCTCACTAATATCATTTACTAAATAGGATTTTTGATGTTTAAAGGCCTGGATTACTACTCCCTTGCCTCCAGAGCGATCAAGATGAAAGTGTGTGGTCTTTAAAAGCTTCTCGATTTCCGGCTTGTATCCATAGCCAACCTTATAAATAAGGAGGGTCTTATCATCGTTGGTTAGCCATATCCCCCCACGATCAAAATCCAATCGCTTTTCCATAGCATCTACCGTGGATTGCAGCTGCTTCTCAATACCCAAAGCCATTGAGGTAGCCTGGCCAATCTCTTGTACAAGCAAGGCATTGTTGTAGCGAATATTGATCTCATCTAAATGTCCCTTTGCTGCATCGCCCTGCGTTTCAATAGATTTAATAAGTTCCTTTTTATCAAGATGGTTCGAAAACGATACTAAGAGCGTATTCAGCAAAGCAAGTGATAAAACAAAGAAGGCCCAGCGCGCACCCGGCAAGACGAAGAAGAGAGTTATTGAGGCAATAATGCTGATTAAAATAAAATAATTACTTGCCCGTTTACACATAAAAGAAGGGGTTCTTTTCCAGGTGATAATATACTGACAGTAATCATCACCTCTATGAAAACATTTAGGGTGTTCAATAGTAGCCAACTTATCTGTAAACAGTTTTGCTACAGATTCGAAGGTGCCGATCCGATTTTCACACTGATATGGCTTCTCATCTACCCCCGCATTAGGCGTAGATATTATTTCAACCTTGTTTGGACCTAATTTTTTGGCCTTGACTGTAGCTCCCCGGCTTATAGTGGTATAGATTTTTCCCATCAAAAGGTAAACAGAAGCGGGACTCATTAATCCCAAAGCATATTGCCTTACAAGCCCGTATGCCTGGGAAGATGCCGCGTAGCGTCCAACCTCACGGGAAATATTGGGATCTCCTGTCTTTTTAGATAGTATTTCATGAAAACGGTCAATTTGTCGTTGACTAAACCAATGTCCCTGGTCTTCGATCTGGTAGGTTGTCATTCCTGCATACCTAAGAATAGGATCAAGATCTACATCAGGACGATGGCTCTTGATATGCTCTACAAACATATTTATAATCCTACTGTTATACAGGGGATCATCTACTGTATGACTCTTAGATAGCATTTCCGATATTGATACTTATTATTTAAAAAAATAATATTATTAAATATATTTTATCACTACTGTCCAAAATAAATCAAAGTAGCCCATTTTGGACAGATAAGTGGCTGATTTTACTCAATGCCATTTGCCAACAGGAATTGAGGTTGTCTTCAAATACAAATGCTGTCCAAAGAAAAAACCGATTTTGGACAAGAGTGATATTTTATATTAATTATAAATAAAAGCTCTATTTTATATATCTATACCCCAAAATTGGTTTTTCACAAACCAGTATGTTTCGCTTTTCTATGATTAAAAACAATGTAGCGACGATGAATTCATTGTACATCTATGTCACGGGTGCCAATTCTCCTCCTTGCATCTGTGTAAAGCTTGTTCAGCAGGTACTTCGGACATGCCTTAACCTCTAAAATCTATAAAAAGCCATATTGCATGTATGTTGTCGTATGGCAGGAAATTCCCTACCCTAGTCCAGATATCGGTAGAAAGGCGACACTGAGCCCCTCTGCCCTCCAGAAATTCTCCTATCACAGCAAACTCTCCAAGCAATGCAATTAAAAAAAGGAGGTGACCGGGTCTCTCGTAAAATTGAGCTCGAATGGAAGCATAGTTTGTCGCATCACTTTTTCACTTCGTTGGTTATAGATTATTTTTTATATAAATCAATTTATCTTACCGAATTAACAATACTTTTCAACTTTACATCTTAATGTGGGATCAATCGCGGGATAATGGCTCTATATAACCTATGGCATGAAAAGCAAAGAAACTATCGTAAGGAGATTTCATTTGCAGATCCCATCTAAAGGTCCGGATTATTGACTAAATTATAGATATACTATATATCATTTTAAGTTCTTGTCTCCGTCACCTATCCTCCATTGCCAGATAAAAAGTAACTCCCGGAGAGGATTCTCCGTGATCATACCGATCTGCTCTGAAAGGCGTGAAATATCAATGCTCTCAATCCATAATCCTCTAGAGGAGATTCCAAGGATGAATAGCATACAAGAGGCAGTTGAGAAAGTAACAGAAGGTGCAAAAACAGACGAAGAGAGGTTGGAACGAATATTTTACTTTGTTCGGGATAAAATACCGTTCGGCTTTTTTAATAAGTACATTTGCGCCAGCGCTGAAGAGGTATTAAAAAAGCAACGCGGCATCTGTGTCAACAAAGCCGAATTACTAGTAGCAATGGTAAGAGCAGCTGGCATGTCTGCGCGTTTTCATTATTCATGGGTCAGCCCGAACTGTTTAATAGATTTGATTCACCCCCTGCTTTTAAAAAACTTGCCTGATCCCTTTCTGCATATCTATGCAGAGGTCTTATTAAAGGGTAAGTGGGTACCAATGGATGTATTGTTCGATCAGAAACTCCATAAAGCCCTCCTCAAAAAGAGACTCAATTTCGCACGATATCCCGAAAAAAGGGATCTTATCATTGAATTCTCACCCTCTGGTGTCATAGCTGGACCGGTGCTCTTTGAAGTAAAAGATGGGGGATATGCTGATGATCTTACTGAAGTAAAAAAAATTAGGCTAACCTTTATCCAGCATGTTTTAAAACTGTTTTTATTTCCGTTAAGCAACAGGATAACAAAAAAAGTGAGAGATACCTGATCAGGACAAAAATCACTGACGCTTAATGATGACCACAATATCGGAGCGTCCCATAGTTAATAAAAAGAGGTCTTCTCGGAAGCCGATAAAGAGATATAGGATATAAATTAGTGCTGGAAATATGACAAAGAGTTAATGATAAGATATCCTGAACTTCCTCTGCATGTATTCGATATATTCGTTTCCTTGCTGGACATTCAGAATCCACAGCTGGTAGTGCTTCTCACAGGGAACCCTTTGGGCCTTTACGTATTCAGATGGATATAACATAAGCGGAACCCTATCCGTATGGTAAACGCCCATCAACTGAGCAATGGCAGTGGATAGTACATTCCATGGCATATCATCCTGTTTCGTCACCAGGACCTTAATCCCATTGAGAAGCTCGGATAGATTCAAACCCAGGTTGGACTGATTCACAATCAAAACCGCATTCAGCTGACCTTTATGCTTCAAGGAGTATGCATTCCATTTCCGCACAAACCCAAGACGACTATAGAGCTCTACAAGGGGCTCATCATCAAGGACCTCCCGGTCCAAACCAAGGGCATCGAGGAGAAGGCCTCCTGAACAATATCTATAGAATCTGTTAAGATCCCACAGATCCATTGCGGAACACTCCTCAAGGGACCACTCCTTTTCGAGTTTCGTTCCGATGGAAAGGCTCGTATAAGGAAGATAGGAGAACAAATCCATGGAACAGCCGCGGGGGTTCTTAAGGTATCTCGCAAATCCGCCGAATACGATATTGGGGAACCTGTTCTCCGGTCTAAAATAGCAAATCACATAGTCCATCTTTGCGGAGGGCAGGCGATACATATCATTCAAGTAGAACATAATCTGTTTTAACACAATGAAGCCGCTCCTCTTGTTGTCAACGGCCTTAGCTGCGTGATGGTGAATCATCCATGCCCTTTCGTAGGCCCTTACCATGGAAATATGACCGTAGATGTGACCGTTCTTCTGGTAGGTGAAATGCCGCGCAATTTCAGGGCTCTCCTGATAAAGCTTCCTGTAAGTTTCCTTGAAATCCTCTCGATGAGATTGGATCAGGCGGTACTTTGTGGGGTATATGAAGCCCGTGTCAAAGAAAAACTCCCATAAGGCTTCCATATCCACCTGGCTTGAGATAAAGGTGTGCGGCTCAAGTGCATTACTGAGTATATGGGTCAAACGGGTGTATGCTTCTATATCCATGTCCAGTATGGAAAGCCCGCAGGAAATCTCGTTTTCCTTGGCCTTGGAACAATAAATCACTTCTGCTGTGCACCTCATTTCTAAGGAACCGGCAAAATCGATTGTCAGCTCCGGAATAATCATGCCCGGCAATAAAACGCTCTCTTCCGCTTTCTCGTATAGGGAAAACCCTGAGGTGGAGATATTCAGAACTTCCCGTTGGATCTGCTTGTTTAAAAAAGGATGTTTAAAGATAATAGTAGGCGAAGGGGTAAGGCGCTGGCGGGGATTTCGAATCAATCTTTTCTTGAATAAATCTATCCTCTTCTGGGTTGGTGCGAGTACAATCTCCCTTATTTCATGGCTTCCCTGCTGCCGGATACACCGGCAAGCACCGGAAAATAAAATCTTGTTGTTTTTTCGGAAAGCCACGGTAACCAGCGCATCAGCATTCAACCAATTGAAGGAACAATAAGATTCTGGCCTTACCTTGGTCCTGAATCCATTTGAGTTGAAATCAAGCAACTCCCCTTTTGCGGTAAATGGGCCTTGGATCAATTCCACATCGATATCCCGACAGATATATCGCCTCATGCTCCTTTGCCCTGTGGCATAGCTTATATCGGGTAATCGGACTGCAATCTCCTTCTTATTCATCTCCTCCAAGAGACCAGGCACAAGGATCATCGACTTTCCGTCATCGATGATAAGATGCATAAACTGGTAACTCTCCAAATCCAGTTCTGAAGGGTATTCTTCCGACCACCTGCAGGTGACTTTTTCTCCGAGGCAGGGCTCGGGATGCGCTCTGACAAGGATACTTTCATTGAATGTGGAATGGCTTAGATGAACAAGGGCATATCCATCCATAAAGTGAAGGAAATTAATCGTGTTGGCGAGTTCCTCCCTTTTGATTATCTTTGCGTTATCCAAGGCATAGACCAGATCCCGGTGTTGGAATAACCAGGGAGGTAATCGATGTTCTGTTCCAGAGAATCCACGAACAGGTTCTATATTCTTCGAAAGGCTCCTTGCTGATCCATCCTTATCCATGGCACCCCCTGTAAGCACTGTTTTAATGTGTGTCTTAGGCCCTTACCTTGAGCAAGGTACTGATTGACCGTGATCTCTATGTCTTTACTTGATTCACTGTCAATATCCGTGCCACTTTACGAGTAAGCATCACATTAAAGCGACCTCTCCCCCAAAGGAGAGCAATATGCTCCATGGTAACGTGGAAGACTAAGTTTTATGAGGCTTTCAGGGCTCAGCATCTATATCTCATGCCTATCTCAGAACAGCCTGGGGCTACCCTGCCCCAAACTTTCATAAGGAGAGCCATGAATTTGCACAGTATATCGTGCATCAATGCACAGTTTAATGTGCACTTTGAAGAAGCTCCTTCTGCCAAATATAGCCTGGTAACCACGTGGGTACGTGGTTTAGTGTATACGTGTAATAGACATTTATTTAAAGACTTATGGATCAAAAGTAGGTATTGCTTAACAAAGTCATCTTAATCTACAGTAATTTCATTCCTTTTTAAAGTTGTTATATAACATATAGAAATAAATATTATTTGTTGTCAATCACTATATGCATCTCACATAGGGTGGAGTAATCGAAGGGGTTAGAAATTCACTGAAAGACTGTTTCATGATCAAAGCTTGCGCCGATTTTTTCGCGCCTCCAGAAGAGATTAGCGGGGGGTGATTATAGATGGGAGGGGCAGGGGTTCGGCCCAAAGAATGAGGTGGTAAAAAGGCTTACTCTCAGACTAAAATCTCAACTGGTATCCAATAAATAGGCTGCCGTCTGATTTCTCCCAATTTCCATGGTCCTGCTCCAGATGTGTCTCGATGTATCGATAGCCTAAGCTGATTGCCGCATTCTTGACAATCTTGAAATCCAAGCTCGCTCTGACGTCCATATACCGATCAGAATCCAAAAAACACAAGGGCTCCGGTGCCATTGAGACGTTCAAGGAAAAATCAACGGGAATCGGAACCATCGTCTCAGGAAAGGTAAATGCTCCCATGAAAAGAAATGCAATAGCCATCAAGTCGGCATCTTTGCCGTTCTCCTCCACATTTCCTAGAATACCCTTAAAACCCAAATTAAACCGTAATCCATCTGACGATAGGTCGTTTCCCAAGGTGAACTTGGCCTGCCCTATCCTGTAATCATCCTCACTGTAGAGAGCTCCAACGCCGGCCGTTAGAAAACCATACTCAACTGGCATCTTATGCTCATATCCACCTTCTATAGCGCCTTGGCTCGCATTGAGCTCAACAAGATGGGTTCCCGCCCAGGAAATGCCCGTTAGGAACAACACGAAGACAATGGTTGTTCCCATTATTGCCTTGCTCTGCATCTTATCCCCTCTTCATGATCCTTTACAATCCCCCATGGGAGAAACTGCACCACCGACTCCTATGTATATGGCACGCACAGCGTGATTACAAACACTGTAAATGCTCCGAGCACTTCCGCTTTCGGAATCCATTACGAGTTTAGCTAACAGCTTGTAGTTCATTTGTCAAGGCCAAAACCCAAAATGCATCTCTTCACTAAACCCTAAGAGGTGCCGGGTCTCTCGGGTATCTCAACGAGGGTTCTGGAAGCCTGATGCCTTCAATCGTCCCCAAGGATCAGTGAACCGCACATCAAAAATCGACTTGAGCCGTCGCCAGGCTTATTCCTCTCAAATGGCATGTATCGTTCATGCTGACGAGCACAAATCTGCTGTCAGAGTATTCTATCTCATTGATGCATCCCGTATCCTGTCGAATGTTCCAGAAATGATCATTGCTGAGCCCCAAAATTGCACACAGCAGAACCTTGTTGATCACCCTGTGGGGAATAATGAGAATGGAGCTATCAGGATTCTCTGCCACTACCTGCATGAATGCGGAAAATGATCTCCTCTTCACCTCCTCGAGACTTTCCCCGTCAGGGAATCTCACCGAATCCGGGCGTTCCTCCCATTCACGGTAGAGATCTGCGTACCGTTGTCTCACCTCGTCATATGCCAGGCCCTCCCATTCACCATAGTTGATATCAATGAATCCCTGTATGGTTATTATCTGAAGGTGAAAAACTTTTGCTACCGGTCGAGCTGTCTCCATAGACCGCATTAAGGGACTTGTGTAGATCGCACTGATACCCTTGCCCGTAAGTGCATCAGCAAGCGCATCCGCCTGCTTGCGACCGTTTTCATCGAGGGGAACATCGGACCTCCCCCTGAAGCGTAATTCTCTGTTCCATTCCGTCTGCCCGTGTCTCACGAGACATATCCTTGTCATGGATGCTTCCCCTCTCAAACAAAACATAGACCGATAAGTGATCGACCCGGTTTGCTTTCAGTACCCATAAATCCTGTCCGTCTGAATTTGTCGTATCAGCATGGCATCGAGGATTGAAAAAGGCAAGTCCTTATTTCGCTTGACAAAACCAGAGGCTCCTTTTACGCTTTCAGGAAAATCTGCTATCTGGAATGTGCTGGGCGATCTGTAAAAATCAAGGAAGAGGAGGAAATTGTATGGACAGGATATCAACGGCTCTTATAAGCGTTACCGACAAGAGCGGGATTGTGGAATTCGCAAGGTCACTGGAAAAAGCAGGGATAGAAATACTCTCAACAGGAGGTACAGCAAAAACGATAAGGGATGCGGGGATACAGGTCGTGGATATATCCGAATATACCGGCTTTCCGGAGATGATGGACGGTCGTGTCAAAACGCTCCACCCCAAGGTACACGGCGGATTATTGGCGAGAAGAGACAACCAGCAGGATATCAAAATGATGAAGGCTTACAATATAAAAGACATAGGCCTTGTGGTCGTTAATCTCTACCAATTTGAAAAAACGGTCGCCAAGGCGGACTGCACCATTGATGAGGCTGTTGAGAACATCGATATAGGAGGCCCATCAATGCTGAGGTCGGCGGCAAAGAATTTCAGGTATGTGACCGTGATTGTCGACCCATCCGATTATCCCCGGGTATTAGAGGAGATAGCCGAATCCGGATGCACAACCCTCAGGACTCGTTTCGAGCTGGCCAAGAAGGTTTTTCGCCTCACCTGGCACTACGACAAGGCGATCAGTAATTACCTTGAAGAGGTAGCGCTTCAATGATATGGATCAACGTGTAAAACATGCCCGACCTGATAGAACCCGGTTCAGGCTCGTCAAATTTTTCGCCTATACGAGCTTTGTGATACTCACTATATCCACCTTCATGCTCACGATGATTATCTCCCAGCGGGCCACATCCGTCCTTATGAAGACCTATGAAAATACCGCCCTCCTTATAGCCAAAAATCTGAATCATCAAGTATTTCATTATTTTACTCTCCCGATAACTCAAATATACGGGATGCCGATAAGCCTGAGGGAAAAGCGGCAGGCTGAACTCATGGATAAGATCGTCACCACTACGATTCACTCTTTTAACATAGAAACAGTCAATATATACGACACGGAAAAGGGACAAATTGCCTACAGCACCGATAAAGGCTTGATCGGATTAACCGGCAGAGGAGGCATGGGATATCAGGCTGCCTTGGAGGGCAAGCACAGCTCCAGGCTGCTATCCCGCGAGCCGGCATTGTTCGGAACATGGTTTATGGATTTTGCCGAGGAGGCAAAGTTGAGGACCTTCATCCCGTTTAAGGCCGAACCACCTTACTCCTATATAGGTATACTGGGCGTCTTTGAACTGGTCCAAGACCTCACCAGGGAATATGAATCTATCGTCAAATTCAAGTACCTCATCTTCGGCGTGTCCCTGACCATCATGTTTCTCATATTCCTGGCCCTCTTACTGGTAGTGAGAAAGGCTGAGATTACCCTTAGAAAAAGGGCACAGGAGCAAAGATTATTAGAGAATCAATTGGACCATGCGGAACGACTCGCTGCTCTCGGCCAGATGGTGGCCAGCGTTTCCCACGAGATAAAAAATCCCCTCGGCATAATAAGGAGTACCGCCGAATTGCTCTCGCAAAAAACATCGTCAGACGAGTCACAGTCGAAGCTATCCACTATTATCCTTGAGGAATCGGGGCGCCTGAACGATATAGTAACAGAATTCCTCGACTTTGCGAGGCCCCAAGACCCGCGTTTTCAGGCTTGCCATCTCGAGGATATTATCCAACGAAACCTCGCATTTCTGGAATCAGAACTAGACAAGAAGAATATTGCGGTCGCCAACAGCAGCCTCGATGCCAAGTCCTTCCCTGTTGAGGCAGATTCTGATCAGCTTTACCGGGCATTTCTTAACATCTTTATCAATGCCATACAATCCATCAAGTATGGGGGAAAGATAAACATTGAGGTGAATGAGGAGAGATCGCTCTACCGCGTTGAAATTGCTGATACAGGAGAAGGGATAAGCCCTGAACACCTGAGCAAAGCATTCAACCCTTTCTTTACCACCAAGGATAGAGGAAGCGGTCTTGGATTGTCTATCGTGAGAAAGATAATCGAGGCACACAAAGGGAAGGTCTGGATCGAGAGCAGGGAAGGGGTCGGCACGAGTGTCATGGTTGAATTACCAAAAAGGCAAGAAAGAGGAGAATCCTTGACTGAGGGGATGCCCGATTTTCAATCAACGATGAAAACGTAGCCATCTCTCACCTATCAAGTAAAGAACTATGGATACTATTTTAATCGTCGACGATGAGAAGAACTACCTCGTAATCCTCGAGGCCCTCCTTGCTCCTGAAGGATATGAGGTAATTACAGAGGCCGATCCCATAAATGCCCTCCGTCTCCTTAAGGAGACGGATTTTGATCTGGTGATTACCGACATGAAGATGCCCAAAATGGACGGGATCGAGCTCTTGAATGAGGTCAAAAAAATCGATCCCGAACTGCAGGTTATCATCATGACGGCTTACGGTACCATAGAGATGGCCGTAGAGGCTATGAAAAAGCGGGCCTATGATTACATCACCAAGCCATTCAGGAATGAGGAACTAAAAGTAACGGTAAAAAAGGCCCTGGAACTGTATACCCTGAAAAAGGAAAATCGCCGTCTCAGTGAGGCCCTTACGGACCGCTATCGGTATGGCAATATCATCGGCAAGAGCAAGGAGATTATCAGGATCTACGATATGATTGAAAAAGTCTCCCGATCCAAGGCCTCAATCATGATCACCGGCCCATCGGGCACCGGAAAGGAGCTTATCGCCAAGGCAATTCACTTTAACAGCCCCAGAAAGAACATGCCCTTTGTCTCCATAAATTGCGGTGCACTAACCGAAACCCTTTTGGAGAGCGAACTTTTTGGTCATGAGAAGGGCGCCTTTACCGGAGCCGTTACCATGAAAAAGGGACGATTTGAGCTGGCCGATGGGGGAACGCTGTTTCTGGATGAGGTGGGCGAGATGTCGCCCTCATTACAGGTGAAGCTTCTGAGGGTGCTGCAGGAAATGGAATTCGAGAGGGTGGGAGGGACAAGGACTCTCCAGGTGGATGTCCGGATTGTGGCAGCATCAAACCAAAAGCTGAAACAAGACGTTGAAAAGGGGGTATTCAGGGAAGACCTTTTTTATCGGCTCAATGTCGTTCAGATAGAGGTACCGCCCCTGAAGGAGAGAATCGAGGATATCCCCCTGCTGGTAGCCCACTTTATCGAAAAATACCGGCCATCGAACAGACATGGCATAGAGCTGGCTCCGGATGTCTGGAAGGCCCTGTACAGCCATTCCTGGCCCGGCAATATCAGGGAACTTGAGAATGTTATCGAAAGCGCCCTGGTAATGAGTTCTGATGCGACCATCACCCTGGATGATCTACCCGCTTATCTGGTGAAAAAAGAAGAGGAAAAAATAGAGCTTGATAGGATTGTGTCGCAGAACCTCAATCTGAATGAGGCCCTGGAGCGAATAGAGGAGCAGCTTATCCTCAGGGCCCTCAAGGCCTCGGATAATGTGCAGTCAAGGGCAGCCGAGATGCTCGGCATCAGCCGCCATGTCATGCACTATAAGATAAAGAAATACGGCCTGCTGAGTTGAATGTTAAAAACTTTTAACAAATAATAGCAAGGGTATTTCAATACCTTACATGATAAATGCCGTTAACCCAGATGAAAAGAGTTAAAAACTATTAACAAAATAGCCTTGCAAGGATCTATTGCCATGATGGAAGCTAATAAAAAGTGCTAGCTATTTCAATAAGTTAGACTTTATAATCAAAAAATTAATAAATCTGGCAATTATCTTGCAGGAA
>Ga0307431_1001722_pt1 | contig 12234 bp, 9 predicted proteins | sample SalMarWE160170MG_FD_202155 | JGI IMG/M metagenome (GOLD analysis project Ga0307431, IMG submission 202155) | Salt marsh sediment microbial communities from the Plum Island Ecosystem LTER, Massachusetts, United States - WE1603-170 | ecosystem: Environmental > Aquatic > Marine > Intertidal zone >...
AAAGGCGCAGCGGAAAAGCTCGGCATTGTCGCGAAGGGGATTACAAAAGTGGGGTTGCGTATCCTGCGCTGGCCTTAAAGGCCATTGACGGTTATGGACCTAGCAGCACAGACCGCGAACCTTATAAACGGCCGCTGGATGTCAGGTAGGCCGATTTTCCCCATCCGGACCGCGCCCATCAAACCATTCAAGTCATACTGCACCTGCGTAAACAGCGTTTTGGACATGTCACCCCCTGCGATAGACGGCCCTGAGACGATCTTTCCTCTTGACTTCACGGTCTGAATCACTACAATGTTTTTGACCTCTACTCATAGTTTGGGTCCTACAAAGGCTTCGACCGCTGGGCCAATACTAACCAGCGGTCAAACACTTCAGCCTGCACTCAATTGTCACCACCTTGGCCCTGAGCGAATCTTTTGGAGGGTCGGCGTGTCTGCAACGTAGGCAGTGATGAACGTCGCCGTTGCTCTATTCCGGGCCATGTACAGTACGACAACGTAGTTGCCGTAGACAACGCATACCCAGCGCCGTCGGCTATAGCATTTCTTATCGCGGTCCCAGCCGACGTACAGCTCTGCTGTAGTTTCTTGTAGCGCGGCTTTGATCCAATCAATCCTCTTGGCACGTTCCATTGAGAAAATGCTCTTGTCTCTCTTCCGTCGGCTTGCGCTCTCGAAAAAGGCATCATCGAACTGCTGTTTCGGGAAGTAGACCCGCAGCCCATCAAAGGTGTGGATAGTCGCACTGCAGTAATTGGTTTCATAGTGTCTCCTGTACTCTGCCTCGCTTGAGTAGAGGACGCCCTTGGGAGGCACCCTACCAACCTCCCCCAGGACGCCATACGAAGACGTTGAACTTCTCGGTGTAGCGAGGGGTCCCACGGATCGGATGGCCGAGACGCTCTTCGATCCTACTCACAATACTCAATTTCGCGTTACTACTTTCCCGTGAGTGGATACCGTAGCCAACGGCTCCGATGAGCACATCAACGAACTGCAATAGGTCAACCTCGTTCGACGGCAATGCCTGGATCTGCTCGACAAGCGCAAGGCGGTTGGCACTTGCGAGGACCTCCCGTAGCCGCTCTAGACGTCCGCCAACGCGATTCGTCTTCATATCAACAAAGATCCGATAGGTGTTTGAGTCCTTGATCCAGTTATGCAGCAGCTGGTAATAGAACTTGTAGAACATTAGCTCAATGTCGCCGCCATGAAACTGAACTGCATCGAGCTCGGCCGCCGGAAGCACCAAACAACGGAAACGCATCGAGTCCACAGCAAAGAACAGGTTAACTAGGTCAAGATAGAAAGCGTGTTTGGACGGACTTACCCTGGTCCACTTAAACTCGCCGTGCAGGTCGTGCTTGTGTCGGAGTTTCTTAATCCCTGCCTTGATATCCTCTCGTGCAGCAGCTTCTATCCATAGACCACCGATAAGCACAAACCTTCCTTTGCGGCGTTCATCAGAGCTTCCGAAGAGCTCCTGTTGGCTCTCATCGCAGTAGACCTCGAAGTTCATTCCATCACCTCCTTAGGTAGGTGGATGTGGGGAGGCCAGTTGGCGAACTTGGGCTGGCCGGGTTCTTCGCCGTCAGAGGACGGAATCCATCCAGAGATAAATGTTATGTCCCCCGAATACCCAGGGTATACCTGCCAAGACTGGTTTTCCGGGGCGCGTACCTTCCAAGTATACAAGTTTATGGGCAGGAGCCAAGCGGGGTGTTGTTGCATCGCAAGGCCTGGTGCCGATGTTAAGGGTGTTTACTCAAGTGGAGCTTGAGGAGAGCTTCAGGCAGAGGTTGCGATTCTGTCACAAGCGGCCGAAAATGTGTTCAACTCTCCATATCATTACAGTGACAGCTAGGGCGTGACTTGAGATGAGGCATAAAGGGAATAGTAAGCCGGAATTGATATTGTCTGATTCCGAGAAGCGGCACTACGAGATATTTGAGCTGGTTGCAAAGAAGGGGGCAAGGGCGCGGGTGCTGGCGTTGGCCGAAGAGGCGATTCGTGCCTATCCGACCGATGCAGCGTTGCTCAATCTCGGCGCACTGGCAGCCCTGCTTGAGGAAAAGCCGGCGCGGGCATTAACTTTTCTGAAGCGTCTGAATAAGCGCTATATTCCCCGGCGCGACGATCATCTGTACAAGGCGCTCGCCCTCGCGCAGCAGGGTCGCTGGCCCCAGGCCAATAACATCTTGAAACAGCACCGGTTGGATCGGCTCGATACGGCGGTTGACTGCACCCCCTGTGGTGAGTTCCTTGGTGAGTGGATCGTTCACTGGATTACTGAGATTCGTTTTAGGATGCAGCAGATCACCAGACAAGGGGAAAGGAAGCCCTACAACGCTACACGTATGCCCACAAAGAAAGAAGACGCGCCCGTCGTCACTGCCAGGAATGCCGCTACCATTGAAGCCCCAGCGGCCTTCGCCGCGCTCGAGGAGCAGTTCCCCGAACTCTCCCGCGCTGAAGCGAATGTCCCCCTCCAGTTTGATTTGGCCGTGGAGGATGTACTCCTGCCTGACGGTATCGTGCTGTCAGACGCCGATGCCGGTCGCTGGTATCACCTACGCCGGGAATTCGCGCGGTTGAACCTCCTGGGTGGCTTCGACGAACTGCTGTGCCTGCCGCAACTGCACGGCGTGGACACCTATTGGTTCCAGGTGGAGACGGTGCGCAAGGTGCTAAAGCAGTTCCGTGGCCGGGTGCTGCTGGCAGACGAGGTAGGACTGGGCAAGACCGTGGAGGCGGGGATGGTACTTAAGGAATACATGCTGCGCGGTATGGTGGAGCGCGTGTTGATATTGACCCCGGCATCACTCGTCGGGCAGTGGCACCAGGAGATGGAGACTAAATTCGGCATCAACTTCGCTACCAGCTACAACTCCCTCCTGCGCACCGCCCCGGAAGAATTTTGGGCGCAGCCGAGAGTGATCGCCTCTATCGCCACGGCGCGCCGCAAGGACCACTTCGCACGTCTGAGAAAGCAGCGCTACGACATGATCATCGTCGATGAGGCCCACCACCTGAAGAACCGCAGCACCAACAATTGGAGACTGGTGGACGGTCTGCACAAGCGGTTTCTGTTGTTGCTCTCGGCGACTCCGGTGCAGAACAACCTGGTGGAACTCTATAACCTGCTCACCCTGCTCAAGCCGGGTATCTTCAAGACGGAGAAGGAGTTCCGTACTGCTTATATGACGCCGGCGAAACCCCGCATCCCCGCCAATCGGGAACGGATGCACGACCTGATGCGCGATGTGATGATTCGCAACACCCGTTCCCTCGTTGATGTGCGACTCCCGTCGCGACAGGCCGTGACCCTACGTCTCGACCCAGACGACGAAGAGACGGCCTGCTACCATGAGATTACGAGACGGCTCCGGGCCGCCCATGCTCAGGGTGCTGGGAAACAGCGGCTGGCATTGCAGCATCTGCTAAGCGCCGCTGGCTCCTCACCGGCCGCAGCCGCCGCGGCGATAGAGCGGTTCGCGACGAGGCGTAAACAAGAGCCTGCATGGCAGGCGTTGCACCAGCACTACATGGCCATCTCCTGCGGGATCAAGGAACAGGCGCTGCTCGATCTTTTAAAGAAGAACCCTGACGAAAAGAAGATGGTCTTCGTTCACCACCGGGAGACCTTGGCGCATTTGGCCGGCCTCCTGAACGAGCGCAAGATCGCCTTTGCACGCTTCGACGGCTCCATGAGAGGTCCGGAAAAGGACGCGGCGATCGAGTGCTTCCGCGAGGAAAGACACGTGCTGTTATGCAGCGAATCCGGTGGCGAAGGACGCAATCTGCAGTTCTGCAACACCCTGATCAACTTCGATCTGCCCTGGAATCCGATGATCATCGAGCAGCGGATCGGGCGTATTCACCGCATCGGCCAACAACGCGAGGTGTTTATCTTCAACCTGGCGGTGCGCGGCACGGTGGAGGAACAGGTGCTACGCATCCTGGACGAGAAGATCAACATGTTTGAGCTGGTGGTCGGTGAGATCGGTGCCATCCTGGGTGAAATGGAAGACGAGCAGGATTTCGCCAACATGGTATTCGATGCCTGGCTAGACACCACCGATCATGAACGCCCCGCCGTCTTCGACGCCCTGGGTGAGCGCATGGTCGCAGCCAAGACCAAATACGAAGCGGTCAAGGTCCTGGACGATGAACTGTTCGGCGAGGAATTCGAGACTGCCTAACAATGAGCGTTGCAAGCAATGAATCCTACACTGAGAGCTGATGGCTGAGCTACTGAGTTTTGTCGAGAAGGTGTTGGAGCGAGAAGGTGCGGTCACAGAGCGCATCGCGCCCGACGGTCTGGAAGTGATGATCCCACCGGCGCTGCAACAAGCGCTAGAGATCCCGGAACTGGCGCGACTCGGTTTCGGTGCCGAATTGCCCGAACACGCGCAACGCGTGACGCTGGAATCCGACTGGATGAACCGCCTGGAACGAGTCGTGGGCACGCGCGGTCGCCTCGCCCGCCAAATCCTGGATGTGGATAGCGTCGCTCCTTCCAACCCCGAGCGGATCGTAGAACACACGCTGGAACTAACAAATGCCACCTATCGCCTCAAAGGAGTGACCCCTGCCTGGACCCGCTATCTGATCATCGCCTTCCGCTACACCGCGATCTCCGACGAAAAGCGGGAGGGCATACTGCATCTGGGTATCAATCTGAACAATGGCAGCACCCTGGACAACCTGCTCGCCCCGTTGTTGTACGCCGCGGCGGAGAAAGCCAACGAACACACCACCCTTCCTGAAGGGATACAACTTCCCTCCCCCTGGGAAGCCCCTCAGCTCACTACAGTATTAAACCGCGCCTTGCCAGCGCGTATCCGCCACTGCTTGGACCGCTTCCTTGGCAGCATGCAGCGGCGCCAGGAGCGCGACCTGAGACGCATTTTCAATTACCACTCAGAGTTACGTCAAGAGGCGCTTGAACGTATACACCAACTCCAGCAAAAGCCTGACCTGACCGAGAGACAACGCTCCGAGCAGAAGCATACTGAGCAACGCCTACAAGCCATCCTCCGCGAGTATCAGGCCAAGGTGGGCGACCTGCGGCAGAAGTATGCCATGAGCGTGGAATGCAGGTGGATACAGACGCTGGAGCTGATCATGCCGGTACAGCGATTCGAGATATCGATCCGACGGCGCAAGGGCGAGCGCCGTATCACCCTGGACTGGAACCCACTGGCGCGCAAACTGGAACAGGCGCCCTGCGAATACAGCTATACTTGGGAACGGCCACGCTCCGTTTGCGATGACCAACTGCACCTGGTGACCCCCGAAGCCTATGGACCATGCACCCAATGCGGTAAGATCTACTGTCGTGTCTGTCATCCAGGAAAGTGCCCGAAGTGCGGACACGTAACTGGTTGATCAGCAATGATTATCCACAGATTTCTCCTCTCATTGTCCCACTATTACCCAGAAAACCTAAATAGAGACGGATAGAAAGATAGCCATCCTGAGTGACAAAGCGGGAAGCCGGGAGCCCCCGCCGTTTTGATCGATCCACGCGTGCACCGCACGTTTCGTGTAAGCATCGATCGAGCTGAAGATCCCTGGGAAGATCTGAAACGGAAGACGATTTCGCGTTTCCTGCTTCAGTCAAAGGCAGCGGGGGCAGAAACCGGGAAGTATAAGTGCTCCAAGGTTCTTTGCCAAGATGCGGAGATCACTCATCATTAACCTCTATTCTACCCCGTCTTCACCAAGGAGTTCGGCTTGTTGGATCGCGGCTTAGAAAGGGGGTTTCGTCCTCGGAATTCCCTTGAACTGAGCGAGACTGCAGACGTTTCGGGGCAGCTTGACGTTTTAATGTTATGACGCTAGAATGTCACACGGGGTGAGCCCGATGAACAAGCGATCGACCATCTACTTCGATCCTGAGCTGCACAAGGCCTTGCGGATAAAGGCGGTGCAAACGGAACGTTCGATCTCCGACCTCGTCAATGACGCCGTACGGCAAGCGCTTCGGGAGGACCAAGAGGACTTGGCGGCGTTCGAGAAGCGGGCAGCCGAGCCGACGATCACGTACGAGGCGTTGCTCGAAGACTTAAAAGTGCATGGAAAGATATAGGCTTCTGTTCAAGAAGTCCGTCGCGAGGGACCTCCGCGCCATTCCCAAGAAGGACGTTCGGCAAATCCTGAAGTGGATCGAGACGCTTGCTGTGAACCCTCGCCCCAACGGGTGCGAGAAACTCACGGATCAGGAGCGCTACCGAGTCCGCCAAGGTTCCTACCGCATCATTTACGAGGTTCAGGATGATGCCTTCCTCGTCGTTGTGGTCAAGGTTGGTCACCGAAAGAACGTCTACCGACACTGATTGAGGCGACTTGTGGTCGGATTGAGGTTTGCGTTCACGGGATTCATAATTCGAGTGACACAAACCCTATTTCAGACTGCTCCTTGATGAATCACGGTATGCGTCCTCGGAGTTACGCGTAGCGTCGGGGCTTGTACCCGACGGGTTTTCCCACCGTGTGGTAGCCTCAAATCCTTGGGCATTCAGTCTGTTGGCAACGTGTTTGGCGGTGAGATCGATAGTGGAATAGTCCCGTGCAATAATCGTTGCCAAGCTTCGTTTCTCATCGTCCACGCTGAATCGTTATCCTTGTGGATGCCAAAAGTGAAGGACCGGCCCAGGTTTTGTCCGGCCGAAATAGAGCCTGCGCCGTAATAATAGACGGTCAGATGATAGTGCAGGTGCTGAAGGCAGATTGCGCTTCTTGCTCTCAATGCTACACTTGAGGTTAAAAGGAGGCGACTTTGGAGACACTGGAAGCAATCAAGACTCGCCGGAGCATCCGAAAGTACACGGAGACGCCGGTTTCCGACGACGCGATAGAGACTTTGCTCGAGGCGGCGATGGCTGCGCCCTCGGCCGGAAACGAACAGCCGTGGCATTTCATAGTGATCCGCGATCGCAATATGCTCGAAGAGATAAGTAAGAAGCACCGGTATGCGCAAATGGCGAAGGATGCCCAAGTGGCGATTGTCGTTTGCGGCGATGAAACTCTGGAGAAATACAAAGGTTTCTGGGTTCAGGACTGTTCGGCTGCCACACAGACGCTGCTCCTTGCCGCTCATGCTCAGGGCCTCGGCGCCGTCTGGTGCGGGGTCTACCCGGCCAAGGACCGCGTTTCGGCCTTTCGGGAGCTTCTCAGACTGCCCGATCACATCGTCCCTCTTTGCGTGGTTCCGATCGGCTATCCGGCGGAAGAAAAGCCGTCTGCCCAGCGGTACAGTTCCGCGCGGGTTCACCATAAAGCTTGGGAATAGAGGAACCTAGGTCTTACTGCGAGACAGTTGAGCCTGTTTTCTTGTTATCCTTGTGTTGGCTCAATTTGCTTTTCCGGTCTTAAGTGGGCTTGCAGTATTTCCAGCACTTCTCGCGCCTTCCGCCCACTCGCGGTTCTGAAGACGACACGTCTTTCGCCCGGCCAGGCGAGAATAACGAGTTGCATCAGTCCTCGCGTAAACCACCAATCTCTGCGTCTTACAGCACGTACCGCATCGAGCTGAGAAAGGGCACGGCCGTCCCCACGCCTCAGAACGCCTGCAGTTGAATCGATGATCAGGGTATCGACTATCTCCTGCGCGGGCAGATCCCGCCGGTGCCTGTACGTTTTCCAGAGAGGGATAAGGACGAAAAGAAGCGCGAATCCGACCCCAAATGGGATGGCCCATGTTGTGAGGGAACGACCTGAAGAGAGGGTTTCAACCAGCAGCGTTAGACCAACACAGACCAGTAGAACAGCAAGTGCTGTGAAGATGGCGAGCGGGTAGGCCACCGGCCACAGTCTTCGGTCGATGAGGAGCGTTTCTGCACCGTGCTTGCGGATCTCGTATCCCCACTCGCGGTAGATTTGTGAACCCTCGAATGCCCCCTTCACAATGGGAAGATATTAGCGCTCATCGTTCTTTTCGAGCAACTGCGATGCCTATCGTGCCGAAATGAGAGCGGACCCTATGGATCGGCTTCAGCGAGTGACGTGCAAGCAGGCCGTCCAGGCCGCCTCGACGCATGAAATCGTGGAAGCCGGCGCGGGGTGAGGCAACCGTGCCTTCAATGATCCTTGTGCAACTCCGCAACATAGTATGCCGAAGCGTGGCGAGTGTCAACTCTATTCCTGCGAATTCGAGTAGCATGGACTCTACTTCAGGCTGCTCCTTTAGGAATCATGGTATGCGTCCTCGGGGTTACGCGTAGCGTCGGGGCTTGTACCCGACGGGTTTTCCCACCGTGTGGTAGCCTCAAATCCGCGGGCGTTCAGCCTGTTGGCAACACGCGTGGCCGTGAGATCGATGGTGGAATAGTCTTGTCCGACAATCATTATCAAGTCTCGTTTCTCACCGCCCGCGCCAAATCGTTCTCCCCTGTAGATGCTAAGAATGAAGACCCGACCCCAATCAAGCACTTTGGGGGGTGGATGTGTGTGGGCCAGTTTGGGGGCTTCGGGTGGCCGGGTTTCGGTTTGGGAAGGGAGAGGGAGTTGCCGTGTTCGTCTGATGACGGGTCGGGAGGTAGAGAATCTACTTGGACTAATTCTTGTTCAAAATTATCCAATGTCTTGTACCTCTACTAACGTTCCCTCAAGGCCGGCAAACTCGTTCTCCCGGTGGGTCAGAACCACGGCCTGAACCTTTCCGGCCGCTGTCAGCTGGTTGAGCAGCTCTACGACCCGCGCAGTGCGGTCGCGACTCACATGGGCACAAGGGTCGTCCAGGATGAGCGTTTGCGGCTCCTGCTCCGCCAGATGCACCGCGATACTCATGCGAAGGAGGGTATTCACCAGCTCTATGAGCCCTTGTGAGCCGTCTTCGAACTCGCACTCGGCATCCCCCTGCAATCGCTGGGGGATCAGCTCATCGCCAAGGGTTGCGAGCCTGTAGCGTCCTCGAGTGGCAGTCGCTAAGCGAACGTCGAGATCTTCTTTGATCGGGGCGATAACCCTCTGGACAACGGAGGATCGAACCGCTTCCATCGTTTCTTTCAGCAGCTTGATGGCTTCGGCTCGCAGTGCGACCCGCGTGAGGCGCGCTTCCTCAGAAGAGACCTGCCGCTCCAGGTCAGCCGCCTTTGCGTAGTAACCTTTATCAGAAGCCTCTTCCAGGTGCCGGGCAAGCTCTTCCGCCCTTGCTTTCTGCTGCTGGACGCGTTTTTCTAGACGATCGTACTTCTGCTGCGCGGTCGTGCGGCGGATCTCTGCATTCTTCTTTAGCTTCTCAAGCTTTGCACGAACGGAATCAAGCTCTTTCGTGGCCTTCCGCAGTTCCTCCCCGGCACTCTTTGCGCGGGCTTGGCACTTATCCGTGCTTCCGCTGCGATCGCGGTGTCGGTCGAGAGACTTTCCCGCCCCTTCCTTCCGGGCTTTGGCGGCTTGGTACCAGCTTTCCGCCTTCTCCGCTTCGTCCCGCGCATCCTCCAATCTTTGATACAGCTCATCTCGCTGTTTTTTGGCGTTGTTAAGCTGCTCCTCTATCTCAGAGATCTCCTGGCCCAGACGATCGACAAGCTGGTCCAGTTCCTGGTCAGACAGCGTATCGTGTGCATCGATCACCCCGTGCTCTTTTCGATCTTCCTGCAGCTTCTCAATCTCCCGGTCAAGACAAACCAGCGTGGAGTCGATCTCGGAGAGCGGGCGATTATCACGTGTGGACCGCTCTGTGTTGAGCTTCCCGAGTTTAACTTCCTTCTCCAGCCGCTCCTCACGGAGTGCTCGGAGTGCCTGAAGCGAGTCGGCGTTGAACGGTTCCAGCAGGTTTTTGACTTGCTGCTCGATCTCTTTGGCCTCATCGGCGAGTCGCTGCGCTCGGCTCGTGTCTCCCTCGACGCAAACGCTTCCGCCCGAGGGTGGCGCGATCAGCACGTCTTCAATCGCGGTTCCCGTTTTTCCCTCGAGAGGCTTGCCATCGAGCAGGATTTTGAGGTCGGTAACCTCATTCACTGTGACCCGGAGGGCCGAAGAGCCTATCGCAGAGCGCTTCGCTTCAGCCTTTCCCAAAAGCGTTGCGATCTGTTCAATGAGATCCGCACTGGGGGTCTCGCCGATCAATTGGACCTTCAGTCCCTCGATGTCCTGCTCGATCTCTCGAATCCGATTGCGCACCCTCTTCAGCCGCTTCTTCTCGGCTCGCTTGCTCTTAATGCCCAAGAGGTCTGACGCATCCTGCAACGAGCGACGCACTTCGGCAAGCCGACCCTCCAAGTCCCGCACTCCCTCGCGTGCCTTGCCCAGCTCATCGCTTGTTCGATCACGTTCCGCCACCTTCGAGGCCCTCTCCTTGCTGGTGGCATCGAGCTCCTCGGCAGCCTCACTGTCCGCCTTCTCCAGTTTGCGGCGATCCTCTAGGACGTGTTTAGCACTATCTGCCTCGGCTTTCTTCTGTTCATGCCTGGCTTGGGCGGCCTCAAGCTGCCCTTCGGCACCCGAGAGATCGACGTGCTCCTGGAGGGCTTCCTCCCATTCTTTCTTTGCCTGATCCGCATCCTGGTTGAGGGCGGGCAGCCGGGCCTGGATCTCATCATAGCGCTGGCGCTTCTCATCGAGCTCCTGGAGCGTCGCTCCCACGCCCTCTTTGTCCTTTCCGAGCCGATCGAGCTCCTCTTCTATGCGTTGCCACTCCGATCTGGTCGAAACCCGTCCGGTGGGGGTGTACGTCTCGTGGTAGGCCTCATCTACCAGCCCCAGGACTGCCCTGAAGTCGTCGCTTACACCTGCTTGGGGCAATCCCAGGTGGCCTATCGCCGCGGAGCGATCCTCTGGAAGGTCTCGCTCATCCTGGGGGACGAAGAGCCACTGGAACGCTCCCCAATTGCCCGGTCCCGCACCCTCAGAGCTGCCGGAGAACGTGACTCCAAGCAGTTCTCGGAGTTGTTCATCCGCGTCTTGGTTCCTGGCGATCGGCATCCAACGCCCGTCCTTCCGCTCTGAGAGGGTGGCCGTTCCCCTCTGTCCACCAAAGGCCTTCTCGATGCGCAAGACGTTGCCGTTGTGTTCGAATTCGAGAATCACCGTGGGAACAGCACCACGAATGCCGTAGGGAGCAATATGCTGCACCCACTGGGCCGTGCTCCGGCAACGGTCGAAGAGGGCTCGTCGGATGGCTTCGAAGATCGTTGACTTGCCCACTTCGTTCGGCCCCGCAAATATGGTGCTGCGGCCATTGAACAAGATCTCGTGCGGACCGCCTCGGAACTGCCTCCAGTCGGTGAGTGCTAGACGTAGAAGCTTCACAGGCCCGCCTCCCTCGTGAACTCTCCAAACAGGCGGATGGCCTCTCGCACCGTTGTTGAATCAGCGCCCTCGGCTGCATGAAGCTCGTGCAGTCTGCGTAGGACTTCCTCAAGTGAAGCGTCGGTCAACGTTAGCGATGCTTCGTCACTTCTTCGCCACCGAAGCTGCTCATCGCGGACCCGTAGGTCCAGGATGGGCTCACGGAACCTCTCTAGGATTTGCTGATATTCTGAATAGAGCGGCTCTGGCAGCTCTCCCGATATCTCCAAACGGAGCAGGTCAGAGTTTGCCGTCTCTAACAGCCGACGCAGACGATCAAGGTTCTCATCCTCCACGAATTCCACCCGCTCATTGCGCCATATCAGTTGTCCAGATCGGATCACTTCTACCTTGGGAAGTGAGCCCTTCTCCTCGATCTTGACAAGTAGGACGTTTCCGGCATCGACCTCCCCATAGGACGTCTGCTCGGGGGTTCCCGAATAGGCGATGCGACAGCGGCCATCCTTGGCATCGATCAACCGCGTTCCATGCCAGTGACCGAGTGCCAGGTAGTCCAGACCGGCATGTTCCACGTGAGCAGGATCGAGTGGGAGAGTGATCCCTTCTTCGTGCATTCCGAACGCAATCGTCGTGAGATGACCGTGGGCCATCGCGATGTGGATGCCCCCCAATCGAGCAAGGTCTGGAAGCGCCGCCAGGGGATCCGCGCTGGAGTATCGGCTGAGCACAGGAAATGGGTGTAGCGTGACGCCGTCGCGGATCTCAGCAGGCCGGGGTTCCAGGTGAACGATGAGGTTCGGGATCCCTCGAAGCGCGCTGCGATTCCAAACGCTCCCCGGACCAGGCAGGTCGTGGTTGCCGGGAATGGCGTGAATCTCAACGTCGGGGTGGTCGCGTATGATCCGGGCGACGGCCTCTACATCGCTGTAGGAGACGCGGTTGTCCTCGAACAGATCGCCGGCGGCCAAAACGAAGT
>Ga0307431_1001725_pt1 | contig 12225 bp, 14 predicted proteins | sample SalMarWE160170MG_FD_202155 | JGI IMG/M metagenome (GOLD analysis project Ga0307431, IMG submission 202155) | Salt marsh sediment microbial communities from the Plum Island Ecosystem LTER, Massachusetts, United States - WE1603-170 | ecosystem: Environmental > Aquatic > Marine > Intertidal zone >...
ACCATCGTAGTATCGGCCCATGCCTCTGACTCTGCTGCATTGCAGTATCTCGCCCCTTACGCCGGCTGTGCCATTGGTGAGGAGGTTATGGAGCAGGGGCGTGATGCCCTGGTCATCTATGACGATCTCTCCAAACATGCCTGGGCCTATCGCCAGCTCTCCCTGCTGTTGCGCCGTCCCCCAGGCCGCGAGGCTTACCCAGGAGACGTGTTCTATCTGCATAGCCGTCTTTTGGAGCGCGCCGCAAAGATGTCGCCGGAACATGGCGGCGGCTCACTGACCGCTCTGCCAATCATTGAAACTCAGGCTGCAGATATATCGGCCTATATCCCTACCAATGTTATCTCTATCACTGATGGACAAATCTACCTGGAGACGGACCTTTTTAATGCTGGCATTCGGCCGGCGTTGAATGTGGGGCTGTCGGTGTCCCGTGTGGGTGGTGCCGCTCAGACACAGGCGATGAAGCAGGTGGCGGGGAAATTGAGGTTGGACCTCGCTCAGTATCGGGAGTTGGCAGCATTTTCCCAGTTCGGCGCTGCTGAATTAGATAGGGCAACTAGAGTTCAACTTAATAGGGGGCAGCGTATGACCGAGGTCCTGAAACAGCCTCAGTACATTCCCATGGCTCTGGGAAAACAGGTGATCATCCTTTACGCCGTGATTAACGGCTACCTCGATGACATCCCCGTGGAGCGGGTAAGGGCCTTTGAGGATGACTTCCTCCGCTTTATGGCAACAAGCTATCCCGATATAACACAGCGCATCGCTAAGGAAAAGGCTATAAGTGATGAGGCCGAGGAAGCATTAAAGAAGGCAATCGTTGAGTTCAAGGAGACTCTGCCTAAGGAGTAAGCGTGGCAACAATTAGAGAGATCAGGCGCCGCATCAAGAGCGTCCAAAGCACGGCAAAGATCACCAAGGCGATGGAAATGGTTGCCGCCTCAAGGATGAGGCGGGCCCAAGAGCATACCATTGCTGCCCGCCCATACGCTGAGAAGATGCGCGAGGTTCTGGCTGATCTCGCTGCCCAGCGCCAGGAAGACGAGGAACCCCAACCTCTGTTGGTTCAGAGGCCGGTGAAGAAGATTGAGCTCATTCATATCACCTCCGACCGTGGCCTTTGTGGCGGGCTCAATGCTAATATCAATCGAACTGCGGCGAGCTTTATTATGGAGCAGAGCGTTCCTGTGACCACCGTTACTTTAGGTCTCAAAGGGAGAGTTTTTATGATGCGCTCTGGCCAGCAGGTTCGCGCCGAGTTCACTCGTATCGGCGACCGCCCGTCGGTAGCCGATGTCCTCCCTGTTGCCCGTATTGTTATAGATGATTACACCAATGCAGTTGTTGACCAGGTATATCTGTGCTACACACAGTTCGTGACCACCGTGACCCAGAAACCTATGCTCTGGCAGTTGCTCCCTATTGAGGGGGCAGCCGAACCTGGGCGGCACACTGAATATATCTACGAACCCTCCCCTCAAGAGGTTCTGGCTCAGTTACTCCCTCGATTTATTGAGATGCAACTCTACCATGCTCTTCTTGAGTCTATCGCTAGTGAGCAGTCAGCTAGGATGGTAGCAATGCGAAATGCCACCGATAACGCCAATGATCTCATCGAGGAGCTTACCCTTACCCGTAACAAGCTGCGACAGGAGATGATCACCGAGGAGTTGATGGACATCACTGGAGGGGCGGCAGCGTTGGTTTAAGTATTATAGACGATGAACACGCTCAAATCGTTGAATCGCAGTGATCTGCCGGTAGTAATTACATGAAGTTTGGATTTGAAGAACTGGAGGTCTGGCATTTGGCTTTAGAATTGATAGATGAGGTCTATAAAGGGGAAATCGCTGTTGACCTGATAGGAATACACCAACGGTTTGAACAAACGAAGTGATAAAACGTTTTAAACGAGTAGAACATTTGTGGAGGTCTTTATGGCAAAAGGAAAAGTAGCTCAGGTGATTGGAACAGTTGTGGATATAGAGTTTCCGCCGGATGAGCTTCCAGGCATTAATAACGCCATAGAGATAACCCATGATGGGGTAAAAATCATACTTGAGACACAACATCATGTAGGAAATAACTTGGTCCGCTGTCTAGCAATGTCGCCCACCGACGGCCTCGGAAGAGGCGCCGAGGCTATTGACACGGGAGCGCCGCTTTCCGTCCCCGTGGGCAGAGCCACCCTAGGAAGGCTGTTTAATGTCATGGGTGACCCCCTGGATGAGCTAGGAGAGGTAAAGGCCGAGGAGCATTGGCCCATCCACCGCCTACCCCCCTCTTTCGAAGAGCAAGAGACAACGACCGAGATGTTAGAGACAGGGCTTAAGGTTATCGACCTCATCACCCCATTTACTAAGGGAGGAAAGGTAGGCGCTTTCGGTGGTGCTGGGGTTGGAAAGACAGTTATCATTATGGAGCTTATTCGCAACATTGCCACCGAGCACGGTGGTTTCTCCGTCTTCGCAGGAGTAGGAGAACGCTCTCGAGAGGGCAACGACCTGTGGTATGAAATGAAGGCCTCAGGGGTTATTGACAAGACGGTTCTCGTTTTTGGGCAGATGAATGAACCCCCAGGAGTGCGCGTGCGTGTTGGCTTCAGCGCACTCACCATGGCGGAGTACTTTCGTGATGTTGAGGGGCAGGATGTGCTGCTTTTCATCGACAATATCTATCGTTACATCATGGCGGGCATGGAAGTCTCGTCGCTTCTTGGACGTATGCCCTCAGCAGTTGGCTATCAACCAACCATGGCTACTGAGATAGGAGACCTGGAAGAGAGGATCACCTCTACCAAGAAGGGCTCCATCACCTCCTTCCAGGCGATCTACGTTCCTGCTGATGATTACACCGACCCAGGTGTGACCACTGTCTTCGGTCACCTGGACGCCGTCATCGCCCTGGAGCGCTCTATCGTCGAACAGGGGCTATATCCTGCTGTCGACCCCCTGGCATCGACTTCGCGCATCCTCGACCCCCGCGTTGTCGGCGAGGAGCACTACGAGGTGGCGCGTGGGATACAACGGGTGCTCCAGCGCTATAAAGACCTCCAAGACATCATTGCCATTCTGGGCATCGAGGAGCTCGCTGAGGAGGACAAGCTCATTGTAGCGCGCGCCCGTAAGGTCCAGCGCTTCCTCTCTCAGCCCATGTTCGTTGCTGAAGCCTTCACCGGAAGGACAGGGCGGTATGTCCCGGTGAAGGAAACGGTGCGCGGCTTTAAGGAAATCCTTGAAGGTAAGTATGATGACATCCCTGAGCAGGCCTTCTACATGATAGGCACCATCGATGAGGCGGTAGAGAAGGTGAAGGAACTGGAGGGATAGAAGGAGGCACAGTTGCCCAAACTAAGGTTTGAGATTGTAACTGCAGAGCGAATGGTCTACTCGGACGATGTGGACGTAGTTGTCGCCCCGGGTGTTAAGGGACAACTGGGCATCCTACCCAATCATGCCTCGCTCCTGACCATGCTTCAGCCTGGTGAGCTGATGGTGAGGAAGGAAGGGGAAGAGACAGTGATGTTTGTTAGCGGTGGCTTCCTTGAAGTGATGCAAAATCGGGTGACGCTGCTCGCCGATGTTGCTGAGCGGGCTGATGAAATTGATATCGCCCGCGCCGAGGAGGCGAAGCGCCGCGCTGAGGAGCAGATCAAACAAGTCCCTCCCGAAATGGACCTTGCCGCCGCTGAGGCGGCATTGCGCCGCGCTCTGGCTCGCATTAAGATTGCAGAGAGAAGGAAAAAGAGGCCTGGCCCACCGAGAATTGAGAGGCAATAGAAGGAAGGAAGTAGATCAGAGGGGAAATACTCAAAGAATTGATATATACAATATTACACAATCCGTTTGCGGTGAGCCCTTCGACAGGCTCAGGACAGGCCCGTCGAACCATGAACGGCATTCCAAAAAATTGATGAATCATCTAAATCTATTATCAGATTATGATGGATAGCCTACCCTTATTCATCGGGTTGCTCTAGGCATGGTTGGAGCGGATGCTCCAACCTACCCCATTAGACAGAACAGACCCTTCGGGGCCGACAGTCGGTCTGTCTTACGGACTCCGATACTTCGCTCGGAGTAGTCCTACGGCCCGGGCTCAGGGCTAATGTAATAAAGCCTATTTTTGAAGCAAACCCTCGATTACTTCAATAACAATGCGTCCCTGCTCCAGTTCCACCGATTTCACCACGTCATCGATTGCGGGTATGAGTACCTCCCTATCTCCAGAACGCACCACATAAACATCATTACTTCCGGTAGGTAATATCTTGGTGATGCTCCCTAAGAACTCCCCATCGGTGGTCCAGACCTCCAGCCCTATAAATTGAAACTGATAGTACTCGTTCTCTGACAGGGGGCGAACTTTCCCTCTCGGCACCTCCATGAATTGTCCGCGAATCTTCTCCACCGCCTCTATGCTATCGATTTTCGCAAGCTTAAGGATTACCATCCCCTTATGCCACCTGCTCATTTCGATTATCACAGGGCTCCCAGCAATATAAACCTCTTCTTCAGGAGAGAATCGGTCGGGGAAATCGGTCATCACCTCCACTTTCATCTCTCCCTTTACCCCCCAAGGGGCAACCACCCGACCAACCACAATGGAATCAGAATCCATGGCTCTTGCTAGACTATGTCAAGGTCTACTCGAATGCCTTGCTTCGCTGCTAACACCCTGAGCAGAGTGCGCATTGACTGGGCTACCCGTCCTTGCTTGCCGATCACCCTGCCCATATCTTCCTCATCTACTTGAAGCTTAAGAAACACTCTCTCGTCGTTTCGCTCCTCGGTTACCAGCACCTTGTCTGGATTGTTGACTATGGCTTTTGCGATGTATTCGATAAGCTCTTTCATTTCTTCTCCCCTAGTTTAGATTTTGATTCCTTTCTCTGAAGAATGCTAAGCAGCGGACTCCGTTTTGAGCCTTTCCAAGATGCCAAGCTTATCTAGCAAACGAGCCACGGGTTCTGTGGGTTGGGCCCCTTGGCGAAGCCATTTCAGCGCCTTCTCTTCGTCAACTACAACGGTGGGCGGGTCAGTGAGTGGATCGTAGTGTCCGATGATTTCAATAAATGAGCCATCACGTGGAGCTCGAATATCGGCGACAACTACTCGGTAGCTAGGCTTCTTCTTCCTTCCAACACGAGCTAATCGGATCTTTACCATCTGTACTCCCTTAATGTTGCCGTTTGATGTTGTTATTATGGGTGATAAAGCTCCTGGTGTCAATGGTCTAGGTTGCCACGGGATATTCACGGGTATATAATTTACCAGTGTGAAATGGCGCAACCTTCACAGTTGGCATGTGAGTACCGCTGATGCTCGGGAGATTCAGCGTTCGCTTGCCTCTCAAGTGGTGCGGAAAGACGAGATCGACGCCCCTCATCTCATTGCCGGTGCGGACATCTCTCATGAGGACGAGAGAGGGATAGCAAAGGCGGCAGTGGTTGTTCTGCGTTTTCCTGAGCTTGTGCTTGTCGAGAGGAGCGTGGTCGAAAAGAGGGTCGAATTCCCGTATGTGCCTGGTTTTTTATCGTTTCGAGAGATCCCTCTGGTTCTGGCTGCTTGTGAAAGGCTTACCCTGACCCCCGACTTTTTCATCGCAGATGCCCAGGGCATCGCTCATCCAAGAAGATTGGGGTTAGCCTCTCATCTGGGGCTTTTCCTTGATATACCCACTATAGGGTGTGCCAAGTCAATCTTATGTGGTCGGCATGGCGATTTGGGGGAAGAACCTGGCGCTCGTGCTCTCCTCTTAGATGGCGATGAGGTTCTCGGGGCAGCACTGAGAACGAAGCGGAGAGTAAAGCCAGTTTATGTTTCCATCGGGCATAAGGTTGACCTTGAGGCAGCGCTCCACTGGGTGATGGCCTGTTGCAACGGCTATCGCCTCCCCGAGCCAACTCGCCTCGCTCACTTAGCTGCCGCAGGGAAATTGCCTGCACCGTCAAAAGAAGAGCAAAGTAAGCTACCGATGTAACTTAAGGAGTAAAAATGCAAGAACAAAAGAAGAGGCTGGAAGACCTCAGCGAGCACATCTCCAATGTAATGGTGCGTCTTTGACATCGCCGGTAAAGAAAGGGAGATCGTTGAAATAGAAAAAGAGTCGTCACAGCCCGATTTCTGGGGTGATCAAGAGAGGGCGCAGCAGGTGATGCGCCACCTCTCGGAGTTAAAGGGGGAGGTGGATAGGTGGCGCAGCTTGGAGGGAAAGGTTGCTGAGCTTGCCGAGCTAGTTGATTTAGCTACTGAGGAGAAGGAACTCTCCTGGGCAGAGGAAATCGACTCTGATATTGATAAGGTTTCTACTGAGTTTGAGGAACTGGAGTTCAGCCTGCTGCTCCGTGGCGAGTACGAGAACAGGAACGCCTTCCTCGCTGTTCACGCCGGCGCTGGAGGCGTTGAGGCTCAGGACTGGGCTGAGATGCTTCTCAGAATGTATCTCAGGTGGGCGGAGCGTCGTGGATATCGTGCTGAGGTAATCGAGGTCTCCCGCGGAGAGGAAGCGGGAATAAAGAGCGCTCTTATCGAGGTCGCTGGTCAGTATGCATACGGTTACCTGAAGTCGGAGCGTGGTGTGCACCGTTTGGTGCGCATCTCACCATTCGATGCATCCCATCTACGCCATACCTCCTTTGCGCTGGTAGAGGTCTTGCCTGAGGCGACGCGAGACATCGATGTCAAGATAGACCCCGATGATCTGAGAATTGATTTCTACAGGGCTAGCGGCCATGGGGGCCAGAATGTGCAGAAGACCAGTACTGCCGTTCGCATAACCCATCTTCCCACGGGGCTGGTTGCGACTTGCCAGAACGAGCGCTCCCAGTACCAGAATAAGGAAACCGCGCTGAAGGTTCTCCAATCTCGCATCTTGGAACGTGAGATTGCCAAGAGGGCAGAGGAGCAGGCCAGGCTCAAGGGAGAGCATGTCGCCGCAGGATGGGGCAACCAGATCAGAAGCTATGTCCTGCACCCGTATAAGATGGTGAAGGATCATCGCACAAGCTATGAAACCAGCGACCCCACCTCAGTGCTCGACGGGGAGCTGGACGAGTTCATCAAGGCATACTTAAAATCTACCATTGGTGAGACAGGATGAAGAGGCTGTGCTTTTTACTCATTCTAACCCTCGTTCTGCTTGCTATCGTTCCCCTTAGGGGCCTAGCCGAGGACGGGGTAAATGTTATATCCAGCAATGCTCAGGCTCAATTTCCTCAATCGATTATTTTCACTCTAGAGGCAGAGGCTGCCACTGAGATCAAAGACGTCGATCTTCAGTACAGGGTGAGCAGGTCAAGCTTGGTCCCGGTTAGTTGTCGAGTTGATGTTGATTTTGTACCAGGCCAGACGGTGACTGCAACCTGGACGTGGGACATGCTGGAGACAGGTGGGCTTCCGCCGGGGGCTGAGGTAGAGTACTGGTGGTTGATTGAGGATGCCGATGGTCAACGGTCTGAGACCTCACCCGCCAGCGTCGAATTCAATGACCTGCGTTATGACTGGAGCAGCTTGACCAGCGGTGACATCACCCTCTTCTGGTATGAAGGCGACTTCTCATTTGCTCAAGAACTCCTGGATGCTGCTAATGGAGCGCTGGTGCAGCTCGCCGATGATATCGGGGTTTCCCTGGAACAGCCAGCTAGGCTCTACATTTATGCTAGTTCATCGGACCTCCAGGGCGCTTTGGTATATCCTCAGGAATGGACTGGAGGTGTTGCCTTTTTCGATTATGGCATCATAGCTATCGGGATTTCCCCGGGTGACCTGGCATGGGGTAAGAGGGCTATTGCCCACGAGCTGGGACACCTTGTGGTTCATCAGGACGTCTTTGGCCCCTATGGTGAACTCCCTACCTGGCTGGATGAAGGTTTGGCAATGGATGCCGAGGGAAAGTTGCGGTCAGACCTCCAAAAAAAGCTTGATAAGGCAGTTACCAATGACACGCTTTTCTCAGTGCGCAGCATATCCAGCAGCTTTCCCACCGACCCAGATGAGGCGGCGCTTTGCTATGCCGAAAGCTACAGCGTAGTGCAGTTCCTCGTCGATAACTATGGCAGACATAAGATATTAGAGCTGCTGAATGTATTTCACGATGGGAGCACTTACGACGATGCCCTGATTGAGTTTTACGGCTTTGACATGGATGGTCTCAATACCGCGTGGCGTGAAGGCATTGGGCTTGGGCCCCAGCCAACCCCTGATGATGGGGGTTCGGGCATCTCTGTATACTTCCTAGCTCTCATCATTGTGGTGTCAATCCTGGGGGCTCTCATCATCTATCTCATGCTCCGCCGCTATCTGCGCCCCGTGTTATAGGGCTGGAACCTCACTCCAGATTGTCTCGGGGCTGTGGAGGCTTCTTTATACTGACTCGCCACACGTGAAACAGGCGATACAACGCCGTCAGGTTGGTAGATATCGCCAGTATCCACAGAATCACGAGGAGGGCAGGTTCGATGGGGCTCAGTATAAGTCCAAGTGACAGGGTAATAATCCTCAAAGTCCTCCTCATAATCCCCACCTCGGCATCCAATCCCAACCCCTCTGCCCTCGCCCTCACATAGCTCACAATTAGCGAGCCTACTAAAGTGGCAAAGATGAGGATCACCTGCGTACTGGCCTGCTCCATGGCATAGAACCAAAGAAGTCCGAAAAGCAGCACTGCCTCAGAGTAACGATCCAGGCTGGAGTCTAAGAGGGCACCAAATCTCGTGGCCCTCCCCATGGCCCTGGCCATCGCCCCATCGATGAAATCGGAGCAACTGACAATGAGCACCAAGAAGCCACCAATAAAGAAGTGCCCTTCAGATAGAATCCAAGCGACAAAGATGATCAGTAAAAAGCCAAATATGGTTACAGCATTAGGAGGAATTCTCGTTTTGGCTAATATCCGACCCAAGGGATCAGCAAGGCGGTGCGCTCTATCGCTGATTTCAGAAGGTCGAAGAATATCTTTCCAGGTAATAGTCAGCCTCCTCTATACCGTAGTTTATTAGACCTGTTCCATCGCTTGCGCACTATGCCTAGCGATCAAGCTACCATAGTAGTCCATTACCCTTTGGGCAATGTTCTGCCAACTGCGTTCAGCCTTCCTCTAGCGCCCATCTCCTGGCGCAAGGATTCATCACCGAGGACTGTAATAAGGGCGCTAGCAATAGCGTTCTCATCTTTAGGTGGCACCAGTAGCCCCTCGACCCCGTGGCTCATTACGCTAGCGTAGCCTTCGTTCGCTGAAGCAACGATGGGCTTTGACGCAGCCATAGCCTCCAAAAGAACGATGCCAAAGCTCTCTTCCCCAGTGGCCGGAGCACAGAAAACGTCAGATGTCTTGTAATATCTGGGGAGGTCTTCATAGGATACATAGCCGATGAAGACCACGTCCTCCAGGTTCGTTTTCTTCACCAACCCTTCATATTCTCGCCGCTCCCCGGGTCCTACCACAATAAGCCGGGTATCGGGTAGATCTTTCTTTACTTGCTTATAGGCACCCAAGAGATACTTCAGGCCTTTACGTCTCTCCAGTCGACCAACGAATAAGATATTCAGCTTCCCGTCGCAGAATTCCTCGATGGGGGGTACATCAGCGGAGAAGTGCTCTAGGTCAATGCCATTGGGAATTATCTCATACTCGCCAGGGAAGTGTTTGCTTATGAACTCCATCGCAGGCTTGGAAACAGCGATTTTGCCATCGAGCCTCTTAAACCACCTGATGGCAAATGGCCTAGCGATTTGGTATCCTCTTGGCACACGGTGACAGGCATGAAAGGTGCCCACATTGATGGACTTCGATACGCACAGTGTGAGAAAGGGCAGGGTAGAGCCCAGTGGCTCGTGGAGGTGGACGATATCAAATTTTTCCCTTTCAAGTATGGCCCTTACCGATGAGGACAGGAGTGGCGACAGGGTGACCCTGGCGATAGAGCCAGCGGAGGGCACGGGGATAGGCTTACCCAACGCGATGAGATCCTTGTGCTCCAGAAAAGCCTCGCTACGAGAGCAAGGAGCAATGATCCTGACGCAATGCCCCATCTTGATGAATTGTTCATAAAGCTGGGATATGTGACCGACCACTCCACCAGGGGAGGCGAAATCATATGGGGAAACAAGGGCAATCTTCATAGGAAGTTTTCCCTGAGGTTTCTTAGCATGCCATGAAGAGAGAGTCCCCTGCTCTTGCGTTGCTGCCTTATTATCTGAAGAAATCCGATATCGCTATACTTCACCTGAGTACCATTGCGCGCCTGGGTCGTCCGCTCTAAAAGGCTTCTTTTAAATTCCTCGGCGGTTCTGCCGGGAAACAGAGTGATGGCACCCCCCACTGCTTTCAGAAAATGGGCATCACTGCCCCCTGTTTCGGCAAGCCCGTACTTTTTATTGAACTTCCTCGCCTTTTTATTAGAGATGCGGCCCACAATCGTAGCATTAATCGTCTCCACACCATCAAGGTAGATATTTAAGTCATCACTGGCCATGATCCTCTCCAGGCTCTGCTGGCTAACACTTCGAGTTAGCCAGCTCATGGGATGAGGCACGATACAAAGACCACCCTGTTTATGAATTGCTTCTATAGTATTTTCCAGGGGCTGGAGATATGGGATAGGGCTCTCTATAAAAAGGCCGAGAAGATGCCCATGAAGAGTGGTCACCTCCGTGCCGACTATGACTCCGAAGCGATAACCACGTTTTGCCGCTAGCTCTCTGGCCTGGTAACTGCCCTCAATCTCATCATGGTCGGTGATGGCAATGACATCGAGGCTAGTCTTCTCCTGCACAAAGGTGACGATTTCGGAAATGCTTGCCATGCCATCGCCCACACTACTATGAATATGGACGTCTGCCAGGCCATATTCGGTTCCTCTCAATCCACGCCCTTGATCAATCGTCTCCGGCAATGAACTCCTCCAATATCCTGCGTGCTTCATCATCCTTATATTGGATAGGAGGAGATTTCATGAAATAGGCTGACGGCGCAACAAGTGCCCCGCTGATGCCACGGTCCATAGCCAGCTTGCAGCATCTAATGGCATCCACTACAACCCCAGCAGAATTGGGGCTGTCCCATACCTCAAGCTTCACCTCTATATTGAGAGGGACATCACCAAAGGTTCGCCCCTCCATGCGGATGTAGCACCATTTTCGGTCGCTAAGCCATGGAACATAGTCGCTAGGACCAACATGAATGTCATCTGGCGCTATTTTGTAATCCAGTTGCGAGGTTACCGCATTGGTTTTTGATATCTTCTTTGATTCTAATCTCTCACGCTCAAGCATATTGAGGAAGTCGGTATTGCCGCCGAAATTTAGTTGATAGGTCCGTTCCAGTTTGACACCACGTTCTCGAAAAAGGTTGGTGAGCACACGATGTACAATGGTCGCCCCAACCTGACTCTTTATATCATCGCCTATTATTGGCAGTCCCTTCTCGGCAAACCTAGTCTGCCAGTATTTCTCCCTAGCAGTGAAAACGGGAATGCAGTTGACAAAGCCACAACCAGCGGCAAGCACCTGCTCGATATACCATTTCGTCGCTTCTTCGCTCCCAACGGGCAGATAGTTGAGCACCACATCGGTCTCGGTCTCTTTGAGAATGCTGACGATGTCATCTGTAGGGCCCGGGGCTTTGGTGATTATCTCGGACAGGTATTTGCCCAGCCCATCATGGGTCATGCCTCGGGATACCTTCACCCCGGTAGCTGGAACCTGGCAGAACTTGAAGGTATTGTTGGGTGGGGTATATATCGCTTCGCTAAGGTCCTTACCCACTTTCTTGCGGTCGATATCAAATGCAGCAACGAATTTAATATCTCTAATGTGATACCCGCCCAGGTTGACATGCATCAAACCGGGGATCAACGCATTTTCTGCTGCTTCACTGTAGTAGTGAACACCCTGCACCAGTGATGATGCACAGTTTCCCACACCAATAATGGCTACGTTTATATTGCCCAAATTTATCTCCTGTTCTATAATAAACCTATTCTATTAGGGAGGTGAGTTATGGTCTATGATTTTCACACTCATTCTACCTTGAGCGATGGCTCTCTATCGCCAATCGAACTAATAAGGCGAGCGCAGGTAAGAAACTACAAGGCTATCGCTATTACCGACCATGCCGGCGTTGGCTCTCTGGAGCGGATAATTAAAGAAGTCGCCGAGGACTGTGCTCTGGCCAGGGAGCACTGGGATATTATCGCCATCCCAGGTGTAGAGCTTACCCACA
>Ga0307431_1001730_pt1 | contig 12188 bp, 13 predicted proteins | sample SalMarWE160170MG_FD_202155 | JGI IMG/M metagenome (GOLD analysis project Ga0307431, IMG submission 202155) | Salt marsh sediment microbial communities from the Plum Island Ecosystem LTER, Massachusetts, United States - WE1603-170 | ecosystem: Environmental > Aquatic > Marine > Intertidal zone >...
AAATTCAAAATACCATTTATCATAGTCGTTTTGAGTCTTCAGCCAGCCCTCAGGGTCTTCGGCCTTATACATCGTTGCAAAAAAGGACTCTGCGCGTTTCGCAATCCTGTTATTAAAGAGGTTATCTTCATCAGTTATCATACCCAGAAGTTTTTCGTAATCATCGACACTTATGCCCTTGCCAACAGCATCGGAAAGCGTTTTCTCTGTAACGGATTCGGGTTTCAAGGCGATTTTTCTTCTCAAGTCAAAATACTTTTTGGGGTCGGTTATCTCGAAAGGATTTGTCTTTGAAGTAATCTCACCAACTCTATTCTTTAATGTTTCCTGCTCGTCCTCACTCAGTTCGCCGAAGCTCTCGATATAGTCGAATATATCACCCTCGAAACCTTCCGGCAGTTTATCCGTGTGTATAGCGTTGTATATCTGGCCTTTGGCTGCTTCTTTGGCGGCTTCCTGAGCCTCTTTTTGTTTGTCCTCTTTCCATTTCACCCTTTCCTCAATGTCGTTCAAAAGGCTGCGGGCGTCTTCTCTTTTGTATCCTGCCTCCAAGAGAATTTTCATATTGTCCGGATTGCGGAGTTCTTCTTCCGCTTTATCGTACCCTTCTTTGGCTGCTATATCAAATATACTGATTTCAATACTTGATTTTGTCTTTTCCTGAACAACTTTTCGTCTCAAGGAATCCATATCCGACAGGGCATCGTGTAATTTAGCGACACGGACTCCCATATCCATCAAAAGCGGGTTATCGAAATCTTCTATTGGCTCATACTCATCTTTCCAGCTACCGGCGGCATAGCTTTTGGCGTCTTCTTTATTGTTAAATCTTTTTATTTTTCCCGTTTCGTGTGCATATTTATCAGCTTCTTCCGTTGATAATTCTTTTAACTCACCGCCTTCCTGTATTATAGTGGGAAAAGCATAAAATCCTTTTTCATCTTCGCCCCAGGCCATTTTGTGAGACGATACCGTATTATCGGAATTTTCTATATAACCTGAACGCGGGAAATCTATATTGTCTTTACGTTTAAGACCGTAAACGCCCATCAAGTCCGTTTTTGTGTCCTCGTATGATTGCTCATCTATCGCATTGGCCCCCATCTCCTTCAAGGAGTTGACTGTTAAATTAAAGTTGTCCCTTGCGTTGCGGGCATCAATACTGAAAGCCATACCCCGAACGGCCTGTTTCTGGCTTAATGATTCATCTTCTAACCATAATTCAAAGTCATCGGCCGCTCTCTTGTTTGTGAATTTAGCCTCGTTTCTTATCGCGGCGTTGATGGTTTCAAGACCAGGTATATAACTTTCTGTGTCGGCATTGCTCAAGAGGCTATTTGAATAATCGAAGTATTTTTTCTTCGTCAACAGTTTGGCCTTGTTGAGCTGGTCGTGATATTTGAGCTGTTCATCTTTTTCGAGATAAGCAAGTCCAAGATTCGTGAGAACATTACCCGCCCTCTCAATTTCGCCGTAGTATCGACTTGCGCTCGGTGCAGGTATCGCACCTTGTATCGCAGGAGCTACTTGTCTGTAATATCTGTATTCCATTTTATAAGTAAGTCGGCTGGCTTATCCAGTAATTTCCTATACTTGCCGCTGCCTGCATATTGGGACTTGAAGTTTTACCTTGTAGCATTAAAAGTCCTAACGGATTCATCAGATTGGTCAAAGCCCTTATTCTCGACGCTCTTCTTGCAACTCGTCCCTGGTAAGCATAAACAGCGCCGATGTTCCTAAGCCTATTGGCCTCTCCTTTGTAATTTCTCATTATCATACGGGCATCCGCCTCGTACTCTTTTGCGGTATCGGCAAGGCCAATAAGATTACTTCCCGTTATATTACCACCTTTAGCCGACATTTCGGCCACCATAGCGCCCTTTTTACGCTGACCTTCTTTTCTCTTTTCTCTCGATTCATATTGACCCGCTTCTTCGGCGGCCTTTGCCTGCATACCGTATTGAATCTGCGCAAACTTGCCTTCCCTTGCGGCCTCTTTGCCTTCCTCAAGAGTTCCGTAAAGAGATAATCCCATACCAGTACCGAGAAGCGCACCTGCTAACATTCTATCCTCGCATATATTAGAGCATCCGTACCGTCGGGGTGATATTTTTCGAGCTTGCCTTCATAATGAAAACCCAGAAGCTTCACAAATTCCACACCTTTTTTGAAATCACATTTTATAGTAGCCTGAAATCTTTTGACCCTATAAATAACTCCCTGCTCCTTCAAATATCTTCTCGCGGCCAAAATTTGCCTGACGGTTCTTTCTCTGCGGATAAGATTAAACCAGACCTCGCATACACCATCCCACAAGAAGGCAGCCCCGAAAGCACAGAGCGGGCCTTTGTCATCTTCCATAATCCAGGCCGGCCCCGTCTCTCTCTCAAGATACAATTTGTACCTGTCCTTCATCCAATCGGCCTCAAAATTTAAAGAGGCAATATCATCTATGGTCATTTTTCTTATCAATCTTCGCTAACCTCCAGTTTTATCGCTAAAGCCGTTAAGTTAAAAGGATAAGGTTCTTCCTGTATGAATTTCACGCTTGTTTCATCGTCCCATCCGCTATCAACGGACAATCTTATCTGTCCCGTATAAGGTAAATCGCTTCCCAGAGCAACAGTCGGCCACGAACTGAAAGGGATATCCCACATTGTCGGGTCTGTGAATTGGCCGACAATTCCGTATTGGCCGTACATAGTGTCCTTAAAGCAGGATATGAGCTGATAAATTTTCTTTTTATAGCCCAAAGAAACACCGGATTGCGTTGTTAATTCTATCGGAAAAGTCTGCAACGTCGAAGTAAAAGGCAGACCCACAACGGCATAAGTCACATTCGGGTCAACGGATATCTCACCGCCGTTTACATCTGCTGTTTGAAAAGAGTTGGCATCATAAAATATTTGTACCGTTTTACCTTCGAGATAACTTAATCCTTTAATTGTGTCTGTTTCCGCTCCATCATATTCGAGGGCGCAATCCAGAAACCAGCAATTATTGGGGTCATCATCCCAATTTTGCGGCTGAACCTGCTCAATATAGTAATTGTTATTGCCATCGATATATCTATTGACGCAAAGCCAGATTTCATCTTCCGTATTTGTAGGCAGGACTCCTACACTGACGAAATTACCATCAGTAATTTGCCTGTGCCAGCCAGCGATACTTTCAGTTCGATTATAGGTAAGTCCGGGAAGCTCTCCATCACCTCGAACGCACCAATAAGTCGAATCCGGCCTTGATTGTACAGCAGTTTCGACAATGCAGGGGTCGGTTATATGTTCGGCCCAGATTGTTAAATCCGGTGACAAAAAGCTCTCACTTGCTAAATCATAAACCATCTCCCTGACCTTGCGCCTTCCCCTGCCTATATAGATTATAGCGTCATCAACAAGAGAAGCCTGAATATCACAACTTGCCCCCTGATTTTGCACTTCCGAGGTTATCGTTTCCCATGTGAGCGTAGCATTTGTACCGGCGCTGTATATATTTATCGTACTTCCCGCCGTGCCTGCAATTATACCCTGCTTATCCTCAATCCAGAGAATAGGATTTTGTTTCGCGCTGCTGACCTCGTAAACTATTGCATCGTCATCATCACTTCCGGCAAGCATATTTTCGTAATCACCGCCCGATTTACTCGCCCAGAACCCATTCGGCATATAAGAAGTTCCAGCAAGACACAGCCTGTTTTGGTTAAAACATATACCTCTCGGCCAGCCTCTTTTATCGCTGAAAGCCCCTTCAGCCCATTTTTTTGTAGGCTCTGAGGCTGCAAGTTCGCTAAGAACAGTTGCTACAACTTCATTCGGGTCAACGTAAGTATCTATTCTGACATAGCCATCAATAAAATTCTCGTAAGCTATGAGTTTTACTTTGGCACTACCGCTTGTCCTGTCACTCATCGTCACCCTATATTCCCAACCCGAATCCGGCTCACTACCTGAATATTCGGTATTGACCGCATCTCCTGTACTCAACTTGGGATATACCGGAATCCACGTCTCACCGTCATCATCGCTTTTTTCAAGAGTAACAAGTGCTTCGTATGTACCATTTATCGTCAGTAAATAATCACCCTGTATCTGAAGCGAATCCGTAAAAGTTGGGTCATCATCAATAGATTCTGTAACATAAGTCGGGTCCTGCTTTTCTGTAATTTTCCACAATGCTCCTTCGTGTTCGGGATAAAAAATGTTTTCGCTTGCATATAAAGATATCGTGCCATTTACATCTGAGGCCGTAATTGTCGTATCTTCCGTATTGTCGTTAAGAAAAGGCCCCCAAATCCAGTTCACATCTTCTATTGTCCAGTCCGTATGGTCGTAACGTGATAATTTCTGCGGAGACACGTCAGGATGAAGTATATACATCACATCATTTTGCTGTGCGTATTTTAACTGCCTTAAATGTGAAAGGCTATAGGGTGAATTTACTTCATATACCTCAGTATCATAAAGGCTCAAAACTTCATCATCGCTCAATTCGGCGTCAAATATCGCTATATTATCAAGTTTATTCGACCATATATATTGCTGCTCAGAAGCACTCGATAGTTGAGAGCCTATTCTGACATCGGCATCAGTATTTTCCATTTTAACATAGCTTGCGTAATTGTGTGCTGTCGAATCCGCTTCTTCTCCGTCAATATATAATTTTATTCCGCTCGCTGCTGTCACTCCACCTGTACTATCATAAGTTGCAGCAATATAATTCCATCCTTCCGGCAATGAGTCATCAGTTGTTGCATATACCGAATCACCGACTAAATCCTCAGTACCCGAACCTGAAGCATATAATCCTTCAACTTCAGAAGCTGATAATTCTTTATTAAATATCATTACATTATCAATATTGCCATTGTAGAAATCGTCTAATACGCCCGAAGCATAACTGGCGCCTATGGCGACCTTTGATGATAAATTTTCCATCGCTATATAGCCGGCCTGTTTCTCTCCCATAGTAGGGCCTGCTGATACGCCGTCAAAATAAACATTCACTCCTTCATAAGTCTCGCTTCCGTCATATGTTATAACTACAAAATGCCATACATTGAGAGGAATATAAACAATGCGGTAAGCATTGATATATTTATCAACACTTTCATCGTAAAGATGCAGATTTAGATAATACACATTGAGAACGAAATTTTGACGTGATATAAACCATTCCCTTTTATTGGCAGTGTCCCATTTTGATAATAAGACATCGCCGTAAGTGTATGAATCAACTTTCATCCAGAAAGCAGCACTAAAGGCGACATCAGTTGAAGCATTGCCGAAACTATAACTCGCGTTATCATCTATTTCAACGGCGTATTGAGTATCGAAATCGAAAGCCCCATCAATTTTCCCTGTCGTGTGAAGAACCGATGTATTTGCTGTTGCAACCCCATTTTGAGTACCTTGCGTATCTACGACAGTCGTACTTGCGGCATTTTCGTTGAGTTTCCACTGCGAAACACAATTTACGCCCAATCCCAAACTGTTATCATATAATTCAAATCTTAAAGTCTCATCTGATAGAAGCTGCAATCGCCATTCCTTGCCGATACCCTCATCCCATTTAGAGATAACTGTTTGAATATCATCTGTGTTTTTGACATAAGCCCAGCCTATTATACTGAATGGCTTTGTGTTCTCCGCGAATGTAAAATTCGCATTATCATCTATTTCAACAGCATAGGTTCTGTCCAGAAAAAAACTGCCGTAACCACCAACGCCGGACTTGTGAAGTTCATCTGTATTTATTGTTGCAATTCCGTCGTAGTTTCCGCCCTGATCGACTACATCATTGTTATCTGCATCATCGTTTAACATCCAATAAGCCAGTAAATCACCCGAAATATCAGGCGGGCCGGTAAATACCTCAGGCGCAACAAGGGTTAGGATTTGACCACTTTCACCCGCATTCGGGTCTTTTCTGTAAAATCTTATGTATTCATCGCCAAACTCCATCATATAAGTATCAGTAGCGGCGTATTCAAAGGGAATCAGCCGTACCCTTTCATTGTTTCTTGTCTGCGCGATATATTTCGTGCCTGGCCTTCTAACGGCTGCTCCCTGTGGCTTTATAATGAAATTCTCAAGAGTCTCTAATCCCATCTGTCTTTTATCGAGGTCGAGACGATACTTCATTAAGGGACTTAACTCCCCGCTGTTAAAGGAGTTATAAACAGTATTGCCGTTGACTGCAGCGCATATAAAAAAGATTAAGATTATTTTGCGCATAACGACCTCAGTAATAATAGACTATACAATAGACCACCAAATATGGACTTGAACGGTCATAAATTCTGCACCAGGCTTTTCTTCCGCTCTCCCTATGGAATATAAAACTTGCCACATCATTCAATCCGTCATTATTCTGGGTCTGCGGCGCTTTTTTCCAGTCCGAAGTAATTGTTCCAAGCGTATCTACCCAGCAATAGTTCGGGTCAGCAGAACCGCTGTTTAATTCGGCCAGAGTTACAGGATTATGACTTAGATGAGCATCGCCTACGTTTGCATCTCCGGCAGCAACCTTTTCAGCGCTGCTTCCGTAATCAGCAACATAAAACTCGTAACTAAAGGTTTCATCGTTAGGTTCGTTCGGGTCATAGGCGTAAAATTTGACCTTCAGACCGTTCGCACGCTGAGATATTTCCGGCCAGGTGGCGGTATCGGCCCAGCAGGTAGTATTTATATCAAGAGCTGAATCGTTGGAATCCGCAGAAGATACCAACATTGCGGAATCGTTCACGGTCTCGAGATTAACTGCAAGGCAAATGCTTAGAAAAATCAACATTACCATTACGATAAAAAACTTTTTCATTTCTTAGCTCCTTAAATTGTTCCTAATTCCCGATTAGCGCCTTCAGCCCAATCGTTATTTCCCTGATTTTCGCTTTCGTGATAACATTCCTCTCCATTTTTCTCTTTGGCAATTAAATAAGCCTCTCTGTACTCTAAATCAACTTTAGACCTGATTTTCTGATTCTCCGTAATGTTAGGAGACAGGATATGTGCAATCCTTGCCGAAATCAGCCTGTGAAACCAGGGCGGCATTAAAGTAACATCACTTGCAGTTGTGCTTTCTGCCTCACCAATCCATTTGTTGTAGTGCAGCCAGGCGTCGGTTATATTCGTAAAGACCCTGTTATTTTCGGGCTGATGAGGATACTTAATCTTGTCGTAGTCCAGACCGCCTACACCCCGAAAATAGAGTTTGTCACTCGGTATAATGTAACCATAATCCCAGCTTCCGTAATCCAATAATTCAGAATCAAGCGGGTATCCGGTTTCGCAATCGACCGTATTAGTACCATCACCCAAAACCTCTCCATCTGTCCAGTCATCGCTCGGCTCAGTCACAAGATAAACCGTATCCGAAAGCCTCTCAACTACCGTGCAGGTTACAGAGCTGGTAACACCTGTTATTGTAGCGCCAACCTTAAAAGAAGCCGGTGAAGGTGCGGTATCTACGGCCAACTTGTGGATTTTCACAAGGTCTTCGAGCTTAACCCTTTTGCGGTTAAAGAACCAATCGTCGTCGAGAAGCTCCTTGACCACATTCTCGAATATGAGACTAACTTTATTAGCCGTCGGTGTTGATTCCGTTAGTAAAGTTATTGTGCTTTGACCTACAGCCAATAAAGCTATATTCGCTATAGCAGCCTTTTCCGTTGCATTACTCATAAATCACCTAAAAAAGTAGGGGCGAGCGAGCCCGCCCCATAGCGTATTATCATTAACCGCCGTCAACGAATACGGTAATTGTCCCAGAGGTGCTTTCGGTAGCTCCGGCCTTATCGTCGCCATCGCTATCAGCAATCCAGTTGTCTATAAACGTCATATCATCCGCGACTCTAATAAGCAGTCCGGTAGCCACATCAGCAGCAAATACATTCCCATTACAAAGACCCGCCGTACTGTCAAGCAGTTCAATAGCGGGTTCAGCATTAAGACCACCATCTGCAACCAAAGAGCCGTTTACTATGATGTTGTTGAGTAAAAACAAGTTAGTGGAAGCAGTAGTGTCTCCGTTGATACAGGCAGTGCCGTAGTCCCCGCGTATAATGCAGTTGCTAATTGTAAGCTGGTCGGTATCAGCATCGAGCATTATTGCAGAAGCCGCTCCCGCCGCTTTAGCTGTAAATACACAGTGGTCTATCGTACACCCGATATTACCATTCACAAAGTTTATAGCCTCGACGAACTCATCCACAGCAGGGTCATCACCGGCATCGGTGAACTCACAATTCCTGATAGTGAAGTAATCAACGCCATCTTCAACCTCAATACCCATCAGAACACCGGTAACGCTTGAGATAAAGCGCATATTCATAATGGTTACATTGTCTGCGCCTATCGCAACTTCGGCGGATGTATGACCATAAGTAATAGTCGGCCTCAAACTGCCTGAGCCGCAACCGATAATCGTAACACCTATCACATCACAGTCCAGAGATTGGGCAAGAAACGTCTCTGCGTGACCCTGAGCGACGTAAATAACGTCACCTCTGCTGTTTTCGCAAAGATTAACAGCCTCATCGAGTGTATCCTTTGCGTTCAGCCAGCTTGAGCCGTCGCCTTCGTTAATGACGGCGGAATCGACGTAAAAGATATGGCCTGTACCAAGCGGCATACCGACCCTGCCTTCCATACCTTCAGCCCATTGCCTTAAAGTGTTGGACGGCAGGTTTGAGTATGTCTTCTGATTCCACCATTCGATATCGAAGGCTGTGATATTGGCGAATATGAATTTTGCCAATAAGAGAATAACCAAAACGGTTATAGTCGTTTTCCCGAAATTCAGGAATTTCTTTTTCATTTTTTATTCCTTTCAAATTATGGGGCAGCCGTCGGAGAACATTTCCAACGGCCACCCCGACAATCATTAGCTCGGCATTTTCTGGATGCCTTCATTCTCACCAACCGGATGGTCGCTGATTTCGATATCCGCGTAAATTGTGCCGACAAAAGATGTTGAAACTGCCTTTACCCAAACTCCGAGATACTTCTGAAGTATGTCCATCCTGAAGGGTATGCTGAACTGGGCGCCTGCCACTATCTTGGAAGGCAGAATTGAAATTGCACCGCAGGTTTCCGGCAGTGTAGCCAATGCAGCCGCCGAATCAGTTAGTACCGAAATCATCAGACCTTGCGTACCAACAATCGTAGCCTGGGCAGGCACAGTACCAAAAGTAACATTGACATAGCCAATACCCTGGTCGTCGGTGAAATTCGCCACCGTGCCGTCGAGCGTTTCCATATCATAAACCTTGTCGCTAACCTCGCCCGTACTTGTCGTATTTGCGAAGTCCTGATTATCGCTAAAAAGAAATTTTACTTCTCGTGCCATTGTAAATACTCCTTAAAAAATTATTGTTAAGCCACCAACGTCTCGGCGTCGCTGATAACATCCGTTACCCTTATCGGGATTCCCCTGAACTGCGGGACTGTACGACCAAAGACTTCCATTGTCGGCCACTGAATGTTGTTTTTATTCAAGGCGTAAATATCCATCTGAGTTCTCACTGTCGGGTTGACGTAAATCCTCGTTCTGGCCACGTTGAAACGACCGTTACCGAGCAGCTTTATCAAGGCCTCTACACCGCCATCCTGGAAGCTCTTTGAGCCGTCGATGTTCGGATTGATATTGCAAAGACGTGCGATTTTCCTGTTGTTACCGACGGCCAGACCGAACCAGGCGTAAAACATAGCGACGTAGTTGTAAAAAGTCGCCGTAGTATCATCGGGGTCGGCTTTAGCTTCTCTGCCGATATTCTCGGCCTTGACACCGTATTTTGTGTTTTTCTTAAAACCTGGCGGATAAATACCATAGCAGCCCTCATCGTTGATGGGATTCCACTCAACAACATAAACAGAAGTGCCTGTACTGGCATGGCCGAGGCTCTGGACGTTATTAAGCCCTGTTGGATTCAAGGCTCCCAGACGAGCTTTCAGGCCATTAATATGCTCGCTGCCGCTCGATACTGTTCCGTTGATAAACTCGTTAACTACGTCTTCACCGAGTTTCTGAAGATGTCCTTCGTCCTGTTGCTTCAGAAGCTCTTTACCTTTTCCTTCGCCATAACGGTCGATTTCGCGGCAATCTATCTCCCGCCTTCGGGAAAGCATTGCAACGCCTTCCTGCACCTTCTGGCCGCTGCGCTTACTCGGTTTTGTACCCTGATAAAAGCCTACGGCCTGCGAAGAGGTCATTCCGACGTCACGAACAAACTCGTGTGCAAGAACCATATTGCACTCCTTCATAGGGACATCCATAAAGAAGTCGTCGATTTCGAGATTCATTACCCCTATCATATTGAAGATTTTGTCACCGCTGGCGAGTTTTGCGGTGTCAAGCAGGGTAAATTTAGCATTTGGATATACTGTTGCCATTTGATAACTCCTAAAAATAAATTAAGTTTTCATTTTCGGGAGTTATCCGATGAGACACGGCTTCCCTGACACTTTTACGGCTGTTTGAGCCGACCTGCACTTTACAGGTTAAGCATCAGTCCCCGTGAGGGGTTTCCTGACTATACTTTATAAGAATTGTGTTATCCCTTTACGGCTACAATTCTTCTGATTTTCCTACTTCTGCATAATCCGTAAACCATTCTTTTTTCTCCGCAGCCACACCTGCTCCGAGAACGGTTTTACCCTCGTTAATCAAGGGCGATATCTCGTGAAGAAGTTTCCTTATAGCTGGATGGTTCTGGATTCCAAAAGTTTCCATCAACTTCATAAATTCGGGGCCGGTTTTGGTCTTTGCGAGTGCATCGTCACCAGCCTTAATGTTCTCATCGTGTTTTTCCTTCCATTCTTCCTTCAGGGCTTCTTCTTCGGCCTTGAGGATTTCAAGACCTTTGTTTTCAAGCGCCTGAACCTGCGCATTGAGAGCAGGAACAACTCCATCCCATATCAGGGAAAGAATGTTTCCCGGAACACCGTGCTTATGCCCGATAGTTCTGACAATATCGGCTATCGCCTTATAACCTTCATCCTCACCTTCGGGCAGCTTCAGTTCGTATTTATCCGGCGATTCCGGCACACCCACCGCCTTGCGATAGGCCGCGATTTCTTCAGGTGAAGATTTCTCCGTTGGTATTCTGACCGTGCCTTTCAGCTTTTCCTCCATCTCCTTGCCGAAAGAGCTTATCTTGCGCTGGGCGTTTGCGTAGTTATTAGTAAGCGTCTTCAAATCAGGAACATCGTCGAACATCTTCGTCGGCTGCTGTTTTGTATCGGGGTCGTTGTAGTAGTTATCGCCCAACATATCAGGCAGAGCTTGTTTGAAATCTTCGGTAAAATTGCCACTTTCATCTAACATTTTGTTCTCCTTAGTAATCTCTTAATCAGATTTCTCAATTTAGAACCTTCCATAGGGCCGTAAATCTTCAATAATAGCTCCTTTGCATAATTACATCGAGCAGTCTGTTCTGGTGTTTCACAAGGCCAAACGAAATTCAATTCATCAAGCATATCCTCAAGGACAAGCTGGCCTAATTCGCTACTGAATATCGCCTTGTACCCGTTTCTTATTCTTTCTTCGTTTTCCATATATCGAATACGTTCCCTTTGTTCTCCTTGATTTCACCCTGTTGTCTTTCGATAGTATTACCCTGCCTGTCGGCTATAGTAACCATACCCATACTCAGGCCGGTAACAAGGCCGAGTGTTAACTTGTTGTTATAATCAAAGACTACCATATCATATTTATTTACTTTCATTTAGAACCCCTTTTTCTTGCCGATTTCTTTTTGCTCGTGTACATACCTTCACACTTGCCGACGGCCTGCTCCTGCGTTGCTCCTTCGTTCTTTATAACGTAAGGAATACACCGGCTAACATAATCATTACGGCTTTCATTTGGTTTTACCGCAGGCATTATCGCATCTTCAGCTTTCTCTCAAGCTTGCAAAGCCTTTCTTCGTGGTCGTTGATAGTACCAACACCCAAAGGTACTTGAGGAATGTCAAGCGGTTTCTCTTTTGGCTCTTTGTCCTCTTTCGGTTCTTCTGTCTTTTTTGCCATTGTTTAACCCTTTCTTAAAATTATGCTGCTTCCTTTTTTATTGCACTCAATAGACTATCCTTTTCGATTTTCTTCGACAGGTCGGGTATCATTCCAGCCGACTTCGAGGCTATCTCGGCGGCCATTTGAGCCTCCTGCTGTTGTGCCGCTATAGCCTTAATC